>R21__coassemble_1278_pt1 | contig 17406 bp, 17 predicted proteins | sample R21__metabat2_low_PE_059 | metagenome-assembled genome bin R21
CTTGACGGCAGCGGATTGGTCGAGGGACAGCGCATTCGGGCGGTGACGCCGTGAGGTTTTGCGATGCGGTCCGTCTGGCAGCGGTCAACCTGCAAAAGAATCCCATGCGGACGCTCCTGACGATCCTTGGCCTGGGCGTTGGCATTGGCGCCATTTTGACGGTACTGACGCTGGGAAACGCCGGTGAGCAGGCGGTACGCACGGAGATTGCCCGCCTGGGCGTGAATAAGCTGCGAATCACGGCAGACGATGCGGGAGAACGGCAGCTGCGTGCCGACGACGGGCAGGCGGTTGCGGCGGCGGCAAGCCTGCCTGCCTGTGCAGAGGCGGCGGCGATGGGCGTTGTCAGGACGGATGAACGGGCGGCGCTGTGCCAGGTCACCGGCGTTGACGCGGGCATGAACGGCGTGTACAATCCGGAACTGGCGGATGGACGGTTGTTTGCGCCGCAGGAGTATACGCAGGGAAATCTGGTCGCGCTGCTGGACACGCAGGCGGCGGAATGCCTGGCGGCGTCTGTCAGGGATTGGATTCATGTGGAGAATCGCCTGTTGCGCGTGGTCGGGATCATCGAACCGATGACGTCAGCACTGCTGGGCGAGATGCAGGGAAGCGTTGTCCTGCCGCTGCGGACCTGGCTGGATACCTATGAAGCGCTCGGTGTTTCCCAGATCACAGTGGACGTCCCGATGGGCGCGGATTATGCCCGTTTGGAAACACAGGTGATCGAACGGCTTGCGGCGCGGGGCGGCAGCTTTAATGCGACAGCCATGACGGAGGAAATCGAGGCGGTGGAGCAGGTCCTTCGCATCTTTGGGATGGTTCTGGCCTGCGTGGCGGCGGTGTGCATGCTGACAGGCGCTATTGGAGTGATGAATATCCTGCTGGTCAGCGTCCGGGAGCGCAGGCGGGAGATTGGGCTGATGAAAGCCGTTGGCGCGACGTCATTCCAGATCGGTCGGCTGTTTCTGCTGGAGGCGGTCACCTATGCAGCGCTGGGCGGTGTGCTTGGACTGGTGTTCAGCCTGGTGATGATTCGCTGGTTTGGCGGCTGGATCGGTTTGGAGACGGCGCTCAACTGGAATACGGCGCTCCCGACAATGGGCGCGGCGGTCCTGCTGGGCGTAGGATTTGGCGTTGTCCCGGCGCTTCGGGCGGCGGGATTGGAACCGGTGACGGCACTTCGACAAGAGTGAAGAAAAGATGACAAAAGTATGTCGATTGTTCGCGGATGGCGAATTCGGTGGAGTTAAGGCCCGCTTATACAACATTGTGAACAAAGAAATGCAAAAATGCTTGTCGATTTGGCCAATTACATTTTTCACAAAAACACGCTATAATAACCTTACAAAAAAGAGAGGGCAGCATCGGCTGACCCTGATCTTCGAGGAGGAAACTAAGTATGGCAAGTGTATCTCTGAAGCACATTTATAAGGTGTACCAGGGTGGCGTGACCGCTGTTAGCGATTTCTGCCTGGACATCGAAGACAAGGAATTCATCGTTCTGGTCGGCCCCTCTGGCTGCGGTAAGTCTACCACCCTGCGCATGGTCGCCGGTCTGGAAGAGATTTCCGACGGCGAGCTGTACATCGGTGACCGCCTGGTGAACGACGTGGCTCCCAAGGACCGCGACATCGCCATGGTGTTCCAGAACTACGCTCTGTATCCCCACATGACCGTGTTCGACAACATGGCCTTCGGTCTGAAGCTGCGCAAGACCCCCAAGGACGAGATCAAGCGCCGCGTGGAAGAAGCCGCCAAGATCCTGGACATCGCTCACCTGCTGCAGCGTAAGCCCAAGGCTCTGTCCGGTGGTCAGCGTCAGCGTGTTGCTCTGGGCCGTGCTATCGTTCGTGAGCCCAAGGTCTTCCTGTTCGACGAGCCTCTGTCCAACCTGGACGCCAAGCTGCGCGTTGCCATGCGTACTGAGATCACCAAGCTGCATCAGCGCCTGCAGACCACCTTTATCTACGTTACTCATGACCAGACCGAGGCTATGACCATGGCTTCCCGTATCGTGGTTATGAAGGACGGCGTTGTGCAGCAGGTGGATACTCCCCAGAACCTGTACGACTATCCCACCAATGAGTTCGTCGCCGGCTTCATCGGCAGCCCCCAGATGAACTTCTTCAACGTCACCCTGAAGAAGGAAGGCCAGGATGTGGTCGCTACCTTCGGCAACAACAAGATCGTTGTGCCTCCGTCCAAGGTTTCCAAGCTGATCGACGAGAGCTGCATCGGCAAGGAGGTTGTCATGGGTATCCGTCCCGAGAACATCGGTGACAGCGAGACCATGAAGGCCACCTATGCCACCGCCAAGGTCACCATGAAGGTCGAAGTTACCGAGCAGATGGGCTCTGAGACCTACCTGTACATGACCACCAGCGGCAAGGATGGCAACATCATCGCCCGCGTTGATCCCCGCACCACTTCTCGCGCCGGTGACACCATCGAGGTCGCCTTCGATGTCAACCACCTGCACTTCTTCGACAAGGAGAAGGAGACCACCCTGCTGGCTCGCTAATTGAGCACATGAGGGTACTCCAAAGGAGTCAATTCAGGCGCTTCCCGAAAGGGAAGCGCCTTTTGCATGCACAGAAACGATGAATGAGGCATACCCTGAACCAGGTGCAAAACCAACGAGGGGAGTGCGGCGTGATGAAAAGCGAGTTTCAGATGTGGCTGAAGGCGGCGGGAATCCGGGCGTTGAGAACCATCGGTCAGACGGCGGCGGCGACCGTCGGCTCATCCATGGCGCTGGGAGACGTCAACTGGAAATTGGTGGCGTCCAGCACGGCAGTGGCGGGCATTTTGTCCATGCTGACCAGCCTGGCCGGGTTGCCTGAATGCAGGGATTGCGGTCGGTTCAACAGCCTGTCATAAGAAAAAGACCCGCTCATTGCGAGTGAGTCTTGTGTAAGTCAGACAATGGTATAGCCAGCACCCGCCAAAACCTGCCGGGCGGCGTCGAGATTCTCTCTTTTGACCAGGACGTAATCGGTGTTGTAGGTGGAAACTGCAAAAATGCCGATCTGATGGTCCGCCAAAAGCTGCGCAATTGGCGCCAGGATGCCGACCAGGGAAAAGTCCAGTACACCTTGAATCCGGAAGCCGCACCAGCCGTCTTCGCGGGCGATGGTTTTCGCTGGCGTGTCCTCCGTGCGGCATACGAGCGAGAGCTCCTCGTCGGTGCGCCCGATAAAGAAGAAGGACTTGGTGAGATCAATGCAGGCGGGGTCCTGCACCTTGCAGACGGTCAGATCATGCTCCAAAAACTTGAGTTCCATGTCAATCACCTGTTGTTTCTGTCCATCATTTTCTTGACCGAGAAGCCGCAGGCCAGCGTGACGCACAGGAAGCCCACGATCGTGACGATCAGCGCTGCCAGGCCCGTCAGTGCTGTGCTGGACGCATAGAGGCAAAGGATGCCGATCAGGGTAAGAATAAGCACTTTGTTGGTCATAAAACCCCTCCTATCCATTTTATTGTGGCACAAAGCCGGGTTTTTGTCAATGTTGCGGCCGATGAATTGTACTTTTACCGTATCATAAGGGAAAAGGACTTGACGAAAAAACAAGAATATAGTATAAAAGACTGAGAACGAGGAAGTTCTGCCTGTTTGGGCATGCTTCCTTGCTTTTTTATTATAGACGGGAGGGAACCCGAGTGCTGGATGATCGAGAGTTGAATCAGCACACAGACACCATCAACGAGCTGCTGGCCCGATATGGCGTCAAGTTTGGTATCTACAAGAATGGAACATTCAAGGAGCAGCTGTTCCCGTTTGATGCCGTGCCGCGCGTGATCGAGGCGGATGACTTTGCGTATCTGGAGCGGGGACTGAAGCAGCGCGTGATGGCGCTGAACCTGTTCATCAAGGATATTTACGGCGAAAAGAAGATCGTGCGTGACCGCGTGGTGCCGGAGGAGTTCATCTTTGCCTCCAGCGGCTACCTGGCGCAGTGCGAGGGTGTGACGCCTCCCAAGGACATCTACTCGCACATCTCCGGCATTGACCTGGTGCAGGCGAAGGATGGCAGCTGGTTTATCCTGGAGGACAATCTGCGCGTGCCGTCGGGTGCGTCTTACCCGATGATCGCCCGCGAGCTGTGCCGCCGCGCCAGCCCCCGCACCTTCCAGCAGAATGCCATCGAGGACAACCGCAACTATGCCCAGCTGCTCCGCGCAGCCATGGACCATGTGAACACGGGTGGTCACACAGTCATCCTGACGCCTGGCCGCTATAATGCCGCCTATTTCGAGCATTCGTACCTGGCAGAAAAAACCGGCGCACATCTTGTGACGGGCAATGAGCTGATGGTCGAGAACGATCACCTGTACTTCATCGGCTACTCGGGCAAGAAGGAGCGCGTCGGCACGGTGTATCGCCGTATCTCCGACGACTTCCTTGATCCGATGAACTTCCGCGCCGATTCGCTCATCGGTATCCCGCACATTTACGATGTGTTCCGCAAGGGCAATGTGGCGCTGATGAACGCGCCCGGCAACGGCGTGGCGGACGACAAGGGCATCTACTACTTTGTTCCCAAGATGATCAAGTATTATCTGGGCGAGGAGCCGATCCTGCAAAATGCCCCGACCTATCTGCCCTTCTACGAGGACGACATGAAGTATGTCCTGGACAAGTTCGACACGCTGGTGCTCAAGGACGTGGCGGAGGCTGGCGGCTACGGCGTGGTCTTCGGCAGCAAGATGACCAAGCAGGAGAAAGCCGACTTTATTGACCTGCTCAAGAGGGAGCCACGCCGCTTTATTGCGCAGGAGGTCATTGACTTCCGCGATCTGGACATCATGGACAACGGAGAGTTTGTGCCGCGCAAGGCGGATCTGCGTGCCTTCGTGCTTATGGGTCAAGAGCCCATGGTCTGGAAGAGCGGCCTGACCCGCTTCTCCCGCCGGGCTGATTCGTTCATCGTCAATTCTTCCCAGGGAGGAGGCTTCAAGGACACATGGATATTATCTCGATGATCAACACCGACCGCCTCTATTGGCTGGGCCGGTACTCGGAGCGTGTCTATACGACCATCCGTCTGTTCGGTCAGAGCTTTGACACGCTGATCGATCGTGACCAGAGCGCGGTGGAGGACTTCTGCCGCAAGCTGGAGATCCCATGCATTTATCAATCCGGCGAAGACTTTGTGGAGCGCTACTGCTTTGATCCGACGGACGTCAACTCGATCTACGCGAACCTGACCCGCGCGTATGACAACGCAGTGGAGTTGCGCGAGGAGATCGGCAGCGAGGCGGTGAGCTACATTCAGCTGGCGCTCTATGTGATGAACAACGCCCGCGGCAATCAGTCGCCCATGATCCTGTTCCAGAAGGTGATCGACGACATTCTGGCCTTCTGGGGCATCTGTGACGACGGGATCGACAGCGAAAATGTCCGCAACATCATCAAGACAGGCAAGCGCATCGAGCGTCTGGATCTGTATGCCCGCCTCCATCGTTCGCAGAAGGATATGCTGCGTGAGGTGCATCGCTTGACGGTCCGCATCGACCGGACGCATCTCAAATACAAGAAAAATCACATGGACGAGCTGAAAACTCTTGTGGAATCTCCCGTTATCGACTATGATAGGGTTGTATACCTGGTGGAGAATCTGCTGGAGGAGTGAACGCACATGCGGACGATGCATTTTGACTATCGGATGAGGCTGAACTTTGACACGCAGGTGTCGAAGCATCGCTTCACGGTCAGGGCATTTCCGCAGAGTGACGAGATGCAGCGGGTTCTGCGGCTGCAATATGAGATCATGCCCAATTGCTTTCTGGCAGACAGTATGGACGGCTTTGGAAACCGGATCGTTTACGGATATGCGGAGGAGCCGCATGATTGCTTTGCCATTCATGTGAGCGGCGAGGTTCGGACAGGATCGTCCGCAGCGCTGACGTCGCCAGAGCCGTGGAAGCTGGGCATGTTCCGTCAGACGCAGGGACTGACGGCGGCGGGAGAGGGCATTCATCAGCTGGAACGGCAATTGTCGGGTGATGCAGATGCACTGTCCTTTGCGCGGCAGATCATGGACTATCTGAATGAACATTTCAACTATCAGCCGGGCGTGACGCACGCCAAAACCACAGCCGAGCAGGCCCTTCAAAGCGGCGCCGGGGTGTGCCAGGATTATGCGCACATCATGCTGGCGCTGCTTCGTCTGCGCCGCGTTGCCTGCCGGTATGTGGTGGGCCTGATGGCGGGCGAAGGAAAGAGTCATGCCTGGGTGGACGTGCATACGGGAAACGCATGGGTGTCGCTGGACCCGACGAATCATCGCGCGGTGGACGACAGCTATATCCGCTTCAGCGCGGGACGCGATGCGGATGACTGCGCCATCAATCTGGGACGTTTCACCGGGTTTGCAAACCAAACAAGTACCATCAGCGCGATCGTCAGCGAGACGGACGGCTGAGTAAATGAGGATACTGCAACTATGATCAAGATCGTAACTGAAGCCGGGCTTCCTGTGGATGAGAAGCTTCGCATCCAGAAAAACCGGCTGGAGCCGATGTTCGGCAGCAACGGACGCCGCATCAGCATCGTTACCGGCATTCACGGTGACGAGCTGGAGGGACAGTATGTGTGCTTTGCCATCCAGCAGCGCATCCAGGCGCACCCGGAGCTGCTCAAGGGCACGGTGGATATTTATCCGGCGCTGAACCCCTTCGGCATTGACTCTGTGACTCGCGGCATTCCGGCCTTTGACCTGGACATGAACCGCATTTTTCCCGGCAGCATCGAGGGCGACATGAACGAGTTTGTCGCCGCAGAGATCGTGCGTGACCTGGAAGGCAGCGACCTGGCCATCGACATCCATGCCAGCAACATTTACCTCACTGAGATCCCTCAGATCCGCATCAACGAGCTGACCCGCGACACGCTGGTTCCGCTGGCGCAGAAAGCCAATGTGGATTTCATCTGGGTCCACGGCGCGTCCACCGTGCTGGAGGCCACGCTGGCCCACAGCATGAACACCCGCGGCGTACCGACGCTGGTGGTGGAGATGGGCGTGGGCATGCGCATTACCCGCGAATACGGCGAGCAGCTGACCGACGGCATTTTTGCGCTGATGCATGAGCTGGACATCTGGGCAGGCGAGGTGCAGATCACGCACAAGCCGATCCTGTCCGAAGACCCGAACGAGGTCACGTTCATGAATGCGCCGGTGTCCGGCGTGTTTGTCAAGACGCTGAATCACGGCGCGATCCTGCACAAGGGCGACGAGATCGGCCAGATCGTCGATCCGCTGCGCGGCACGGTGCGCAGTGTCGTCACGTCTCCGGTGGACGGCTGGCTGTTCACCGTGCGCGAATATCCGATCGTGGATCAGGGTTCGCTGGTGGCGCGCATCCTGACCGGGCATCAGGACGAAGTGGAAGCAGGTGAGTGGGCATGAAGAAAGAGATCATCTTCGAGCTGCAGGGCCTGTACCGTGATAATTTCCGCATCGCTGCCTACACATTTGGCGAGGGCGAGCCATCCCTGTGCATCGTCGGCGCCATGCGCGGCAACGAGAATCAGCAGCTGTACTGCTGCTCCCGCCTGATCGAGCGATTGAAGAAGCTGGAGGAGGCCGGACGCCTGATCCCTGGCCATCAAGTCATGGTGATCCCCTGCGTCAATCCCAACTCCATGAACATCCGCAAGCGCTTCTGGAGCATTGACAACACCGACATCAACCGCATGTTCCCCGGCTATGACCAGGGTGAGACCACCCAGCGGATTGCCGCGGCGGTGTTCAATGTGGTGAAGGAATACAAGTATGGCGTGCAGTTTGCATCGTTCTACATGCCTGGCGCCTTCGTGCCGCACGTGCGCGTGATGAAGACCGGCTATGAGAACATTGACATCGCCAAGGAGTTTGGTCTGCCTTATGTGGTCCGCCACACGCCGCGTCCCTTCGACACGGCTACGCTGAATTACAACTGGCAGATCTGGGAGACGCAGGCATTCTCCGTGTACACGACCAACACCGCCCGTATTGATGTGAACAGCGCACATCAAGCCGAGGAGGCGGTGCTCAATTTCATGAGCAAGCGCGGCATTTTGCGTTACCATGGCTATGACGGCTATGTGTCACAGGTGGTGGAAAGCAAGGATTTTGTCAATGTCCGCGCGGAGGAGTCGGGCTTTTTCGAGTGCAGCGTGCAGCCAGGGCTGCACGTGGAGCAGGGGCAGCTGCTGGCCCGTATCCGCGATCCCTATGAAGGCGTGAACCGCGCCGATCTGACGGCGCCGGTCGATGGTATTGTCGCCTTTGTCGGCGATGAACCGACGGTCTATGAGAACACCGCTGTGATCAAGCTCATCAAGGATGAAGAATAATGGAAAACGCCGCTGGTGCGACATGCATCGGCGGCGTTTTTTCAATGTGCTCACAATCCTTCGTGGGACAGGTGAGCGTAATTTTTGACTTCATCCCAGGGCACCGTGAAACCGGCGCCGTGGGAGCAGAAAACGGAATCGGGCGTGTCGTCGGCCAGCGGATTGTACCCGGCAGCAACGACGATCTCAGCCTGATTGCGGCACGGGGCATACCTGCTCATCCAGACACGGAGACTGCCTCGGCCATGGGTCGCCATCATGAAATCGTCCTGCCAGGCGGAGAACACGGCAAACACGGCCTCGCCGCGCAGCGTGACCAGATCGCCCTCGTATTCCGGTGGCTCGACACTGGCCTGCATGCGGCTGAGCGCACCGGCGATCGTGCCATACTGCTCGGAGGGAATGCGCAGCTCAAAGCCGCAGATGGGCTCCAGCAGCACGCTGTCGGCGTACATCAGGGCGTTGCGGATAGCACGATACGTCGACTGGCGGAAATCACCGCCCTCGGTGTGCTTCAGGTGGTCACGACCGCAAAGCAGCTCCACGCGCACGTCGGTCAGCGGACTGCCGGTCAAAACGCCCTTGTGGGTCTTTTCAAACACATGCGTTTCGATGAGACGGTGCCAGTTGAGCGACAGGTCGTCCACATGGGCCAAGGACTTGAAGGAGATGCCGCTGCCGGGTTCGGTGGGTACCAGACGCAGATGAACCTCGGCATAGTGGCGCAGGGGCTCGTAGTGGCCGATGCCAATGCTCGGCGCGGCGATCGTCTCCTTGTAAAGCACGCGGCAGGGGCCGAAGCTGACGTCGTAGCCGAAACGATCCAGCAGCTGCTGGTGGAGGATCTCCAATTGGATACGGCCCATCACGTGAATGGCGATGCGCCCGCCCTGTTCATCCACAGACAAGGACGGCTCCTCGTCCTCAAGGATGCGAACAGCCTGCAGCAGCTTGAACGCTGGCAACACTTTTTCATCCCAGACCAGGTCTGCGGCCATCATGGGCTCGGTGCGGAAATGATTGCGGCCTTCGCGGCCGATCAGGTCGCCCGGATGAACGCCCTCCAAACCGGGAATGGCGATCAAATCACCGGCGCAGGCAGTGTCCGTCGTGCGGTACTTCTCGCCGTGGTAGATGCGCAGCTCGTTGATTTTTGCGGGGCCGCCTGGCAGCGGCAACTCGTCCTTGACGCGGACGGAACCGCTCAGCAGCTTCATGAAGGTCAGCCGGACGCCCTGGGCGTCACGGCGAACCTGATAGACCTGCGCGGCCAGCGGGTCCTTTTCATGTGCTGCATGATCGGTGGGCGTCAGCTGGTCAAAAAGACGCAGGAACTCCTCCATCCCGGCGCCGACCAGCGCGGAACCTGCCATGACGGGGAAGCAGGCGCGTGAGCGGATCTGGCTGCAAAGTGCTGATTGCCAGTCGCTGATATTGAAATCGCCGTCAAAGAAACGCTCCATCAGCGCTTCGTCACGGCTGGCGACGTCTTCTCGCAGGGCTTCGTCCATCTCGCCGGTCAACTGCCAGGTGCGCAGATCGACTGCATCGGGTGTCAGACGGCGGCGAATGGCGGCCAGCACGGCGTCAGGATCGGATCCCTCGCGGTCGGTCTTGCTCAGAAAGAGGAATACCGGCACCCGGTAGCTCTCCAGCAGGCGCCAGACCGTCTCTGTGTGGCTCTGCACGCCCTCGGCGCTGCTGATGACCAGGATGGCGTAATCCATCACGGACAGGGCACGCTCCATCTCGGTGGAAAAATCGACGTGGCCGGGCGTGTCGAGCCAGTAGATCGTGTTGTCATTCAACGGGAAACAGGCCTGACCGGAAAAAATCGTGATGCCACGCTGGCGCTCCATCGGATCGGTATCCAGAAAAGCGTCCTGATGGTCAACACGTCCCAGGGAGCGGATGGCGTGGGACAGATACAGCACGCGCTCGGAAAAGGTGGTCTTGCCCGCGTCCACGTGGGCGAGGATCCCGACAGTCTTTTTCATGGCATGATTCCCTCCCAACGACATTTTTCCAGATCGACGGTGCCATCCGCGCGGAAGGGCACGCCCTCCATTTCCAGCAGCATGCGGTGCGTGGCGGTTCCGAGCGGCTCAAAACCTGGACACAGACCACCCATCCGGTTCACTACCCGCTGGCAGGGCACGTCTTTCGGCGCACCGTGCATTGCGTAGCCGACCACGCGTGAAAGCCGCGGATTGCCAAGCAGGATAGCTACCTGCCCATAGGTAGCGACCTTCCCGAAAGGAATTTGGCGCACAATGCGCCATACAGCCTCGAAGGTGGAGGACACGGCGATCACGCTCCTTTGAAAAACGGCTGACACATGGTCAGCCGAAAAAAATCAGTTCTTTTGCCAGATGCCGGGATGGAACAGCGCCAGGATGGGGAACAGCTCCAGACGGCCCGCCAGCATCAGGATGCTCAGGATGATCTTGGCAAAGGGTCCATAGGCGGCAAAGTTTTCTGCAGGACCGACCGCGCCCAGGCCGGGACCGACGTTGCTCACGCAGGTGAGCGCGGCGGTCAGGTTGGATTCGACGTCAAACTTGCCCTCCAGCGAAACGAGGAAGCCGCCAATGAGTACCAGCAGAATGTACACAAACGCATAGACCATCGTCTGATGCAGCAGCGATTCGTCCACGCCGCGGCCCTCGAACGTCACGCGCTGCATGCGGCGGGGCTGGAAGGTCCGTTGGATTTCGCGCTTGCCTTGCTTGGCCATCATCGCCACACGGACGATTTTGAGGCCGCCCGCGGTCGAACCGGCGCAGGAGCCCACGAACATCAGCACAAAGATCAGCATTCGCGCCGCGACCGGCCAGAGATTGAAGTCGGCAGTGGCATAGCCGGTGGTGGACATGATCGTGGCGACCTGGAAGCTGGAATAGCGCAGGGCTGTGCCGAAATCGCCGTAATAGGGGATCAGGAACACTGTGATCAGCACCATCGCGATGACAAAGATGGAAAGATACCAGCGCAGCTCCTCGTTTTTCGTCACATCGCGCCAGCCGCCGGTCAGCAGCCGATAGAACAGCGCAAAATTGATGCCGAACAGGATCATGAAGAAGGTGATGACCACTTCGATATCCACGCTGTCGAAGGCGGCGATGCTGGCGCCGTAGTTGCTGAAGCCGCCGGTGCCGGCGGTACCCATGGCGTGGATACCTGCATCATAGGGCGTCATGCCGCAGATGATCAGGACGATGAACTCGATCACCGTCAGCCCCAGATAGATCACGTAGAGGACCTTGGCTGTGTCGCCCATCTTGGGCAGGATCTTGCTCAGGGTGGGGCCGGGACTTTCGGCGCGGACCAGATGCGAGGTGCGCCCGGTGATCTTGGGCAGGAACGCCAGCGTCAAAACCAGCACGCCCATGCCGCCGATCCAGTGGGTAAAGCTGCGCCAGAAGGTGACGCCGTGGGGCAGATTCTCAAAATTGGTCAGTACCGTCGCACCGGTGGTGGTAAAGCCGGAGACCGCCTCAAAAAAAGCGTCCACATAATTGGGGATCATGCCCGACAGAACGAAGGGCAGCGCACCGAAAGCGCTCAGAAACAGCCAGGCCATGCCGACGGAGATGAAGCCCTCGCGGGCACGAAGGTTTTGCTCCGACGGTCTGACAAAGCGCATCGGCAGACTGACGGCGGTGATGATCAGAATGGAGATCAGCAGCGCCATCGCGTCGCCGTCGCCATACGCCAGGGCAATCAGGAAGGAAGGAATCATGCTGGCGGCTTCGATCAGCAGGATGGAGCCCAGCATGCGGAGTACGAGCTTGGTATTCATCGGGCAATGACCTCGTTCAGATCGCTGATGCCGCTCTCACTGGCCATGATGACCACGCTGTCGCCGGCCTCGATGTGGTCATTGCCGAAGGGAACGATGACCCTGCCGTGACGCACGATGATCGCGACCAGCGTATTTTTGCGCATGGTCAGGTCCTTCAATGGGATGCCGATATAGGGATCAGTGGCGCGGGCAATGAACTCCAGCGCCTCCGCCTTGCCCTCCAGCAGCCGATAGAGCTTCTCGACCTTGGTGGCCCGCTGGCCGCCGATGCGGGCGCGGACATAGCGCAGGATGATCGCGCTGGTGATGGACTTCGGGCTGACAATGCTGTCCAGACCCATGTCGCCGATGATCTCGGCGTAATTCATGCGCGTGTTTTTGACGATGACCTTCGGTATGCCGCACTTGGAAGCGTACAGACCGGTCATGAGGTTTTCCTCGTCGCGGTCACACAGCGCGATGAAGGCGTCCATCTGCTTGATGCCTTCCTGCTCCAGCAGCTCCTGATCGGTGCCGTCGCCGCACAGCACGTTGACATGCGGCAGCTGCTCGCTGAGCAGCGCGGCTTTCTGCGGGTTGATCTCGATCAAGGTCACGTGGATTCCCATGGGGACGATCATCTTGGCAAGATAGAAGCTGATACGACCGCCGCCCAGGATCATCACGTTCCTGATCCGCAGGGAATTGCGGCCCAGGAAGCGGAAATAGTCAGTTATGGTAAGCATATCGCCGGCCACAAATACGCGGTCACCGGCGTTGATGGTAAAGCTGCCGTCCGGGATGGAAACCTGACCTTCGTGTTCGACCGCCGCGTACAGGACGCGAGGCATGTTCTTGAGCTTCATGCCGGTCTCGCGCAGCGTGACGCCGGTGAAGGGGTCAGGCTTCTGGGCGCGGAACTCCACCATTTCGACATGGCCCTTGGCGAAGGACTCGATAGTGTTGGCGAAGGGGAAGCGAAGCAGACGGCTGATTTCCAGCGCGGTGGCACGCTCTGGATTGATGGCCATGTCAATGCCAAGCTCACGCTGCAATAGCGTCAGACTCTCATTGTACTGCGGGTCGCGGATTCGTGCGATGGTATACTTGGCGCCCAGACGCTTGCCGATCAGACAGCAGAGCATATTCACCTCGTCGCCTGCGGTGGTAGCGATGAGGATGTCCGTCTTGTCAATGCCCGCCTCCAGCAGCGTCTGCGCATTGGCACCGCTGCCGGCATAGCAGAGCACATCCAGATTGTCTTCACAGTGATGGAGCACAGCCTCGTTGTTGTCAATGATGACGACATCGTGCTCTTCGCCAGTCAGATTCTCCGCCAGCGTCATGCCGACCTTACCGGCTCCAACGACCATAATTCTCATGGTATCTGTACGACCTCCGGTCATTCAAGTGATAATTTGACAGTTTATTGTACCACAGTCGGCGGAAAAAGAAAAGCCGCAGAGGCATGCGGCAGGAAAAGGCAAACTTTGTGCAACACAATTGCAATAAAGACAATGGAAAAAACGGATAAAATCCCAGGCATCTGGGAATGCTTACTCTACGGCATGATCCGGCAGCACCAGCAGGCGGATGTGATTCTTGCGGAAAACCAGCAGGCCGTCGTGCTGCATCCGGCTCATTTCGGCGGAGAGCGCACTCCGGTCTACGCCAAGATAGTCCGCCAGCTGCTGCCGATTGAAGGGAATGTCGAACTCAGGTCCGCCGTGCAGAAGGGACTGATAGGAGAGATACGAGGTCAATTGTTCGCGGATCGATTAGGCGGAGGTGTGGAAGATCCGGCGCGAGAGCGACAGGTTTTTCTGCGCCACGGTCCGGCTCCATGCTGCGCCAGTGACTTGTGCAGATCAAACTGTTGCCGGTGGATGCGCCGTATTTTGATGATGCACATCTGCTCGTCGCAGCGGACCGCACAGCCTATGCTTACGGCAGCTTTCACCAGGATTTCATCCGAAATCGCATTACCCTGATCGGCTGCCCGAAGCTGGACGATGGCGACTATGCCGACAAGCTGACGGAAATCATGCCCCGCCACGCCATCAAATTCCTGACCGTCGTGCGCATGGAGGTGCCGTGCTGCGGCGCAGCGGTCAATTTGTGCCGTGACAGGTCGTGACGATTTCGTCGGATGGACGGATCATTGAGTGAGAAAGGAGGGAAAACGATGAAGTTCATCGTGAATGACAATTGCATCGGCTGCGGTCTGTGCGAGGCGGTCTGCCCCGCAGTGTTTGAACTGATGGACGGCCATGCTGTGGCCCAGGACGTCGATACCGAGGATGCCGACGCCGTAGCCGCGATGGAAGGCTGCCCGGTGGCAGCGATCGAGAAGAAGTGAGCAGGTTTGAGGATTGCAAAGGATAAACATGCCTCTGCATGTATATATAGAAAGATCGGCTGCCCGGAATCTGAGCAGCCGATCTTTTATTTGCTGAAGATAGAGGCTGGACGTTCCTCCTTGGCGCTGCCGCCGAGCAGCGTACCCAGCCAGCCGCCAAGATTTGCTTCGGGCTGCCGGACCTGCGCCACGGCAACGCTCTGAATGCCCTCCAAAAGGATACCGTTGTCCAACAGCTCTGCGTTTACGGGGATCACACGATAGGTGTAGACCACGCCGGGCTTGGCTTTGTTATCCGTGAAATACAGTGTTTCCCCGGCGCTGCCGCGCAGCTCGGTGAGGATGAAGCTCTCACCGGCGGCGTCGCGTTGGACGCGGTATACGCCTGCGCTGCTGGTCTGGATGACCAGCACGGGCTGACCGGAGTCGCTGTGGGTCACATAGAAGGACTTGGTGGTATTAGGCGCCTGCCAGACGTCGCTCTTTTGGGTCGGCTGGGTTCCGGCGGCAAACATTTCGGTCAGCTTGTAGGAATCGGGCGTCAAGTTGCTGGCCAGCATTAGCTTTCCCTGCTCGAGGGCCTTCTTGTCAAGCGTGGCAGAGACGATCCCGTTGGGCTTGGCGAAGTCAGGCTTTTTGCGGTTGGCATACCAGGCTTTGAGAAAATTGCGGGCCAGGGACGCGGGATTGGTGCCGCCGCTAACGGCAGAAGAGAGCTTGTGGCTGGCGTCCGGCTCATCGAAGCCCATCCAGACGGCGATGGAGAGCGATGGTGTATAGGCGGCCATCCAGGCGTCGCGGTTGCCGGAAGTGCCGGTCATGTTGACGGTGCCTGTTTTGCCGGCGACCGGCGTACCCACAGAAGCGAGGCGCGTACCGGTACCGGAGGTGATGACGGTCTTGAGCAGGCTGGTCATGAGATAGGCAGTCTGCGCGGACAGCACGCGCCTTTCATCCGGTGCGTGCTGATAGATGATCTCGCCGGACGGACCGACGATCTGCTCGATGCAGTAGGGAGCGTGGAAGGTGCCGCCGTTGGCAAAGGGCGCATAGGCGGCAGCCATCTGCACCGGCGACGCGCCGTAGGTCATGGAGCCAAGCGCCAGAGACAGGTTCCAGTCCCGGTCGTCCAGCTCAATGCCGACGCTTTGCAGATACTTGCGGCTGGCTGCCACACCGATATCCTTCATGATCTTGCAGGCAGGGATGTTCAGGCTGCTCTTGAGCGCTGTTCGGACGGTCACATTGCCGTGATAGGCGTTGCCTGCGTTGCGCGGGGTGTAACCGCCAAAGTTAGTCGGCTCATCGAGGATCAGACTGGCAGCGGTCCAACCGCCGGACTCCATGGCGGGCGCATAAACGGCCAGCGGCTTGATGGATGAGCCGGGCTGACGGCGCAGCTGGGTAGCGCGGTTCAGGCCGCGGCGGGTAAGATATTCGCGTCCGCCGACCAGCGTGCGCATGGCGCCGTTGGCGACGTCCACACAGGCGGCGGCGCTTTGGACGGGCGTACCGTCCTTGGCGTTGGCGGGAAAGACGTCCTTGGTGAACTGTTCCTCCAGCACCGCCTGCATCTGCTGATCCAGGGTCGTTGTGATGACATAACCGCCTCCAAGCAGCGTTTCTGCGGAGATGGACAGGACGTCCTCGGCTTCGTCCAGCACCGCATCCACAAACCATCCGTAGGTCATCTGGACGGCGCTGGCGCTCAGCGGGGTCAATTCTTCGTTGACGGCGGCTTCAAAATCGGCGTCGGACAGCATGCCGGATTGGTGCATGGTGGCAAGGATGTAGGTGCGCCGGTCACGGTTGGCGTCCGGCGCAGACTGAATGCTGTAGGCGGAGGGCGCCTTGATGGCTGCTGCCAGCGCGGCGGCCTGGGCGGGAGAGAGCGCAGCGGCGTCCACGCCAAAGGTTACCTCTGCGGCGGCCTGAATGCCGTAGGCGCCCTGACCAAAGTAGATGTAGTTCAGGTAGAGATCCAGGATCTCGTCCTTGGTGAAGCGCTGCTCCATCTGAACGGCGATGTAGATCTCCTCCAGCTTTCTGGCGATGGTTTTCTGGCTGGATAAATGCGAGAGCTTGACCAGCTGCTGGGTGATGGTCGAGGCGCCCTGACCAAAGTCGCCGGTTCGGATGTTGCTGACCACGGCACCCAAAATTCGCGTGACGTCAAAACCTGGGTGCTTGTAGAAGCGCAGGTCCTCCGCCGCAAGAAACGCATCGACAACATGCTGCGGCAGACTGTCCAGCGGCACAATGGTCCGGTTTTCCCGCCCCACCAGCGTTGTCACAAACTGGCCGTCCTTGTCCAGGATCATGCCCTTCTGGGCCAGGGTGGTCAGGCGCGATTCGTTCAGATCCTGCCAGTGAGACACGTCGAAATACACGTAGCTCCATGACAGGGCTCCCAGCAGGAGCAGGAGCCCCATGACAGCCAGTCCCCAGCGTATCAATCTGCGTCTGCCCTTCATGTCAGCGCCTCCGAATCGTCAAAATATACGGTCATTTTGGCCGGTCGGAGGACAAATTACCCTTGGAAATGATTGCGAATGCAAGGACATGATGCTCTTTTGCCACACAAAAATGCTGCGGTGGCGAAAAAATACTGTTCAAAACACGGAAAATAGTTTATAATGCATATCGTGGCCTATTTTATGTATTACGAAGGAGGATGACGCAGTGCGCAAGATCGTAGCATTGATGCTGGCGGTGCTTCTGCTGACTTGTTCCCTGGGAGCGAACGCCGAGGATGCCGCCTACCGCATGGCCGGTTATGACACAGCCAGCGGCGGCCATGACTGGGAGAATCATCTGTTTTTCCGCCGCATGGAGACAAAGACCGGCATCGCTTTTTCCTTTGACCAGACGACCGAGTCCTATGACGCCTGGAAAAAGCATCTGGACGCGATCCTGAAC
>R21__coassemble_1296_pt1 | contig 17255 bp, 13 predicted proteins | sample R21__metabat2_low_PE_059 | metagenome-assembled genome bin R21
TGGCAAAGAGGGGAGTGTAGATCTCCATCGTCAACCAAACAATAAAAAAAACAACCTGGCTGGCCACACGACCGAACACCTGACCCTCAGCATCCACGACATACCACTTGCGCTGGATGTCGGCAGCCTTCGGCATAAAAGTCTTCAAAGGAAATTCCTCCTTGGATGTTGGTTGATGTTGGAATGCTTCCGACATGATGGTCGCATGTCGTCTGCTGTGAACAATAAGTCTACCGGGGCTGGCGGAGAATTATTGATGCCATCAAATATTGTACGACATTTTCCTGCCGCTGTCAAGTCCTTGACTGGCTTTTTCCGGCAGAAATATCAACATTCTGCCGCACAAAACGTGCCCGTCCCGCTCAATACAGCTTGAAGCCGACGATCACCTTTCGCGCGATCTTGTAGATCGGGCCCTCCAGGTCCTTGCGGGCGTTTTGAAGCTGCTGACGGATGTCGATATGCTGGGGACAATGCTGTTCACACTTGCCGCAGCCAATGCAATTGGAGGCAGCGGTCGAGTTTTGACGCATGGCGGTACACATGATGTACTCCATCAGGGCGGCGCGCTTGTTCTCGGAATAGACGTGGTTCCAGGCGGAGAAGGTACCGCGGATATCAACGCCCTTTGGGCAGGGCATGCAGTAGCCGCAGCCGGTACAACCGACCTTCATCCGACTGTTGATGGCAGCGGCAACGCGCTGGAGCATCGCTTCCTCTTCCGGGCCGATCTCACCTACCGCCACCGTCGAGGCGGTGTTGATGTTGTCCTGCACCATCTCCGGCGAATTCATGCCGGACAGCACGCAGGTCACTTCCTCCTGGCTCCACAGCCAGCGGAAAGCCCATTGGGCGGGCGTATGCTGCACCTTGTACCCGGCCATGATCTTCTTTGCTTCTTCCGGCAGCATGTTCACCAGCTTGCCGCCGCGCAGAGGCTCCATGATGACGACCGGGATGCCCTTGCTGTGGGCATACTGCAAACCGGCACGGCCTGCCTGGCTGTGCTCGTCCATGTAATTGTACTGGATCTGGCAGAAGTCCCAATCCCAGGCGTCCACCAGCTGGCAGAACATGTCCGTGTTGCCGTGATAGCTGAAGCCCACCTGCCGGATCTGGCCGAGGCGCTTCTTCTCCTCCAGCCACTCGATCATGCCCAGGCCCTTCAGGCGCTCCCAGGTCGCCACGTCCGTCAGCATATGCATCAGGTAGTAGTCCACATGGTCGGTACGCAGGCGTTTGAGTTCCTCCTGGAACAGTTTCTCCATGCTGGCGCCGTTCTTGATCAGGTAATGCGGGAGCTTGGTGGCAATTTTGACCTTGTCGCGCAGCTGGTTCTTTTCCAGAATCTCGCCCAGCGCGGCCTCGCTGCCGCCATAGACATAGGCGGTGTCGAAGTAGTTCACGCCCTGTTCAACGGCGGCAATGATCTGCTTTTCAGTCTCTGCCATGTTGATGCGGCCCGCAGTCTGCGGGAAACGCATGCAGCCAAAGCCCAGGATCGAAATGGGATTGCCGTAGCGATCGTTTCTGTACTGCATGGATGTACCTCCTTACGCGGCTTGTTTTGCCTTGCCGCTTCCCTTGATGGTGGCCGCGTAAGCGCTGTTGCACAGGCCCAGCACGGCAGAGATGGTGAACAACGTCTCAATACCGAGCGTTTTCCAGATCCAGCCGCCGAACAGAGCGATCAGGATGGTGATCATGTGGTTGACGGAAATGCCGGTGGAGATGGTCGCGCGGACCTCCTCCTTATTATCGGAGATGTCCTGCACATAGACATTGGACGCCATGGATGCCAGTGAAATGATGGAATCCAGCACATAGTTCACGCAGCAGATAACAAACGCGACATCCTTGGGGAAGATGTGGTGCGCAAAACCGTAGAAGAAGCAGACGATGACCAGGATCAGCGTGTCGGACACCATGACCACCTTGTAGCCCAGACGGTCAATGATCTTGCCGACCACCGGCGCGGCAAAGTAGCAGCAGATGGCCGTGACCGCGAACAGCAGGCTCATGACCGTCGTGTCAGCGCCGTAGAACAGGATCAGCACGTAGGGGCCGAAGGTGAAGAACACCTGCTTACGAGCGCCGTAGAAGACCTCCAGCATGTAATACTTGGTGTACTTTTTTCGGAAATAGAAGCGGGCCTTCGATTTGTCGGTCTCGCTGTGGCCGGTGATGCGCATGGCCAGCACGGCGCTGATGCCGGTGATGACCGCCGCAGCCAGGAAAAAGCCCTTGAACGCCGCCATGCCGGAGACGAACATGAAGGCGATCATGACGATAAAGTAGCCTGCCAGCGTGCCGACCTGGTTGACGGAGTTCTGCAAGCCCAGCGCCTGGCCGCTGAAGCCAGGTTTTGCGTACTCAAGGGACAGCGTGTTTTTCATGCCCAGCTGGATATGCTCGCCCAGAGAGTAGACGCAGATGGCAATGGTCACCAGCACGCGGTCGGCAGGCAGAGCAAAGACCAGCGACATACCTGCCAGCATGATGACCGCGCCGATCTTGAACATTTGCTCGGCGGAGAACATGTAGAAGATTGCCAGGATGAACACCAGCAGAAGGCCTGGCAGCTCGCGGAAGAACTCAGCGACGCCGCGGTCAAACTCGCCCATGGTGACGATCTCGGCCAGGTAATTGTCGATGACGCCCTTGTACAGGCCATATGCCAGACCGATGGTCAGCAGCGACAGGAAAAACGGCTTGTAACACGAATCCGCGCGGAAGGTCTCGCGCAATCTTTTGAACATGGGATCCAACTCCTTTGTTTGATGACGAATAATGAATATTCCCTGTCCAATGCTTTTTTCCTATCTGCCGGATGTTTCTTTTTTGCACTATCTGCAAAAACTGCTCTGCGTTTTCAGCAGAGCAGATGAAGGATCATTCCATTAGACGGAATTTGCTTTGGATGAAACCATGATAACCATCCACGTCGATCTCAGCCCAGGAGCCGGTATCGTTAAGGACAACGATGGGCGCACCGGTGGGATACTGGCAAACGATGCGCGTGCCGGACTTGGGTGACAGACGAACCACGATCTTGGCGCGGCCATTGGTGGCGCCGTTCTTGGCCAGCACATCCGACGCATACTCGTCGTCCATGCAGACGCCGTAGAAGTTGAGGGCCTCGGTGACCACATAACCGATCACGCCGTTATACCAGATGCGGGTGAAATTGACTCCTTTTTTGATGACCAGCACCAACCGCCCTGCTTCCACCTTGCCGATGCCCTTGCCATGCTTGCTGGGCTTGCCGTACATCGTAACCTTGCCGGTCTTTGGCGCATTGATGCAGGCGATCTGTTCGTTTTCCTCCGCCACACAGGGCCAAAGCAGCTCGGCGGTGCGAACGTCCAGCACCTCGTCCCCCACCTTGACGCGGCTCCAGGCAATGCCGAGCGTTTCCAGCTGAACAGGCACCAGATCGAATGAGTCGTCGTAGAGGTCATCCTCAGTCAGGTCGACCACCCGCACCAGATAGAACTGATCGGGGTCGTTATCCACCTGCGGCTTAGCGACACGATGGTCAGAAAGACCGTTCATCGCGTCCGGATAATTGGTCCAGAGGTATTTGTCCAGCGCAATCTGATCCGCTGCCAGTGCTTCAGGAACCTTGACCTTGGTACCGTTGGTCAGCCGAACATTCGATACGGCAGAAATGACAGCGCTGCTATCGACATAGCCGCTGCGGGACGAGCTGCCGGACCAATAGGAGATCCGGGCCATATTGTAGGCAGTGCAGATACTATCAGAGCCGCCGCGCTTCACATAAGCGCCTGCGGGCAGGGTCGTGACCGGCTTCAATTCTCCGCTCAGGTCAGTGGGCGTCGATGCAGACTCCGACCAGGTATAAACGGTCGCGGCCACGCCGAGCTTCAGCGTGCATTCGCGGTTCCAGTCAGTCTGTGCATCAGCCTGTGCAGAGCAGATCAGCAGCAGACTGACCAGAAGCAGAACCAGTGCAATATACCCTTTCTTCATATTTTATGTGCACTTCTTTCGTTTGGACGGGTATGGAGATCAGTCGATGGCGTCACCATCAATGTTCGAGTCAAAGGGATAGGCGTCGTCAGTCTCTGTACCGATAGGCGCAATCTGAACTGGAGCGCGGGTAGGCTGCGGCTCTGCAACAGACCGGACCGGCACATCAGCATCGTCATCATACTGCGGCTCATAATCCGCGTCGTCGCCGTCCTGTGCTTCATCCTCCGCTTCAGACTGTGCGAAGGCGGCTGCTGCTTTCTCGATCTGAGCGATCTCGCCCACCGCGACATTTGTGGACAACGTATAGCCATGCAGGCCGTCCAGCTCGATCTCCGCCCAAGTCTTGCCGATATCGAAGATCACCACGGGCGTACCATTGTCATAATTGCCGATGACATTGGCATTTTTCTTGGCTGCGTCGCGGACAACGATCTTTTCCACGCCCACAAGAGAGCCGTTCTGGATACGGGCGGGCGTCTTGTTGGCCGAGAATTTCAGCGCGCTGAGCGACATAAAACCGACTGTACCGTTATGACTGATACGGGCAAAGCTGCTGCCAACCTTAATGACGGCGACGATCGTGCCCGTGGGGATCATTTCGATGATCGCACCCTTTTTGTTGGACTTGTCGCGCATGGCAGCTTCGCCAGCCTTGGGCGCATTCACGCGAGCCAGCTTCTGGGACGCCTTGGCGCTGCTCTCCCAGGTCAGATCCTGCGTGGGGACCATCATCTGCTGGCCATTTTTGACGATCGTCGCATACGCCAGGCCGAGGGAAGTCACCTCCACCTCGCCGCCCTTATAGATGAAGGAACAGGGCTCCAGCGTTTCCGGGGCAGCCGTCTGCTTCGGCTTTTTGTTGGAGCTGCTGCCGGACGACGGCTTGTTGTTATTGTTATGATTGTTGGTACTCTTTCCCACGCGGATGACGCCGGCCTCGCTGTCAAAGACATACGTCTTGCCCTTGCCGTTTGCGTTGAGATACTTGATCAGCGCAGAGGTGTCGCGGGCCAGCGCCTCGGGGACATCAAAGGAGGTGCCGTCATCCACACGGACCGTAGACACGGCAGAGGTCACGCTGCTGGAAGCGACATAGCCTGCGTTGCGGCCGCCGTCGCCCCAGAAGGTGACGTAATCCATGTGGTACTCATCGAGCGTACGGCCGATGCGCACATACGTGCCTCCGCTCACGGAGCCGACGGGAACGAACGTCACGCCCAGGTCGGTTGGCGTAGCAGCGTCGGGAGCAGCCGCTTCTTCCATTCGATAGAGCGTAGTCGTGCCGCCGATCTTGACCCAGCAGCCCTGTTCAAACTCCTGCCGTGTCTCAGCAGACGCTGCGGTCAGTGCGAGACAGATCAACAGCATCAGCGGAATCAGGAAAAGCATTTTTCTCTGCATAGGATAAAAGCCTCTTTTCATTGGTAATTGCGGAAAATATGAAAATACAAGGTACATTATAATAGTTTTGGTATGCTTTGTCAATTCATCTGTCAGGAAACATCGCGGATCGCCGTCGTTTCAGCAGCCCCGCGCAAGACTTGCGAAAACACAATAGATGTGATAAAATCTGAGTTGGTTTGTCAACTGTGGCGGTGAGCCCCGTGCCATCGACCGAGATTGAAGGAGTTATCATGAACGAAGAAATTCGGATAATGGTGGAGGACGTGTCCTTCACTTATGAGGAAGCGGAAAAACCGGCGCTGACGGACGCCAATCTGGCGGTGAAGCCAGGCGAGTTTGTGGCCGTGCTGGGCCACAATGGCTCCGGCAAATCAACGCTTGCCAAACTATTGAATGCACTTTATGTGCCCTCGAAGGGGCGCGTGCTGGTCTGCGGCATGGACACGCAGGACGAGGACAAGCTGTGGGACATCCGCCAGCAGGCAGGCATGATCTTCCAGAACCCTGACAACCAGATTGTCGCCACGGTCGTGCGCGAGGATGTGGCCTTTGGTCTGGAGAACATGGGCGTTCCCCATGACGACATGGTTTGCCGCGTGGACAGCGCCCTCGAAACCGTACACATGACCGATTATGCCCAGAGCGCCCCGCACATGCTCTCCGGTGGTCAGAAGCAGCGCGTGGCCATCGCTGGTATCCTGGCCATGGAACCCAGCTGCATGATCGCCGACGAGGCCACCGCCATGCTCGATCCCTCCGGCCGCGCCGAGGTTCTCGGCACCGTCCGTGCCCTCAACCGTGAAAAGGGCATCACCGTCGTCTGGATCACCCACTTTATGGAGGAGGCCGCCCAGGCCGACCGCGTCATCGTCGTAAACAACGGCGCCATTGCCGCTCAGGGCACGCCCCGTGAGCTGTTCAGCCAGGTTGATATGATGCGCGAGCTGCACCTGGACGTCCCGCACATGACCGACCTTGCCGAATCCCTGCGCCGCGACGGCATGCCTTTGCCCGCCGGCATTCTGACCGTCGAAGAAATGGCTGAGGAGGTGGCAAAGCTGCTATGATCGAGCTGAAAAATGTCACCCACACCTACAGCGAAGGCAGCGCCTTCCAGTCCACCGCCATTCGTGACGTCAACCTGACCATCAACGACGGCGAATTCATCGGCGTCATTGGCCACACCGGCTCCGGCAAGTCCACCCTGGTCCAGCACCTAAACGGTCTTTTGAAGCCCACCTCCGGCCAGGTGCTCATCGACGGCGAGGACCTGAACGGCGAGAAGGTTGACCGCCGCAAGCTGCGTCAAAAGGTCGGTCTGGTATTCCAGTACCCCGAATACCAGCTGTTTGAGGAGACGATCGCCAAGGACATCGCCTTCGGTCCCAGGAACCAGGGCTGCACCGAGGCGGAGATCGACGCCCGCGTGCGCCGTGCCATGGCAAACGTCCACCTGGACTACGACAAGTATGCCAACCGCTCCCCCTTCGAGCTGTCCGGCGGTCAGATGCGCCGAGTGGCCATCGCAGGCGTTCTGGCCATGGAGCCCAAGTTTCTGATCCTTGATGAACCCACCGCGGGCCTGGACCCCAAGGGACGTGACAGTATTCTCGGCATGATCCGCGACCTGCACACCCAGGGCGGCGTGACCGTGGTCATGGTCAGCCACAGCATGGACGATGTGGCCCGTCTCTGCACCCGTCTGGTGGTCATGAGCAAAGGCCAGCTGGTCGCCGCCGATACGCCCCGCGAGATCTTCAAGCAGGTCGACATGATGGAATCCATCGGTCTGGGCGTGCCCGAAGCCGCCAAGCTGTGTGCGCTGCTGCGTCAGAAGGGCTGCAACCTCCCCAACGACCTCTACACCCAGCAGGAGCTGCAAGATCATCTGCTGCGCCTGTGGAAGGAGGCCCGCAAATGAACATGAAAAACATCACGCTGGGCCAGTATTATCCGGTGGACAGCATGATCCACCGCCTGGACCCGCGTTCAAAGATCGTCCTGACCATCGCGTTTATCGTCGCGGTGTTCATGGTGCATTCCATCTTCGGCTATGCGCTGATCCTGGGCTTTGTGTATCTGGCCTCCAGGCTGTCGAAAGTGCCCTTCAAGATGCTGATGAAGGGCCTGAAGCCTCTGCGTTTCATCCTGATCCTGACCTTCATCCTCAACCTGTTCTTCACCACCGGTGAGGATGTGCTGTTCAAGCTGGGCTTCCTGACGCTGAGCGCCCAGGGCATTCATCAGGCGGTGCATTATTCTCTGCGTCTGGTGTTCCTGGTGCTGGGCACGTCGCTGCTCACGCTGACGACCTCGCCCATCCTGCTCTCCGACGGCATCGAGCTGCTGCTGTCCCCGCTGAAAAAGCTGCACTTTCCGGCTCACGAGCTGGCCATGATGATGTCCATCGCCCTGCGCTTCATCCCGACGCTTCTCGAAGAAACAGATAAGATCATGAAGGCGCAGATGGCCCGCGGCGCAGACTTTGAGTCCGGCAATCTGATGCAGCGTGCCAAGGCCATGGTTCCGCTGCTGGTGCCGCTGTTTGTGAGTGCATTCCGCCGCGCGGGCGATCTGGCGATGGCCATGGAAGCCCGCTGCTATCACGGGGGCGAAGGCCGCACGCGCCTGCGCGTCCTCAAAATCACCAAGAACGACTACCTGGCCTGGGCTGCGATGGCGGTGCTGATCGCGCTGATCGTGGTCGAAGGCCTGATCATTCCTGCGGGGTGGATTCTGTGAGGCGGATTCTGCTGACCGTCGAATATGACGGCACGAACTACAGCGGCTGGCAGCGGCAATCGAACGGCCTTGCCGTGCAGCAGGTGCTGGAGGAAGCGCTGTCGCAGGCGTGTCATGAAACGATCGTTGTCACCGGTGCGAGCCGCACAGACGCCGGCGTTCACGCGCTGGGGCAGGCGGTGCATTTTGACACGTGCTCATCCATTCCGCCGGAGAAGTACCCCTTTGTGCTGAACACCATGCTGCCGCGGGACATCCGTGTGCAGACGGGGTACGAGGTGCCTGCCGGGTTCCACGCGCGGTTCATGACCTGCGGCAAGCAGTACACCTACCGCATCGTGAACAGCCGTCACGGCAGCGCGATCCGGAGGAACACGCATGTGCATGTCCCCCTCCCGCTGGATGTTCCCGCCATGGAGGAAGCCGCGCAGACGCTGCTTGGCACGCACGATTTTGCCGCCTTCCAGGCCTCCGGCGGCACCGCCAAGACCACCATCCGCACCATTCACAGTGCGCATCTGGTCCAAAGCGGTGACGAGATCATCCTGACCATCGAAGGCAATGCCTTCCTATATAATATGGTTCGCATCATTGCGGGCACCCTGATCGAGATCGGCCACCACAAGCGCAACGGCGACGCCTTCACCCGTGCCCTCGCCTCCCTTGACCGTCTGGACCTTGGCGTTACCGCCCCTCCCCACGGTCTTGAACTGACCCGCGTGGATTATCCAGAAGCAGCATTCCACGATCCCGATGACATTCGTTGGCACACATGACCAGGTGCGCTGCATCTGGTCCCGCGGGGTTTCACGCTGTGGCGCGACCAGGGCGCTGCCCTGGACCTGCAAGGGGTCGCAGACCCCTTGACCCCTTTCTCGGCCCGACTTGAGCTTCCTCTTTGGGTTGAGCGCCGATACGGCTTTGGAGCTTGGGGCTTGATTGCACTGATGATTCTTGTGTGAGGGCCTTGTATTACAAAGGAGCGAGTTATGCTTCGTCTTTCTAATTTGTCGGTTCCGCTGGATTATACAGAGGCGGATTTGCAGGCGTTCGTGCTGCGGAAGTTCAAAATTCCGGCAGGGCGCCTGCGTCGTGTAGTGCTGTCAAAGCGCTCGGTGGATGCCCGTGACAAGGGCGATGTGCATTTTGTCGTGTCGCTGGACGCGGATGTCCGCGATGAGGACGAGGTGCTGCGGCGTATGAAGCCGGGCACGGTCAACAAGGTCGCGTCCAAGGCAGCCAAGCCGCTGCCCAAGCCCGGTTTTGCCCGCCCGCCGGTGGTGGTCGGTGCAGGGCCTGCGGGCCTGTTTGCCGCGCTGATGCTGGCACGTGCGGGGGCAAAGCCGGTCCTGATCGAGCGCGGCAAGCCCGTCGATGAGCGCACGCTGGACGTGTCTGCCTTGCAGGCCGACGGCGTTCTGGACTCGGAGAGCAATGTCCAGTTCGGTGAGGGCGGCGCAGGTGCGTTCTCCGATGGTAAGCTGACCACGGGCATCAAGTCGCCCTGGCAGAGCGTGGTGCTGGAGACATTCGTGCAGCACGGTGCGCCTGAGGAGATCCTGTACCTGCAAAAGCCGCATATCGGCACGGACAAATTGAAGGGCGTCGTGGCCTCCATCCGCAATGAGATCATTGCCCTGGGTGGTGACGTGCGCTTTTCCACGAAGCTGACCGGGCTGATCGTCCGCGGCGAGCATATTGAGGGCGTCCGAGTTCAATCAGGCGATTCCGAGCAGGAGCTGCTCACCGACACGGTGCTGCTCTGCATCGGCCACAGCGCCCGTGACACCATTCAGGCGTTGTTCAATCAGGGCGTGGTCATGGTGCAGAAGCCCTTCGCCATGGGCGTGCGTATTGAGCATCCGCAGTCTCTGATCAACCGCAGCCAGTATGGCCGCTTTGCCGACCATCCGGCGTTAAAGGCAGCTGATTACAAGCTGGCCGTCCATACGCCCGATGGGCGCGGCGTCTACACCTTCTGCATGTGCCCTGGCGGCGAGGTCATCGCGGCTGCCTCCCAGCATGGCGGCGTGGCCGTCAACGGCATGAGCTATCACGCCCGTGCAGGCCGCAACGCCAATGCCGCGCTGCTAGTCGGTGTCCGCACGGAGGATTTTGGCGACGATCATCCGCTGTCCGGTTTTGTCCTTCAGCGCAGTCTGGAACAGGCCGCCTTCCGCGTAGGCGGAGGCGATTATCATGCGCCCGTTCAGCGCGTCGAGGACCTGCTGGCAGGCCGCGCCACCAAGCGTCTCGGTGACGTCGAGCCCACCTACAAGCCCGGCGTGACGCCCGCCGATCTGCGTGAGTGCCTGCCATCCTTCATCATTGACGATTTGAAATTCGGCGTCACCCAGATGGACCGTCAGCTGCGCGGCTATGCGCATCCGGACGCAGTCCTGACCGGCGTCGAGACCCGTTCTTCCTCCCCTGTCCGTCTGACCCGCGGCGATACGCTCATGGCAGAGCACTTTGACGGCCTCTTCCCTGTGGGCGAGGGCGCAGGATACGCAGGCGGCATCGTCAGCGCCGCCGTGGACGGCATCAACGCGGCCTATGCAGCCCTGGAGAGGAGCAGTGTCCTGTGATCCGTGCATTCTGCTTTGACATGGACGGTGTGCTGTTTGACACGGAGCGCCTCGGCGGCACGCTGATTGCCGACGTCATCGCCGCCCAGGGCTTCACCATCGAGGAAGCCCAGTGGAAATCACTCATCGGCACCTCCTGGCCCTACACCTATCAAAAGCTGGCCGAGTGGTTCCCCGGCTTTGACGTCACGCGTTTTGAGCACGATTGGAAAGAAACGACTTTTGTCAACTATTTCAAGGCCAACGGCGTCCCCTACAAGAAAGGCGCCGTCGAAACCCTCAAGTCGCTCAAGGAACGCGGCTATCGTCTGGCCCTGTGTACCTCCAACCTGCCCGAGGTCGTCTGCATGTACCTGGATCTGGCAGGCTGGTCGCACACCTTCGACTTCATCGTCACCGCCGACATGGTCCCCAACAGCAAGCCTGCCCCAGACATTTACCTGCGGGCCGCCGACCTGATGGGCGTTGCGCCGTCCGAGTGCGTCGGCGTCGAGGACTCCACCAGCGGCGTCAAGGCCGTGCGGGCCGCCGGCATGCGCTGCGTCATGATCCCCGACATGATCCCCTACAGCGACGTCGTTCACAAGCCCTATGTGGATGTTCTGCTGGACGACCTGACCCAGCTGGAGCAGGCCTTGTCCGCCCAGTAAACCGTATTCCCGCGCGTATGACCGCGCTTAATTATGAACCAAGGAGTGATTGCAATGTCTACCGTCAAGGAGAAGTTCCTGCGCTACATCCAGGTGGAGACCACGTCGGACGCTGCCTGCGAGACCTGCCCCTCCAGCCCCAACCAGTGGGTGCTGGCCAAGATGCTGGTCGAAGAAATGCAGGCCATGGGCATCAAGGACGCCCGCGTGGATGAGCACTGCTATGTCTACGGCACCATCCCCGCCAAAGGCGACCATCCCGCCAAGGTGGGCTTCATCGCCCACATGGACACGTCCGACGGCGTGCTTGGCCCGACCCATCCCGTCTGCATTCCCAACTACGACGGCAAAGCCATCACGCTGAAAAACGGCGTGGTGATCGACGGCTTCAAGTTCCTGCCCTCTCTGGCCGGTCAGGAACTGATCGTGACCAGCGGTGACAGCGTGCTGGGCGCCGACGACAAGGCCGGTGTGGCCGAGATCATGCAGCTGGCCCAGCTGCTGACTGCCCCCGACGCTCCCGAGCACTGCACCGTCTGCATCGGCTTCACCCCTGACGAGGAGATCGGCCGCGGCGCTGACCTGTTCGACGTGAAGGGCTTTGGCGCCGACTTCGCCTACACCGTGGATGGCGGCGCCGTCGGCGGTCTGGACTATGAGAACTTCAACGCCGCCTCCTGCAAGGTGACGGTCCACGGTGTGAACATTCATCCCGGCGGAGCCAAGAACCAGATGAAGAACGCCGCGCTGATCGCCATGGAATACAACAGCATGCTGCCCCCCGCCGAGATCCCCGCCCACACCGAGGGCTATGAGGGCTTCTACCACCTGGGCCACATGCACGGCAACGAGGAGGAAGCGGTTCTGGCCTACATCATCCGCGACCATTCCGCCGCGAAGTTTGACGAACGCAAGGCTACCGTCAAACGGATCGCCGATTACCTGAACGCCAAGTATGGCGAGGGCACCATCGACTGCGAGGTGCGTGACAGCTACCGCAACATGCGCGAGCTGGTCGAGCCCCACATGGAGATCATCGACAAGGCGAACGAGGCCTATCGCGCGCTGGGCATCGAGCCCCACACCACGCCCATCCGCGGCGGCACCGACGGCGCCCGCCTGAGCTATATGGGTCTGCCCTGCCCCAACCTGTCCACCGGCGGCTATTGCGCCCACTCCCGCAAGGAGCTGGTCACCGTCCAGGGCATGGAACAGATGGTCCAGGTCCTCAAATATATCTCCGAAAACGCCTGATTTGCCCGCATTTCATTTCGCCGCCGCAGCTTCTTGCTGCGGTATTTTTATTGTTTTTTCCCAATGTCTCATTTCTTGCGCTCTCATTAAGACGAAAAAACCGAACGTTTCCCGTCTTTTTCTCACAAAAACGCGCCCATTTGCCCCTGTTCACGCTGTTTTTTCCCGTTTGAGCGGCAATTTTCGTCAATCATCCCCATCGCCGCTTTTTGTTCGATTACATAAACAGCAACATGTAACCTTGACAATCTCAGCAAATTGTGATAATATTTGGACAGGAAATGAGAAAGCAACAACATAACCGATAGACCGACCATGATAAAGGAGGAGCCCCATATGAAAAGAATTCTTTGTGCCCTGCTCTGCTCTGTGATGATGCTGACCATGTGCTGCGGCGTGGCTCTGGCCGATCCGAAGCACGTAAATTCCGACGAGCTCTGCCAGATGGTTGACGACGCCAACGCGCAGATCGAGGCGCTGGTCGCCAACGCCATTGCCACCCCCGAGAATGATGTGAAGCAGCTGCAGAAACAGGTCAAGAAAATCGTCCATGACGTCCAATCCTACGCCAAGAAGCTGCGCATGGAAGTCGGCTGCACCATGGTCACCTACTATATCGACGGTCAGTGGGTCGACATTGATCCCCTGTTCGTGGTCAACATCCGCCAGTGATCCGACCTGATCGCCCGATGGCTGCAAGGCTGTCGGGCTTTTTGCGGTCCTGCTCCGTTCTTTTTTCGTATATTCGCATCTTTGCCGCAAATGATTCTTGCGCAGGCCGGGGATATTTGCTATAATAATCTTGACTTGATTGAGACAGTTGATCCGGCGTATACCTGCCCCGCGCAGATTTGTTTTGTACTATTTTGAAGGAGGCGTTTATCATGGCTGAATCCTACAATATTTGTCTGGACATTGGCGGCACCAAGGTGCTCGGCGCAATTTTTGACGAGGATCGCAAGATCGTCTATCGTCTGAAGAAAAAGACCAAGGCCGGCGGCGACGCAGCCGAAAACGTTGAGGAAGTCATCATCGGCGTTGTGGACGAGATGATCAAGAATTCCGGCATCAAAAAGAGTCAGGTGAACGCCATTGCGGCGGGCGCACCCGGCGTCATCAACCAGAAATCCGGCGTGGTGCTGTTCTCCCCCAACCTGCCCTGGCGCAATTATGACATCCGCACGCCCATCGAGAAGAAGTTCGGCGTGCCGTTCTACATTGGTAACGATGTGAACGTGGGCGTGCTGGGCGAATACAAGTATGGCGCTGCGAAGGGCTACAAGAACGTGGTCGGCTTCTTCGTGGGCACGGGCATGGGCGGCGGCCTGATCCTGGACGGCAAGCTGTTCACCGGCAACGAATTCAAGGCAGCCGAGTACGGTCATATGGTCCTTGACCCCGAAGGCCCGCTGTGCAACTGCGGCCAGCGCGGCTGTCTGGAGGCCTTCTCCAGCAAGAAGGGCATGTCCGCCTATATCCGCGAGCAGGCTTCCCGCGGCCGTGCCAGCATGATGGCCGACAAGATCGAGAACGGCGTGTTCAAGAGCAGCGTGCTCAAAAAAGCGCTGGCTGCCGAGGATGTGCTGGCCGTCGAGGCCGTCAACCGCGCCTGCCATTACCTGGCCGTGGCCACCGGCAATATGATCAACACCATCAGCCCTGACGTGGTCGTTTATGGCGGCGGCGTCATGGAAGCCGTCGGCGAGACCTTCCTGGACAAGATCAAGGCCGAGGTCGACCGCTACTGCATGCCCTCCATCCGCACCACCGTCGAGCTCAAGACCGCCGCATTAGGTGACGATTCCGTCATTTACGGCGCCCTGTCCATGATCGAGGACAAGTAAGCCAAAGCGCTTTATCTTCACCCGGACATTTCGCGAATAACGTACAATGGCATTCATGCCTCCTGTTGCAGAACAGAAACTGCAGCAGGAGGCAATTTGTTTGGCAAAACAATCAAGGAGACGGTGATTATGCCATGTTGTTGGTCGACAAGAATGACACAAGTTGTCCTTTCACATTGTCGATCCATAGCAGTCACGTCAAGGCCAAGACGCCTGAAGATGTGACCATGTTCCCCACCATCAAAGAAGCCAAAGTCCCATTCACATCAAATCATTTCACTGGTGGGCAATGTACTTTGACCGATTTGTCATTCCGGCGATACAACAAAGGCAAACACAATATAGCAGCCATGATCTGTCCGTATTCACACGTGGACACCTTACCGAAAAGTGTACAAGCCATCGGATCAGTATAATGAGAGCTCCATAGAGAGGCCTTTTTCAGCAATCATTTTGATTTGGCTGGATTGGTGGAAACCATACTGCGTACCTGGTAAATCTTGTTCTGCATTATGTGTTTTTTGCTGATTTCGCCATTGCACCATGGCAGCAAATGTAGTATATTTTATATTGACCTATTCTAAATTGAATTTTCCTATTCGAGTCATCTTACGAAAGGACGAGGATATCATGAAAAAAACGCTTCTGCTCACAATGGTAACGGTACTGCTGTGCTTCTGCGCAGCCGCGCAGGCCGCTTCCGCCAACAATTCTTTTGATACTGCAACGCCAGTAGTGCTGTCGGAAAGCGGTTATCAGAATGAGTTTACCATTCAGGCCGATGATGAATACCTGTACTGGAGCTTTACGCCGGCAGAGGATGCGGAGTACATTTTTACCACGGATAGCCTTGCCTCCAATCTGGATAATTACGGAGTTCTCTATAACTCGCAGCGCGTGGAGATTGCGTATAATGATGACGGCGGCGACGGCAATCTCTTCCGGATTGCCTCCTACTTGCATGCCGACAGTACATATTATCTCGGCGTGCGTATGTACAATAGCAGCACCACCGGTCATTTCATGCTGAACATCACCAAAGTGGAGCCCAAGGAGCCTATCGTCATGTCCGAGACAAGCGCGCTTGTTCTGACAAACGACTCCTGTCCCGGCCGACTCACGTGCCGGTTGTCGGCGGAAATGAATGTCGTCAGCATGAACGGTGATGTGACCGTTGAAGCCGGCGGTGACTGGACCATTTCAGAATCATTTACATACGGATCGAAAATCAACGAGGATGGCAGTTATGACCTGATTTGTCAGTTTGCCCCATCCTCCGATACGGGCTGCGCTACGCTGAAGTTCATTGTCACGACGCGGGATGGCAGTAGTGTGCCGTTGTATATGCCCGTGCGCCTCATGAAGTACGCTGATGTTGTCGAGCAGGCGCAGCAGATCCGTTTGGAATCGCAGATCCCCTATACCGGCGGCAAAACCGGTAATGTGGTCAAACTCGATCCGTCCCTTCAGCTGATTTCGTTGTGTGATGCCAGGGTTCTGCGCTGGAGTGGTCAGGGTTGGCCGAGTGACCGCTGGGCCTTTTTGGAGACGATCGGCGGTATCCCCTGCCTGATCGAGTATTTCACGCCCAGTTCTACCGGTACACAGACTTCTAACTACGTTTGCTACAGCGCCGACAACCAGTATTATTCCATTATTGTCGAGACGACTGTGGTTCCGATGGAACAGATCGACATGCTGGATGAAATCAACCTGCCGACGATTGTGGTTGATCCATCTTCTTACGATGGTCGAGTCGGCTATGAGGCCTACTTTGAGATCTCCGGTTATACCCCCATGGCAGTGCTGAACAGAGAATTGCTGCCTGGCAGCGAATGGAACAACCTGGTGCCGCTGGAGGGAGAACTCTGGTTAAGTTATGGCAATCAGTATTGCCTCACAGGCGAACATTTCAGTTATGAAGGTGCTGGACTGGGCACGGTCGAGCATATCATCATGACCAGAGAAGGCAAGTATTTCAAGCTGAATGTGCCGATCAAGATTCGTGGAGAGCTCCCCACCGTCATGCTGCCGACGATCCAGACGGCCAGCCTGAGCGTCTATGATTTCCTCGTATCGGTGGAATGCACCATTCCGGCCGAGTACGGTGTACAGTATATGGAGAGCATCAGTTCCTTGGGTCAGGGCGACTGGGATATGGCGGTACTCTTCTACGACAGCGCTTCGATCGACGAGGATGGCAATTATACTCAGCGTTTTTACTTTGAGCCGACGGAAGTTCTGGGTGTATCCACATTGGATATTACTTGCATCACAGATGAAGGTCGGCGTCATGTGAATCAGCCCATTCGACTGGTATTGCCCACTGAAGTTCCTACTACCCGCGATGTGATGCTGGAGGCGGTGGAGAACCAGCTGAAGGACGGTACGGTGGAACTGCTGATTCCCATGCCCGCCGAAGAAATGATCAAGGCTGTTTATGGCGGCGAGCAGACTGGCAATGCGCCGCTGGATCTGACCTACGAGCAAGGCGGTTACTTCGTACAAGATGAACAGGGTGAGCAGAATCTGCTGATGGTGTACTCCACTCCGGAAACTGGCAGCACGACTCTCCAGTTCACAGCGGTTACAGCCAATCGCGAGTTTATCCGCTTGATCGTGCCGATCATCATTTCCGAGGCCAGCGAAGAACCGAAGTACGCTGTGTCTGTCCCCAAGACCGACTATCTGACCTTCGAGACAATCAGCGGCTCCTATGATGCGTCACTGGGTGCAGGTTACGACTTTGAGTACGTCTGGCTGCTGGATGACGAAGG
>R21__coassemble_1303_pt1 | contig 17203 bp, 14 predicted proteins | sample R21__metabat2_low_PE_059 | metagenome-assembled genome bin R21
GACAAAGGCACGATCTCCTGTTGCTCGGAAATCGTGCCTTTGTTGACGGTCTGAGGGAGCAGCTGTTCACAGCAGCTGCTCCCTTTGCGATTCATTCGTCGTCATCTTCCTTGATCTTTTCCAGCGTTTCTTCCGCCCATTCGTACTGGCTCATGTACTCACCCCGGAATGCCCGGATGGCATAAGCCTCGCCCTTATCCCAGTCGTAATAATCACAGTCGATCTTCGATGGGATGATGGCATATGAGTTGAAGCCCTTGACGAGCACACCTTCTGCATTGACACTGCGCAGTGTCGTGCGCAGATCGGCCACGCACTTCCGCAGGTCGCTCTTGTTGTTGATCTCCTTCGGGCCATTCTCCGGATAGATCGCCGCGCAGATCTCGTTGCCATTCACAGCCCGCCCCTTCTGGTCGATCAGATACGCCAGCAATTCCTTCGTCCTGCTGCGCTCAAACTGGATCGGCAGTCCGTCCGCAAACACCTCGAACCGCCCAAAGCATTGAACCTGCAGCCGCGTCTCCTTTGCATCATGCAGAATGGAATAGCGCAGATTCTCCAGCTCCTGGCGCACCGCCTCGGCACTGGCAGGCTTTTGCAGATAACCGCTGGTGTGCAGACCGATCGCCTCGGCCGCATAGTCCGCGTAATAGCTCGTCACGAATACCAGATTGATTTTGGGATTATCCCGTTTCAATTCTTTTCCCAGCAGAATCCCATTCATCAGCGGCATTTGAATATCGCAGAATGCCACATCCGGATGATGCTCCCGCGCCCAGGCCAGCGCCTCCACCGGATTCTCAAATGCCTGCAATTCACACTCCGGCGAGACTTCCTGGATCGCTTCCTCCAGCATGCTCAGCTGGATTCGCTCGTCATCCACGGCAAGAATCTTCATCTTGTTACCTCCTTGGGGATCAGTATGGTGACCTCCGTCCCCTTCCCAATCACGCTGTTGATCAGCACCTGGCCGTTCATCATTTCCTGCACGCGATACCGTGCGCCGGCCAGCCCAAAGTGCTGTCTGTTGTCCTTGGGAATTCGTTCCGGGTCAAAGCTCACGCCGTCGTCGATCACCTTGGTCACATAATGCTCCGGCGTCTCACTCGTCCGAATGCAGACGGTCGTCGGCTCAAAGCGCACATTGACGCCATGGCGCACCGCATTTTCGACCAGCGTTTGCAGCGTCAGGGTCGGAATCATGAATTCACTGGTCTGAATGTCATACTTGACGATCAACCGCGAAGGGAAGCGCCGCTTCTCGATGTTCAGATAGTTCTGCACATGCGCCAGCTCCGTCTCAAAGGGCACAGGCCGCTTGGCGTTGATGGACTCCATGTTGCCCTTCAAATAGGAAGCAAACTCATTGACGGCCACCCGCGCATCCTGGGGGTCATGGGTACACAGCCATGAGATCGTCGACAACGCATTGTAGAGGAAGTGGGGCTGGATCTGCATCATCATCAGTTCCATTTTCGTCTCCGCCATTTCCGCTTCCTTCTTTGCCAGCTGTGCCTGAACCTCTGCGATTTGCTGCTCACGGGTCAGGTTGATCCGCACATAGATCAGCAAACCGATCGCCGCGCCGATCACATAGCCGATTGACATGTCATTATAATTGTCCCAATAGAATGCGGTTATCGGTACGATAATATACAGCGCCAGCAGAATCGTCCTGTTATGGCCCATTGCCTGATGGTTTTTCGCGATCATGATAATCCCGTAGATAGCCCAGACTGAACTGAGCAGCATGAATACAAAGTACGCAGGTCGATACGCGACCAGCACTCCCTGCTCAATGCGATAGCATGCATCCAGCATCAGCGCGATCACGAAACCAACTGCCAGGCACAGCGAATAGATCCGGATGATTTTCCTCAGCAGCGCATCTTCACGTTCGACCTCATCAGCCTCCCGATGACTGTATTGTGCCACAAGCGTGCGCAGATACCACAGGAACACAACGCTGGACAGATACACCGTAATGAAGTCCACCGCCAGCACGATGCGATACAGCACCTCGCCATAACCAACCAGGTCATGCAGCCAGGCAGCCAGACCGGTTGTCAGCATGCCCAGCGAAGTCATCGACATACGAATAAACGGCTTGTCCAGCTTGGTCTTTGTTTTTTTCCGCAGGATCGCAAAGAGAATAATCGCTGAAAAGACCCATGTCACGCTCAGCATGGTCACTTTGATGTCGGCATGTAGATTCTCCACCCTCACTCAACTGCCTGCACCATTGGGCACAAGACGCTCCATCTCCTGCATGATCCGCGAAGCGTCATGCCTCGTCGTCAGTGCAAAAGCGCACCGACATGCGGGCCATTCGTCCTGCCAGAAGCCGGTTGTACTTTTTCGTCCTGCGATCCTGGAGCAGATACCGTACAAGCGTATCCGCGAAGAACCAGAAAATGATGTAGAAAAATTCCTCCGCGATGTGGATCACGAACTTGGCCAGCGTCAGGAACACACCCATACCGAGCGCTCCGGCCATCATCACCAGGAAATTCCGGAAGGCCATATCATTCTCCGCCTCCACCTCGCCCAGTGCGTACATCATGTCCGTGCGGATCGTGTTCCGAATGGTTTCCTGCTCGCTTTCCGTGAATGCCTTGCCTCTGATCTCCAAAACGATCGGATACTCGTCGGGAATATAGCGTGAAATGTCCATCAGATAAGCCTGAAACGCGGGATTGAGCGTCTCATACCCTTTGGCGCTGTAGGCGCTGATCAGCTCCTGATAGCTTTCCGCCCGGCACGGAATGACCGCCTGATTCCCGTCGATAAAAGCGTGCTCTACCAACTGATCCAGGTTCGACCTTGTGTTGAGAAAGGAATCTCGATTCCTGGTTTGCCATTTTTTCTGCCGCATACGATTCATGGCTTTTGCTCCGTTCGCTTCAATGTCAACATTTTCTTCACTTGGCGCTCTGTGCCGTTTCCGCCTCAGCTGTTTCCGCTGCCGGCTCGCCGCGCTCGTCCTTCACCACGATCATGTTCGGCCAACGGTTCTTCACAAAGTCATCGTCATATGTCTCATCAACGAACCGTTCCAGGCGATTGGACGGTGCGATCCCTTCCTGACGGGCGTTGAAGCGGAGCATGACCTGCATGGTGAACAGGCCATTGAGCGCCATCAGGATCACAACCAGCCATGTGGCGATCTTCATCGGCACAACGGGCATCCGCTCGATGAGCCTGCACAGCGGCGGATACAGGATCTTGACCCAAAGCACGCCGAGAATGCCCCAGAACAGCATGAACGGCACATTGGTTCGGCCGCCGCCGATGCTCAGCGCACCCATGTAGCTGTAGTCCCAGAATACAGTGCCGAACATCAGCTCCGTGAACACGCTGCACATGAACTCAAATGCGCCGCCCAGGATCGCCGCGCCCGCAAACACCCAGCGGTCATTCTTCTTCGCCAGCGGCAGCAGAGCAATGGTCAAAAGCGCCGCGCCAAGACCCCACACAAAGGTGAACGGTCCGAAGATGACGCTGGAGCGGCTCATCAGTTGTCCGCTCACCAGCCAGCAGTACACCGTTTCAATGACGTCGCCAAGCAGCGCACAGCTCATGAATACCCATACCATCTTGTCCAGACCAGCGCCCTTGGCAAACACGATCTTGTCCTTCTCGGCCTCGTCGCGGATGCCGGGATAAGCCTTCTCCAGACGCTTCCAGACAAAGCGGTAGATGCGCTGACTCAGTTGGTTCGCCCTGCCGCTGCCCGTCTTGGCCTCGAAGGCCACCTGACCCTTGCGCATCGCCATCAATACCGTGACAAAATCAATGACCAGCGCAATGTCCAGCACCATGTTCAGCACGCGCAGAACGATTGGCGGAATCATGTCCGCCAGATTCATGACCGACGGATGAATGATCAGGTAACCCAGCAGAATGATCAGTGCGCTCACCGCCGCCTTGACAATCTTCTGCCATGTGCCGTCCTGCGCACGGTGCAGCCACACCGCGCGCTTGGTCAACCGGGCGCCGACAAAGCCCAGCAGCGCCTCATGCACGACCAGTGTTGCAAGCACGACCAGGTACATCAGGAAATAGTTTCTTCCCAGTTCCGGCAGCACTGGCACAATGGAGAAATACACCAGGCCAATCGCATAGTCAATCGGCATTGTCAGCAGACTGTGATTGACAAACCGCTTCTCTCTGGCTGCCCAGAACACCGCCTGGACCGCCCAAGCCAAGAAACCGTAGATCAGAAAATACAAGGATTGCTGATCATAATTCATCGACATGATACCTTCCTCCATCTCTGCGCAAAGCCGTGCCCAAGCCTCTATCAAAACAACCCGCAGCGGCTTTGAGGCGACTGCGGGTTGCCTTGAATGAATCAAATCTTACTTGGCAGTGGACACGAAATCCATGTCGGACAGGAACTGCATGGCGTTCTCAACGTCGATGCCGGTCACGACCTCGCCGTCCTCAGGAATGATCATCAGGTCGATGACGTAGCCGTGATACAGGGTCACCAGCTCGGCAAAGTCCATCACAGCGTCATTCTCGTTCAGCAGAACCACGTCGGTGTCATGGGCAGTCTTCAGCCAGGTCACCTCAGCGTCGTTGTAGCCCTCCATCAGGCCCAGCACGTAGCCTTCCTGATCAGCCTCTTCCATGTCGTTCAGACGCTCCAGATCGGCATGGATTCGGGATACATGTCTGCCAGTGCCTCGCCCACGGCGGTGATGCCCTGGGAGAATGCGAACTTCTGCCAGGCCAGCAGGCCCTCCTTGAGCTCCTCACGGGTGATGGGGAACCGAATGCGCGGCACACCGGTCGCCTTCTCGCACACCACGCCGCTGGGGTTGCCGTCGGCATCCACGTGGATCAGCGCTTCGCCCAGTTCCTTGACCGTCTCGCTGGTGTAGCCGCAGGCCGCCAGGGCCGCCGAGTTCAGCCACATGGAATGACCGTCGGCAGAGGTCAGGACCACCGGAACGTCGGGCGCTATGGCGTCCAGCATTTGACGGGTGGGTTCCTCATGCTTCTCCCAGCCTGCGCCGCGGTAGGCGGCACGGCCCGGATGCTCCTCAATGAACTTGCGTACCAGCTCCACATACTCCGGCATGCTGTGTCCGGGGACCAGGTTGCACTCGAAGGCAATGCGCTGACCCGCCATCAGGCCATGGGTATGCGTGTCCATGAAGCCGGGATATACGACACTCTCGCCATAATCCAGCACCTGCGTCTCCTCGCCCTTCATGTACATGGCGATTTCTCGCTTGCCCAGATAAGTGATCAAGCCATTCTTCACGACCATGGCTTCCACGACCGGCAGGTCGGTATCCAGCGTAATGATCTTGCCCAGAATAATCTGATCGGCTTTCATTCTATCATCTCTTTTCATCGTTATTTGCGCGTCTGTCCGACGTCTTTTGATCGTCTCAGACAGTTTTTTCTTTCTCCATGTAACCATCCATTCCTGACGTTTCAAACGTCATGAGGAATGATTACGGTATTATTATAACACAGCATTACTCGAAAACCTGCTCCAAACCTGCTCCATTTTTCCCACTATTTTGACTTTTTTTCAAGAAATTTCGGGTTTTTTTCAAGAAAATCTGTTCTGATCTGTCTTTTCTCGCCTTTTTTCACTTTATCCAGGCCGATGTGTTTTTTCATGTATCCTCAGCATCTCGCGAGGTTACATGTAACATTTTCCCGAATCACTTTCCCTTTTTTCGCAAGCCAGTTTTCCGCACATTATTCTGTGTAGTCGCAATAAGAAAAACCGTGCAAGACACATTCAGTCTGCACAGTTTCTTCCTATTAGATGTTATATCTTGCATCCAAGTTCCGCTGCCAGCCCCTTGAGATAGGATGTCGCCAGCACGTAGTCCTCTGCCTCCGTCATGTGTTCCAGCATCAGGCAGATGTGGTCGTCCAGCTCAGACAGACGGCGAAGATAGGTCCGATAATCCAGAAAACCGGTGCCGGGACGGCACTCGTCCAGGTGAACCGTCAGCGTTTCGCGCAGGATCGTGTCCTTTGCGTGACAACTGCGGATGTGCGGCGACAGCTTGTCAAACCACTCATTGATCACATCCGTGTTCCGATAATACTGCTCCGGACTGCAAATAACATTGACCACGTCCAGATGTGCGCCGAAGCCAGGACGGTCGATCGCCTCGATCAGCGCCAAATAGCTGTCCGGCGTGTGCGGATACATCCATGGCATCGGCTCCAGCGAATAACACGTGTTCTTCGGATTCACCGCGTCAAAGATCCGCTGTGTCGTTCGCACCACATCATCGAAGGCCCGCTTCGTGAAATTCTCGTGATGCGGACCATCCCAGCAATTGGGGTTGTACGTCCCCGCAATGTTCACGCAGCAGTTGGCCCCCACATATTCCGCCAACTCCAGCTGATGCACCGCCCGCTCGATGGCAGCCTCACGCTTTTCCGTCGCCGGGTCCAGCACGTTGTTCCACACGCCGATCTCGCAGATCGTCAGGTCTGCCTCCTTCGCCGCCTTCACAAAACCGTCGATCTCCCCCACCGGCGCCCGATGGTCCACCGGGAAATAGACCGCCGAATATCCTGCCTCCAGCGCCGCCTGTGCCCATTCCTCGGGTGTACGCCACTCCTTGAAGATCAAACCGCCGAATTTCATAAGATCTCCTCCCGAGTTGTTCTTTTTCCGCGCTCATTATACCATTTTGAACACGTGATTTCAACTGTCTTTTCCTGCGCATTTCCGGTCTGTATTTCAATAGCACTATGATAGAATCATTATCTTTCATTAAGTCGGATTTTTCTTTTGAAACCGTGTTCATAAAATCCATTCTTCCTCTTTACAACCCCATAAATTGATGTATAATGTTCTCGTCATGCACAAATCCGGCTGAATGCAGGAAGGAGAAGTCATGAAACGAGTCAACAGCAACGACATTGCGCGTTTGGCGGGCGTCTCCCGCAGCACCGTCAGCCGTGTGATCAATAACTATCCCAACGTGCCCGAGGAAACACGCCAGCGCGTGATGAAGATCATCCGCGAAAACCATTACTATCCCCAGCTTTCCGGACAAATGCTGAACGGCATGCGGAACAAGACCATCGGTCTGTTCTGGTTGTCCCGCTCCTCCATCGCGCTGGATTCGCTGTCCTCCAGTTACTTCATGAACATCATCGACGCAGCGTCTGCCAGGGATTATCTGGTATTGTCCTGCGTGCTGGACAACCTGACGGACGAGAAGAATATCCGTTTTGTTCGCAAAGTGTTCATGGAGGGCCGCATCGACGGCGGCATCTTCATCGGTCCCAACAGCAACGATCCGCTCATCACCGAGCTGGCCGAGGGCGGCGAGATCGTCGGCGTGTTTGATTTTGACACATCCAGCATCCAGTCCACTTCCCTCATCGCCGCCAATTTCGAGTCTGATTCCGGCGAGCATGCCGTGGATTACCTCTACAAGCTGGGGCATCGGCGCATCGCCATCATCGACGGCGACATGAGCCGTCTCAGCTCCTTCCAGCGCCATGAGAGCTATATGCGCAGCATGCTCCGTCACGGCCTCACCCTTCGCAATGACTGGCTGACCTATGGCGGCATTACGCAGAAGAGCGGCTATCAGGCAGCCAAGCGTATGCTGGAATCCTGCATGGGCGACCTGCCCACCGCGATCTGCGCCAACAACGACGCTGTAGCCTTCGGCGTGTATGACGCCTGCCGCGAGCTTGGCCTGCGGATCCCGGAGGATATTTCCGTCATCGGCATTGACGGCCACAGCCATGGTGCGGAGATCCAGCCGCCGTTGACGACCATCGGCTTCAAATTCCGCTCCATTTTCACGTCACTGACCTCCCGCGTCATCGACGCTATCGAGGAACAGTCCGATATTCCCCAGGCAGAGGCCTTCACCGGCGTTCTGATCGAGCGCGCCTCCTGCCGGGAGGTTTGATATGTAAACGAGTGTTTTAGGACACTCGTTTACAAAGCGCCGCCATGAACGCGTGTTTAACAAAATAAGGAGGAACCAAACATGGATCTTTCCAAAGTCGCATCCACCCGCGATTCCAATCAGCTGACCCGCGCTTATATGGACAGCATCCTGGTCGAGCCCCGCTATCTGGACAGCTGCGTTCCGGATCTGAGCATGGAGCTGTATGGCCAACACTTTGATTCGCCTGTGATGATCGCCGCCTTCTCCCATCTGGGCGGGTACCATCCCGGCGGCATGGCCGAGATGGCCCGCGGCGCCAAGCTGGCCGGCATCTGCAACTGGTCCGGTATGGGCAGCGAGGAGGAGCTGACCGGCATCCTCGCCACGGGCGCTCCCACCATCAAGATCGTCAAGCCCTACGCCGACCGCGAGCACGTCTTCCGCATGCTGAAGTTTGCTGAGGAGAGCGGCGCACTGGCGGTGGGCATGGACATCGACCACAGCTTCGACCATCGCGGCATGCCGGACCATGTGGTCGGCTATGATATGAAGCCCGTCTCCCGTGAGGAGCTGAAGGACTTTGTGAATGCCACGAAGCTGCCCTTTGTGGTGAAGGGCGTGCTGAGCGTACAGGACGCCGTGAAGTGCGCCGACGCCGGTGTGCGTGGCCTGTTGCTGTCCCATCACCACGGCATCATGACCTACGCCGTCCCGCCTTTGATGGCCCTGCCCCGCATCAAGGCCGCCGTCGGCAGCGACATCGACCTGTTTGTGGACTGCAGCATTGAGTCCGGCGCCGATGTGTTCAAGTGTCTGGCCATGGGCGCCAAGGCCGTGTGCGTTGGCCGCAGCATTCTGCCCGCTTTCCACGACAAGGGCGCCGAGGGCGTGAAGCAGTCTGTGGATGCCATCAACGACGATCTGCGCGCCATGATGGCCCGCACCGCTTCCCCCTGCCTGGGCCGCATTCCGCGCGACGTCCTGTGGGACAGCGCCACCGGCAAGCAGTTCCAGTTCTAAGTCATTTCCAACCGACCGTACCAAACAAAATTGGAGGAACACGATCTTTATGATGCAGATCAAATGGCTTTGGTCTGCGATGGACAAAAAGTTCCACCGCCGTCACATCTTTGCCCTGGTCATTTCAGCCGTCACCTCGCTGATGCTGCTGATCAACCCGACGCTGACCGCCCGCCTCATGGACGAGGTCATCGTTGCCCAGAATCCCGACCCGCTGCTGGGCATCCTCGCCGCCATGCTGTTCGTGAAGCTGTTCCGCGAGGGCCTGCGCTATCTGATGGTCATCTCCCTGGAAAAGACGTCCCAGAACACGCTGTCCAACCTGCGCACGCGCCTGTTTGCCCGTTTGCAGTACCAGGACGCCCACTTCTTTGACGCCCATCGTTCCGGCGACCTGATGACCCGCCTGTCCGCCGACATGGACTGGTGCCGTCACTTCATGAGCTACATTGACTACGTGATCGTCGACTGCGTGGTCATGTTCCTGTCTGTGTCGATCTATCTGTTCTTCGTCAACTGGAAGCTGGCGCTGACCATGGTGGCCGTCACGCCCCTGATGCTGGTCATCACCAAGTTCTATTCCAAGCATGTGCGTCATCTGTTCATGGACATGCGCGACCGTCTGTCCGACATGAACACCATGGCGCAGGAGAACATCGCCGGCAACCGCGTGGTGAAGGCCTTCGCCCGTGAGGAGCATGAGAAGGAGAATTTCGACGCCAAGTCCACCGCCTTCATGAATGCGAACCTGCGCATCAACAAGCTGTGGCTGACCTTCTACCCCTTCATCGAGATCATGTCCAACGCCATGATGCTCATCGCGCTGTTCTTCGGCGGCTTCCTCATCATGCAGGGCGAGCTGACCCCCGGCGAGCTGACGATCTTTACGTCCCTGTCCTGGGCCCTGAGCGTGCCCATGCGCATGATGGGCAACCTGCTCAACGACTGGCAGCGCTTCTCCACCTGCGCCTCCAAGGTCATGGAGGTGGACCTGGCCAAGCCCGCCATCACCGATCCGGAGAACCCCGTCGATCACCAGAAGCTGGAGGGCGGCATTGAATTCCGCAATGTGTCCTTTGCCTACAAGGATCAGCCCATCCTGACGGACATCTCCTTCAAGGTCGAACCCGGCAGGACGCTGGCTGTCATGGGGCCCACCGGCTCCGGCAAGACAACGCTGATCCAGCTGCTCGCCCGCTTCTACGATGTGAATAAGGGCGAGATCCTGGTGGATGGCTGCGATGTGCGCCGCTGGAAGCTGAACCAGCTGCGCGGCGGCATCGGCACCGCAACCCAGGATGTGTTCCTGTTCTCCGACACGGTCGAGGGCAACATCGCCTTCGGCAATCAGGATCTGACCGAGGAAGAGGTCCACGACTTTGCCCGCCGCGCCGCAGCGGACAGCTTCATCCGCCGTGAATTGTCCGACGGCTACGACACCATCGTGGGCGAGCGCGGCGTCGGCCTGTCCGGCGGTCAGAAGCAGCGCATTGCCCTGGCCCGCGCCCTGGCGATGAAGCCCGGCATCCTGATCATGGACGACACGACCTCCGCCGTGGACATGGAGACGGAGCAGTACATCCAGCGCGAGCTGCGCCAGCTGCCCTATGACTGCACGAAGTTCATCATCGCCCAGCGTATCTCCTCCGTGAAGGACGCTGACGAGATCCTGATCATCCAGAACGGGCGCATCTCCGAGCGCGGCACCCACGCCGAGCTGCTTACCAAGCGCGGCTACTACTATGAAACTTACTGCCTGCAAAACGGCATTGATCCTGAGGAGGTGACCGCGTAATGGCACGCAACAAGTTTGACGTGGACGAACGCCTGGAATCTCCGTTTGACATCAAGCACCTCAAGCGCGCCATGAAGTACATCGTGCGCCACAAGGTACAGATGATCCTGGCCTTTCTGACCAGCATCGTGGCCTCCATCGCCTCCCTTTACACCCCCAAGATCACCGAGTTTGTGCTGGACACCGTCGTCCCGAACAAGGACGTCTCTGCCCTGCTGCGCATGCTGATCATCTTCCTTTTGCTGATCATCGTGAGCATCATCTGCACGGTCATCAAGAGCCGCATCATGGCTCACGTCAGCCAGGAGATCATCTACGACATCCGCAAGGACCTGTTTGCCCACCTGCAGCGCCTGCCCTTCAGCTATTACGACAGCCGCCCCGCGGGCAAGATCCTGGTCCGCGTCATCAATTATGTGAACTCCGTTTCCGAAATGCTGTCCAACGGCATTATCAACTCGGTGCTGGAGATCATCAACATCATCTTCATCGTGTTCTTCATGTACTCGACCAACGCCACGCTGGCCACCATCGTGGTGGCGGGCCTGCCGGTGTTCGTGTTCATCATCTTCACCATCAAGCCCCGTCAGCGCCGCGCCTGGCAGAACCAGAGCAACAAGAACTCGAACTACAACGCCTATCTGGCCGAGTCCATCGACGGCGTTCGTGTGAGCCAGCTGTTCGCCCGTCAGGATGTCAACCGTTCCATCATGCGCCGCTTGGCCGAGGCCTGCCGCATGGCTTGGATGAAGGCGGTCTACATCAGCAACACTGTCTGGCTGTCCAGCGAGATCATCACGCAGATCGTTTTCACCCTGATGTACATCGCCGGCGTCCACTGGATGGGCGGCACGATGGTCTCCTTCGGCGTGATCCTGGCCATGGGCCAGTATGTGAGCCGCTTCTGGCAGCCCATCACCAACCTGGCGAACATCTACAACAACGTCATCAACAACACCGCCTATCTGGAGCGCATTTTCGAGACGATGGACGAGCCGGTGGTCATCGACGACAAGCCGGACGCCCATGAGCTGCCCGACATCAGCGGCGAAGTCCGTTTCGATCATGTGCGTTTCGGTTATGAGGAGAACCAGTTGGTCCTCTCCGACCTGAACCTGCACGTGAAGGCTGGCGAGAGCATCGCACTGGTCGGTCCCACGGGTGCGGGCAAGTCTACCATCGTGAACCTGCTCTGCCGCTTCTACAATGTGAACAGCGGTCGTATCCTGCTCAGCGACGAGAACGGCGTGGAGCACGATTTGACGGACGTGACGCTGCACAGCCTGCGCACGCAGATGGGCATCATGCTCCAGGACAGCTTCATTTTCTCCGGCACGCTGCTGGACAATATCCGCTACGGCCGCCTGGACGCCACCGACGACGAGATCCGCGCTGCCGCGAAGGTGGTTCGCGCCGATGATTTCATCAGCGAAATGCCCGACGGCTACAACACCGCCGTCAACGAGCGCGGCGGACGTCTCTCTCAGGGGCAAAAGCAGCTGGTCTCCTTTGCCCGCACGCTGCTGAGCGACCCGCGTATCCTGATTCTGGACGAGGCGACCTCCTCCATTGACACCAAGACCGAGCGTCTGCTTCAGGAAGGACTGAACGCGCTGCTGAAGGGCCGCACCTCCTTCATCATCGCCCACCGCCTGTCCACCATCAAGAGCTGTGACCGCATCCTGTACATCTCGAACAAGGGCATCCTTGAAGCCGGTTCGCACGACGAGTTGATGGCCAAGCGCGGCGCTTATTACGAGCTGTACACCGCACAGGCCAGAGAACAGGGCGTGGAGATGTAAGGATTTCGCGCTGCGGCGCGACCTGGGGCGTTGCCCCTGGACCCCACCAGGGTCACAGACCCTGGACCCGTTCTGCGACATGGTTGACTTTGCTGCATACCTGTGCGCGCATGCTGGTTTTGAGACTGGCATGCGCGCTTTTTCCTTAATATCATCGTGCGTGTCATGTGATTGGGGTTGTTTTTGTATGAACCGGTTCTAAACGCTGCCGTTTTTTCTGAAAATTCTCTCCTGGGGGTTGTACAAAATGTTAAATTGATGTATAATCGTGATAAGAAACCTGTGTCACACAGGCAAAGAGAATCAAGGAGGTCTTTCCCTATGAAAAAGTGGCTTGCTTTTGTCATCGCCATGGTCATGGTGCTGGGCATGATGCCCATGATGAGCGCGTCCGCTGAGGACTACACCATCCGCATCTACTCCAACTCCAACTCCACCGAGCGCACCACCTGGCTGATCAACGAGGCCAAGAACGCCGGCTTCACCATCTCCATCGACGACAACTCCGTCATCTCCGGCGACACCGCCGCCATCCAGGCAGCCAACGAGAACAAGGACGGCGACATCCTGTTCGGTCTGAACGAGGTTCGCTGGTCCCAGGTGATCGGCGGCGCTTATGAGAACCTGTCCATCCTGGACTGGACGCCCGCCTGGGCCGAGGAAGTCGGCCAGTATGCCTATGACGGCAAGGCCTATGGCCTGGTCATCCAGAACATCCTGATGCTGTACCGCAACGACGAGCTAGGCACCAACGGCGAGGCTCTGCATTTTGCTCACTGGGCTGACATCGTGAACTGCGGCCACAAGTGGTATCGCCAGGGCAAGGTCGGCGGCACCACCAACGGCAACATCAACAACGCCATGCTGTATTCCTTCACCGATCCCACCTCTCCCGCCGGCGGCATCTCTGTCGAGGGCTGGAAGACCCTGTGGAACTACTGCGCCAACGGCAACTTCACCGGTGACTCCTACGGCTTCGATCCCCTGAACCGCGGCGACGTCCAGGTGTCCACCTTCTATTCTTCCTCCCTGTATGGCAACATCGACGCTGCCGCTGACAACTCCGCCAATCCTCTGGTGGGCGCCCTGGAGCCCGAAAACTGGGATCTGGTCGATATTGACGACGGCACCTATTACATCGCTGAGTACCTGGGCGTGCTGGACAACCCCAACCGCACCGAGGCTCAGACCGAGGTCGTGAAGGCCTTTGCCGAGTGGTTTGGCTCTGCCGACGTGCAGGCTGCCTGGGCTGACGAGTTCGACTCCTTCCCCTGCAACACCGCCGCTGCCGCTCAGATCTACGAGGAGACTCCCGCGATCTACACCATCAAGAACTGCTCTCTGACCACCGTTCCCGGCACCGAGATGACCTATGCCGAGTATGTTGGCGCTCACTCCTCCGAGTGGACCAACATCATGACCAACCTGGGCTTCTACTGGGCTGACCAGAGCGCCGCTCCCGCCGAGCCCGACTGGGACAACCTGGACTGGGCTACCCTGACCCAGAAGGCCCAGTAAGTTGAGCTTTCCCAAGACATAACGGCGCGGCGGGTCTGATGATACGTCAGGCCCGCCGCGTTTTATTTTTCCAGGCGCCCATGCGCCGACAGACGCGCGTCCGCCTGTCGGCGCATAGGCACCCATTATCAACCAAAGGAGCTGACAACCAATGATCGAACTGAAGGACATTGTGGTCAAATTCGATGACTTTGAGGCCCTGCACCACATCAATGTGGATGTGAAGGACGGCGAGTTCTTCACCTTCCTCGGCCCCTCAGGCTGCGGCAAGACCACCACGCTGCGCACCATCACCGGTTTTATTGAGCCCGTCGGCGGCACGGTGAATGTGGACGGTCAGGACATCACCCATGTGCCGATCGAAAAGCGCAACATCGGCATCGTGTTCCAGAGCTATGCCCTGTTCCCCACCATGACCGTGTATGACAACATCGCCTTTGGTCTCAAAATCAAGAAGCTCAAGAAGCCTGAGATCGACGAGAAGGTCCGCGCCATCGCCCGCAAGGTCGATCTGAGCGACGAGCAGCTGGAGAAGGCCGTCTCCCAGCTTTCCGGCGGCCAGCAGCAGCGTGTGGCCATCGCCCGTGCCCTGGTCACCGGCCCCGCCATCATCTGCATGGACGAGCCGCTGTCCAACCTGGACGCAAAATTGCGCGTGGGCCTGCGCAATGAGCTGAAAAAGATGCAGCGCGATTTCGGCATCACCACCATTTACGTCACCCACGACCAGGAGGAGGCCCTGACCCTGTCCGACCGTATCGCCGTGTTCAACAAGGGCAGCATCGAGCAGATCGGCACGCCCAACGAGGTCTACAACCATTCCAAGACTGAGTTTGTCTGCAACTTCATCGGCGACATCAACCGACTTGGCGACGAGATCGTTTCCGGCTTGAAGCTGCCTGCCGACAAGCACCACTTCATCCGCCTGGAGCGCGTCCGCGTCAACCGTCCGCAGAACGACGGCGAGTGGCTGCAAAAGGGCGTCATCGAGAGCCAGGAGTATTACGGCCTGTACATCAAGTATTACATCAAGGTCGGCGGTCAGGTCATCAAGGCCATCGAGAAGAACGACGGCATCAACATCTACGAGCCTGGCGAAACCGTGACCGTGGGCATTCATCCCGCAGACGTCATGTCCTACGACGCGTAAAGGGAGGAAACCGCCATGATGAAAACCGCTTCCCGGCGCAGCGGGCTGAAGCTCGAGTACATCTGGAAGGTGTTCGGTATCGCCTTCTTCGTGTACCTGTTCTTCGGCTTCATGCTGCTGCCCTGCCTGAACACCCTCACGCAGATCTTCACCACCCGCGACGCCGCCGGCAACCTGGACCCGCTGGCCGTCGTCCGCTTCTTCTTTGCCGGCAACATGCCGCGCTTTGTGGGCAACTCGCTGAAGCTGGCCATCAGCCTGATCGTCACCGTCAATATCGTCGGCGTGTCCATCGTGCTGCTGACCGAATATTTTGACATCAAGGGCGCCAAGATCCTGCGTCTGGGCTACATGACCACGCTGATCTATTCCGGCGTGGCGCTGGTCACCGGTTATCAGTTCCTGTACGACAACGACGGCATTCTGACCACCTGGCTGTCGGGCATGTTCCCGATGATGAACAAGCAGTGGTTCTCCGGTTTTGGCGCCGTACTGTTCACCATGACCTTTGCCTGCACCAGCAACCATGCGCTGTTCCTGCGCAACGCCATCCGCGGCATTGACTACAACACAGTCGAGGCCGCCCGCAACATGGGTGCAGGCCCCTTCAAGGTGCTGCTGCGCGTCGTGTTCCCCACCCTGATCCCGACCATGTTCTCGCTGACGGTCATGACCTTCATCACGGGTCTGTGCGCCATGTCCGCGCCTACCCTGCTGGGCTTCGACTCGATCAACCCGGAGATCGTGCGGCTGGCTGGCTCGTCCATCGCGGACGAGGCGTTCCCGCAGGCACGCGCCGCTCTCCTGTCGATCATCCTGGCCATGTTCACCATCGTGCTGCTGTCGGTGCTCTCTGCCTATGAGCGAAAGGGCCACTACCTGTCCGTCAGCAAGACGAAGGCGAAGCTGGTCAAGCAGAAGATCCAGAACCCCGTGGCAAACGTGCTGGCGCACATTTACGCCTACGTGCTGTTCGTCATCTACATGACGCCCGTGGTGATGATCGTGGTGTTCGCCTTCCAGAACTACCAGTCGATCCGTGCCAAGACGCTCGATTTCTCTGGCTGGACGCTGATTAACTTCTTCGGCACGCAGGATTATGAGTACCTGACCAGCCGCGGCAAGATGAAGACCCGCGTCGGGTCGATCTCCGGCCTGTTCTCCAACGATGCGACCATCGGCGGCATCCGTCTGAGCTTTATCATGTCGGCTGTGGCCGCAGCCATTGCCTGCGTGATCGTGGTCATCGCGGTCAATTATATCTTCAAGAATCGCGGCAAGAAGCGTGCAGTGGTCATGGAATACGCGATGCTGTTCCCGTGGCTGCTGCCTACGATCCTGATCTGCTATTCCTACCGCACCTATTTCAACAATACGGATGTGTGGTATGTGCTGGGCCAGAACCTGTACATGCGCGAGAATGTGCGCTTCCTGATCATCATGGCCTATGTCGTGGTCAAGCTGCCGTTCTCGCTGCGCATGATCAAGGCCGCGTTCTACGCCATCGACGATGAACTGGAGGATGCGGCCCGCAACCTTGGCGCGTCGAACCTGGTCACATTCCTGCGCGTCAAGCTGCCGATCGTACTGCCGAGCGTGCTGGCCGTGTTCGCGCTGAACTTCAACGCGCTCTTCACCGAGTACGACATGTCGGCCACCTTCCACTCCAGCTACGGCACAAGCTACGCTATGGTCATCCAGGCCATGTGCCAGGACGAAGGCCGCGAGGGCTACAACATCAACGCCTCTGGCCGCCGCTGCGCCTCGACTGTCTTTATCATGATCATCTCCGGTATCATCCTCTATCTTGTCTATGGCGTTGGCGCCCGCGATCTGGGCGAGCGTCTGGAAGCCCGCAAGAAATGGAAAGCACGTTTCGCGAAGGTCAAGGGTGCGCTCACCGGAAAGAAATAATCTCTGACACAAAAAACCTGCCGATCACTTCAAGTGATCGGCAGATCAGACCGTCAACAAAGGCACGATTTCCGAGCAACAGGAGATCGTGCCTTTGTCA
>R21__coassemble_1309_pt1 | contig 17081 bp, 16 predicted proteins | sample R21__metabat2_low_PE_059 | metagenome-assembled genome bin R21
AGTACTTGGCTGGACACGGCCCGGGAGGATAGGTCGCTGCCGGATCCCATATGAAGGATTCTCTGTGGAGAATCTTTTTTTGTGTCGCGCAAAGTGGAAAAACAGCATTGAAATTACAATGACTTGTGTTATAATGTCCACTGTTGAACAAACGATACTGGAGGCGTGTATGGGCGCATTGTATTTGCTATGTGTAGCCATCATGTTCAGCTTTGGCGGCACCTTTGCCAAGCTGATGGCACCGTATTTTACAACCGAATATATCACGTTTTTCCGCTTTGTTTTCGGTGTGTTGATGTTGCTGCTGCTCAAAGCCGTACTGAGACAAAAATTCAGCAAAGACCTCCCGAAGATGATCAAAGAATGCGGAGGATGGCTCGTGTTCGGCGCCGTGGCGAAGGTCATGGCCTATTTGACGGAGAATTACGGTCTGACACACGGAGTATCCTATGGCGCGATTCTGACCCAGCCTGCGCAGACGGTTTTCATCACATGCTTGAGCGCGTTTGTGTTCAAGGAAAAGATCACCTGGAAAAAAGCACTGTTCATTGTTCCGTGTGTGCTGGGCGTGATGATCCTGTCGTGGAATGGCCGCTCGCTGGATGATTTTGTGAGCGGCAATCTGCTGCTGACCAGCCTGTTTGTATTGTCCGGTGTGTTTGCAGGAGGTCATGTCTTTGCGCAGAAAAAAGTGGCAGGCAAGATGGATATTCTTGAGAGCAATCTGATCATGTTCACGATTGCGTCGTTCATTTCCTTCCTGCCGACGATTCCGCCGACCATGGCTGGCGCCTTGACGGGGGTTCGGCCGGATCTCGGCTGCTGTCTGGCGATCCTTGGCTTCGGCTGCAACACGGGTATTGGTTTCTATTTGAATGCGAAGGCGATTCCACTGGTGCCATTCTATATGGTTCCGATCATTCAAAGTACGATGGTTATTTTCACGCTGCTCTGGGGGATTTTGTTCTTCCACGAGCCCGTATCCATCTATGTGATTGTCGGCGCACTGATCTTCATGTTGGGCATTATCGGCCTTCAGCTTGTTGATCCCGGTAAACCGGCAGGAAAAGGAACAGCGAAAAAGCCGGGATGTATTTCAGAAAAATAAGGCTCCCCGATTATTAGATCGAACGCCGTTTCTATTGTACTTCATACGATACGAAGACCGATAATGGTGCGGAAAGCCTATACGATGATACGCCGTTATGAATTGACAGAAATTTGCGGAAGATGGCTTGCACACTTGCCCAAAATAGTGTATAATATCTCATACCCCATATTATGATGATGAAGGAGTGAATCGACCATGAAGCATATTGAGACCATCCAGAAGCCCTGCCTGAAGGATTCTCTGGTGCACGGCGGCTGCGGTGAGTGCCAGGCTTCCTGCCAGAGCGCTTGCAAGACCAGCTGCACTGTGGCTAACCAGTCCTGCGCCAACAAGGAGAACAGCGCTGTGCTGGCCGGCACCGACGGCAAGCTGAACCGCAACTTCGCCCGTAAGTAATTCGGCCTGAGGTGCGAGATAGAGCAGGAGGCGTGTTGCTCCTGCTCTTTTTACGATGTATACCGCCTTGGGCGGTTCAAATATAGAATGCAAAGCATGTGAGGAGGAACCCCTTTTGATCCATACGTTTAAGGCCGTCGGCCAGCCCATGATGCTGGATGTGGGCAGCGGCGCCGTTCACGCGATTGACGATCTGGCTTATGATGCGCTGACCCTGTGGAACGATCACAACGCCGAGGAGATCAAGGCCGAGCTGTGCAAGAAGTACGATGCGGCTGAGGTCGACGAGGTGATCGACGAGCTGCGTCAGCTGGAGGAGATCGGTGCGCTGAACGCTCCCGACAATTATGACGATGTGAAGCAGGTCCGTGAGGCTGGTACCATCAAGTCCATGTGCCTGCATACTGCCCACGACTGCAACCTGCGCTGCCGTTACTGTTTTGCCGCCACCGGCGATTTCTGCATGGGTGAGCGCAAGCTGCTGCCCTTTGAGGTGGGCAAGGCCGCGCTGGACTGGCTGGTGGAAAAGAGCGGCAAGCGCGTCAACCTGGAGGTTGACTTCTTTGGCGGCGAACCGCTGATGAACTTCCCTGTGATGAAGCAGCTGGTCGAATACGGCCGCTCCATCGAGAAGGAAAAGAACAAGAAATTCAAGTTCACCACCACCACCAACTGCGTGCTGATGAATGACGAGATCATCGATTTCCTGAACAAGGAAATGTCCAATGTCGTCATTTCCATCGACGGCCGTCCCGAGGTGCATGACCGCATGCGCCCCACTGTCAATGGCAAGGGCAGCCTGAACCTGATCATGGAGAAGGCCAAGAAGTTTGCTGAGCGTCGCGGCGACGGCGAATATTATGTCCGCGGCACGTACACGCACTTCAATAAGGACTTTGCCAACGACGTGCTGTATTTGGCTGATCAGGGCTTTGAACAGCTGTCCATTGAGCCGGTGGTGACCGACCCGGCCAACGATTACGCGCTGCAGGAGAGCGATCTGCCGGAGCTGTTCGACGAGTACGAGCGCTTGGCGACGGCCTACATGGACCGCCGCGCCAACGGCAAGTGGTTCAACTTCTTCCACTTCATGGTGGACCTGGAGGGCGGCCCCTGCCTGCGCAAGCGTTTGACCGGCTGCGGCGCGGGCAATGAGTACGTGGCTGTCACACCAGACGGCGACATCTATCCCTGCCACCAGTTCGTTGGCCGTGATGGCTACCGCATGGGCTCCGTGCTGGACGGCACCTTCGACAAGGACATCCAGACCCGCTTCGCCAACAACAACGTGCTGACCAAGGAGAAGTGCCACGATTGCTGGGCTCGCTTCTTCTGCTCCGGCGGCTGCGCGGCCAATGCCGACGCCTTCAATCATGACATCTCCAAGCCCTATGACATGGAGTGTCAGCTGGAGCGCAAGCGCCTGGAGTGCGCCATGGCCATCTATGCCAAGGAGCATCACAAGGAGTAAGCAGCTGCTCGACAGATGTGAAAAAACGCTCACCAAATCGCGTCCGTGTTATCAAAAAAAGAGACACGGACGCTTTTTATGTCACTTCTCTAAAATATTGCTATCATCTCAAAAAATCTTGCTATAGATGTCAAAAAAATTCACTTGATTTTTGTGGGTTATCCCTCTATAATAAAATCACTAAGACGATCCTTGAGGTTGGATTGTCTAATGAAATAGCATAAGGAGGTATCCCCATGAAAAAACTTACCTCTGCTTTGGCTCTGTTGCTGGCATGCATGATGTTCAGCACCTGTGCGTTGGCCAATGATCAGAAGTACGAAGAACCCGTGACTGTGCATTTTGTGCGCAGCACCGACGACACGCTGGACGCCAACTACTTCTCCCAGCATCCTGACGACGACATGGAAAACAACCTGTGGTGCAAGCTGTATGAAGATGAGCTGAACATCAAGGTCAAGTACGACTGGGTCGTGAAGAGCGGCGACGAGTATGACACCAAGCTGGCTGCCGAGCTGGCCATTGGCGACATCCCCGAGTTCGTGAACGTGACCGCCCTGCAGGTCAAGCAGCTGTACGAAGCTGGCATGATCATGCCCCTGGAGGACATCTACGATCAGTATGCCACCGAGCAGACCAAGGCCGTCATGCTCGAGACCGGCACTTCTCCCTTTGACGCTGTGACCTTTGATGGCCACCTGTATGCGCTGCCTGTGGTTGGCGAGAGCCTGATGATCGCTGACCTGATGTGGATCCGTACCGACTGGCTGGAGAAGCTGAATCTGGAAGTCCCCACCACCATGGACGAAGTGATCGCCGTGGCCAAGGCCTTCTGCGCTGCTGACTTCGACGGCAATGGCGTGGACGACACCATCGGCATCGCCATCCAGAAGGATTTCTGGAGCCAGATGTTCACCATGAAGGGCCTGTTCAATGCTTTCGATTCCTACCCGAATATCTGGGTCGAGGACGAGAACGGCAACCTGGTTTACGGCGCTACCCTGCCCGGCACCAAGGACGCTCTGGCTACCCTGCATCAGATGTATGAGGACGGCCTGATCGATCCCGAGTTCGGCGTGAAGGACGGCGGCAAGGTCGCTGAGGCTACCACCTCCGGCAAGTGCGGCATCGCTTTCGGCGCTCAGTGGAATTCCATCTATCCTCTGCAGGACAGCTGGAACCTGGGCAAGGACGCTGGCTGCCAGTGGCAGGCGTTCCCCATCGTGACCGCTACCGATCATCCCGCTAAGGCCATGACCGACGTTGGCACCACCAGTTGGACCGTGGTCCGCAAGGACGTTCAGCATCCCGAAGCTGTCGTGAAGATGTACAACGTGTTCATCGACAAGTGCTGGGGCCCCGAGAACGAGAACGGCGTGTACTATGCTCCCCTGGATTCCGAGTCCATCTGGAAGCTGTCTCCTGTGACCCCCACCAAGCCCGACAAGAACCTGAACGCTTATCTGGATCTGGAAGCTGCCCGTCAGTCTGGCGACTTCAGCACCGTTTCCGGTGAAGGCTACTCCATCCTGCAGAAGCTGCAGGCCTTCGAGTCTGGCACTGAGGAAGGCTTCGCTCTGTGGGGCTGGGAGCGCATCTATGGCGCCGGCGGCGCTTACGGCGTGCTGAACCACTACAAAGAGACCGGTCTGTATCAGGATCAGCTGTTCGTTGGTGCTCCCACCGAGACCATGACCTACATGATGCCCACTCTGGACGACCTGCGCGACGAAGCGTTCGTAAAGATCATCCTGGGCGAAGAACCTGTCGATGCCTATGACACCTTCGTTGAGAACTGGATGGCCATGGGCGGCGAGCAGATCACTGCTGAGGTCAACGAGTGGTATGCTTCCCTGAAGTAATCACGCAAAATAGTATCCTGCGCGGGGGCTGGTGGCAGCATCAGCCCCCGTTTTCCAAATCAATTACAAGGGGATGAAAACCTTTGAATAAGAGCGTTGTAACGCCGAACAAGCGCAAGCGCGGCCGTTTCATGAAGGAGCTGCCTTTCCATCTGATGCTTCTGATACCGGTCGTCATCGTATTCATTTACATGTATTTGCCATTGGGCGGCCTGGTCATTGCGTTCCAGAAGTTCATTCCCGCCAAGGGCCTGTTTGGCAACCAAACCTGGATTGGCTGGGGTAACTTTGAGATGCTGCTCAAGAATCCTCAGTCCATGCCGGCTCTGCGTAATACCGTCATCATCGCGGCATGGAAGATCGTGCTGCATCTGCTGGTCCCTGTGACCGTCGCGATCCTGCTGAACGAGATCGGCAGCGAAAGATACCGCCGTACCGCACAGACCTTGATCTATCTGCCTCATTTCCTGAGCTGGATCCTTCTGGGCGGCATCCTGATCGACATCCTTTCTCCCAGCAGCGGCCTTGTCAACCGCTTCCTGGGTCTGTTCGGTGTGCAACCGATTTTCTTCCTCGGCGACAACAAATGGTTCCGTTTCACCCTGGTCTTTACAGATGTGTGGAAGGAATTTGGCTTTGGTACCATTGTGTACCTGGCAGCCATCACCAACATTGATCCTACCCAGTACGAGGCCGCGACCATCGACGGCGCCAACCGCTTCCAGCGCATGATCCATGTGACCCTGCCCAACATGCGCATGATCGTGGTGCTGATGATGGTGCTCAGTCTTGGCAACGTGCTGAATGCCGGCTTTGACCAGGTGTACAATCTGTACAGCAAGCAGGTGTACTCCACCGGCGATATTCTGGATACCTTCATCTATCGTCTGGGCCTGCTCCAGCAGCAGTTTGGTCAGTCCACTGCCATGGGCATGTTCAAGTCAGTCGTTTCCACATTCTTTATCTCCGTCAGCTATTACTGTGCCTACAAGTTTGCCGACTACAGAATTTTCTGATGAGGGGAGTGAACACAAATGGTTAAGTCCAAGTCTTTCGGCGCCCAGCTATTCGTGGTACTGAATTATCTGATCCTGGGCATCCTGGCAGCCTCCTGCCTGATCCCGCTGATCCATGTGTTCGCCATCTCATTGTCGGACAAGTCTTCTGCGGCCGGCGGTCTGGTGGTGCTGTGGCCCGTCAACTTCACGTTTGAAAGCTACCGTTATGTGCTGACCCGTGCGCCCTTCTGGACGGCCATGTGGGTGTCGGTCAAGCGCGTGATCATCGGCGTCGGACTGAACATGTTCTTCTGCATTATCTGCGCGTATCCGCTGAGCAAGGAGAAGGACCAGTTCCGTTTCCGCACGATCTATGCCTGGTATTTCTTCCTGACCATGCTGGTCTCCGGCGGCCTGATCCCGCTGTACATGGTCATCAAGCTCACCGGCCTGAAGGATACCTTCTGGGCGCTGGTCATCCCTGGCGCCGTTCCTGTGTACAACATCATCTTGCTGCTGAACTTCTTCCGCCAGACGCCCCGCGAGCTGGAGGAAGCGGCCATTGTGGATGGCGCTGGTCAATGGCGCATTCTGTGGCAGATCTTCGTGCCCACCTCCACGGCGGCGCTGGCCACGGTTGGACTGTACTCGACCGTGTACCACTGGAACGAGTGGTTCAATGGTATCATCTACATGGCGGACCCCAATCAGTATCCTTTGCAGAGCTATCTGCGCACCATCGTGATTGACCAGAAGCTGACGCAGATGGGCGCCGGCGACTGGGAAGCCCTGGCGCTCGTTTCGGATAAAACCGTGAAGTGCGCCATGATCTTTGTGGCCTCTGTACCCATGCTGGCGCTCTATCCTTTCCTGCAGCGCTACTTTGTTAAGGGCATGGTGCTGGGCTCCGTAAAGGGGTAAGGACATATGCGTAAACAACCGCCAACGCTTAGACGACGGGTCTTTATTCGCCTGTTGATTATTACGATGGCGGTTGTTCTTTTGTTTTATTCCATCGGTCTTTATCTGAACTCTGTGGGCATTGCCAATGTTCGCAGTGATTTGCAGAGCGCAAATGATGCGGAAACGCGCTACATCGCATCCCAGATTCAGCGTGAGGTGGTCAATTTGACTGCTTTCACGCAGGAATTAGGCAGCGACAAGGCGCTTCTCCGCTATTCTATTGGCTCCGGAACCATGAGCGATTATCAGCGCATCGAAAACGTGAAAATGCTGTCAGACAAGCTGCTGAGGATCAAGCGTTTTTCGGATCTGGTGGAATCAGCCAGGATCTATCTTCCGCAGATCAAGCGCGTGATTGTGACGGACCGCATCATTTACAATGACATGGAGGAAAACGAGTGGGCACGCGTAAATGAAATAATGGCGGGTCGGCTTCAGGCCATGCAGGAAATCGACGGGGATATGAATCTGCTGGTGGCCAAATATCAGCGGCGAAATCCCATGTTTGTGCTCCAGGTCAGTTTGTCCTCCCGGCGGCTGCTGGAGCAGGTCAGACAAATGGCCAGTGATGCGAATGCGGAGCTGATGCTGACGCGGGCGGACGGTTCGCAGCTTGTCGGCACAGAGGAAGCAGCGCATCTGCGAGCGATTTGGGAAACGCAGGATGGTCACAGCGCCCGTGAAAAATTCGTCGGTTCTTCGGCCTATATTCAGAGCCTGGATCTGACGCTGTGGTGCTTCAGCCCATCGGAGGCGGCGATGCAGCCGATCCTCAGGCATCGACTGTGGATCTGGGGCCTGACGCTGTTGGCGGCGGGACTGCTGGGCGCCTATCTGCTGTATTACCGGTTCTCCATTCTGCGTCCCATCAACACGCTGTTTGAGTCAGTCCATCGGGCGGCAGAGACGGGCGAGTTTCATATTGATGAATCGGATGCGGACTTTGACGATGTGTATGCTCAGTTCAACAATATGGTGGCACGTATCGAATCGTTGGCCGGGCAGGTGTATGAGGAACGCTTCCGCGCCCAGCAGGCCGAGCTTCGCCAGCTGCAAATGCAGATCAATCCGCATTTCTTCTACAATACGCTGTTCATGGTTTATCGCATGGCCCAGGCCGAGGGCAGCGATACCATTGCCCAGATCAGTCTGAACCTGAGCAATTACTATCGATACATCACCAAGCTGCCGGAGCACGACGTGCCCCTGCGCGACGAGGTCAAGCACATCGGCAACTATCTGGAGATCCAGGGAATCCGCTTTGCTCCGCGCGTTGCGGTACACATGGACGAGCTGCCCGATGAGATCGCTGACGAGAGAATCCCGCCGCTGATTTTGCAGCCGATCGTGGAGAACGCCTTTGTCCATGGCGTGAAGAACAAGACGAGCGGCGGTCTGGTGCAGGTGAGCTTCCAGATGGACGAGCAACGGTTTGGCGTCTCGGTCCACGACAATGGCGGCGCCATGGACGAAGCCAATGTGCGTGAATTGGACAAGCGCATGCGCGCTGGCGAGCTGCCGGAGGGCAGTGCGCTGTATAATCTGTACAGAAGAATGGAATTGAGCTATGGTCCGAAGTATGAGCTGCGCATGGAAAGTGTGGATCAGGGCCTGACGATCTCGATCCTGTTCCCGCGAACGAAGGAGTGAACGTATGCTGGCTTTGCTGATCGTCGATGACGAGCTGATTATTGCCGACGGCCTGTATCATATGCTGCAGGAACGGTTTCAGGACCAGCTGATCGTCCGCCGCGTTTATTCGGCGGCAGAAGCGTCTGTGGTGCTTGAAAAAAACCGAATCGACATTTTGATGACCGACATCGAAATGCCCGGTATGACAGGCCTGGATCTGCACAAGAGCGTGCAGCAGCGCTGGCCGATGATCCGAGTCATCTATCTGACCGGATATTCGGACTTCGATTATGCGCGGCGGGCGCTGGAGCAGAATGCGTTGGCCTATGTGCTCAAGAATGAAGGGGACCAGGTCATTGTTGCGGCGGTGGAGAAGGCGATCCGCTCCTGCAAGGAGGAGACGGCGAAGCTACTCTATCAGACGCCGCACAGCGATCAGGCGCAGCACCTGCGCCAATTGGTGTTCCATGCGATGCACGGCGGGTTGCTGCAAAAGGATCAGTTGGAATGGGCCGTGCCGGACAGCGGGCTGCGTTTCCGGATGGAAGAGCAAGTAACGATCGGCTACTGTTATTTTGAGAAAGCGGTGACCAACGAACTGCTGCGCCAGTCGATGAATCTGATCGAGCATTTGACGAAGGAACAGCTTCCGATGCTGCTGACCGACATGAACGCCCGCAGCTTTTCGATCGTGTGCCAGCCGGAAAATGAGGCGGCGAGGGACGTCATGCTGGAAAACCTGGAGGCGGCGCAGCGAATGCTGGAGCAGGAGTCGCAGCGGCTGACGATCTGCATGCTGGAGGGCAGCGTGGCCTGGACGGGGTTGGGCACGGCGACGCGTCAGCTGTTGGCGCAGATGAACAAAGTGGGCCCTGCGCCGGGCGAACTGGTGACGCTCAAAAATGAGCCTGTGCAGCTGCCGCCGGTCATTATCGAACCGGGCGAGCGTGAGATGGAGAGTATTGTGTGCCTGCAGCGGATGCAGGAATGCCTGATGACGGGACAGAAGGACCTGCTGGAGGAGGAGAAAGAACGCTTCTGGAAGCTGATGACCGTCAACGCGGAGCCGCAGACGGAACGCAAAATCTATCTGGCGATCAATGATTTTATGCGGGAGATCAGCAAGACGCTGCCGGAGGGCGAGCGTTGGCGCGAGGCGGCGCCGGGGCAGGAGAACAGCCTGATGGCACTGCGTCCTCGGATGGATGAAATGATGCAGACGCTGCTGGATATCCGCGAGGAAAAGCAGAATCATCGCCAGCGCCGCCTGGTACGTCAGATCGACCGGTACATCAGCGAGCATCTGAACGGCGATCTGTCGCTGACGGCCATCTCTGATGCGCTGCATTTCCATCCGACCTATATTTCGCGCATGTACAAGGAATTCAGCAATGTTTCCCTCAGCGACGCGATTGCGCAGCAGCGCTTGAACTGCGCCTGTGCTATGCTGCGGGACACCGATCAACCCATTTCGGCCATTGCGGCGGAGACGGGCTTTACCACCGCCAACTATTTTGCCCGCTGGTTCAGAAAATGGATGAACTGCACGGCGCAGGAATTCAGAGAACAGCAGCGGCGGGAGCGATAATGCAGGAAAGCATGCCAGTCCCATGTGGATTGAGCATGCTTTTTGCTTGTCCGGGATTGTTGGCCAGGGCAAAGAATGAGTTTCACTATTGAAAAATAAAAAACAAAGGCGTATAATTCATATGGGAGAAAAGGCATTTTTTGTGAAAAAGCACTGGTCCCGACACCAGATGAGGGCAGTTTTGATGAAAAAATGATCATAGCAGGCCCGTTTTGTACACGGAGACGCCGCAGACGGTATGGGGTGGTAAGCTGTTTTGCGCGTCGGAGGACGGCAAGAAGTGAACGAACCTTTCGGGGGAGGCAGAGCTATGGCGGAGAAAAAGACTGCACGGACGATCCCGGCGGAAGAGGTCAGCTTTTTCTGCGAGGAAATCGCAATGATGCTCGGCGCGGGCATGCAGCTGTATGACGGTGTTGAGGCACTGGCAGAAACCTATGCGGATACGTCCCATGCCGTGCTGTACAAGACAGTCAGCGAAGGCATGATGATGACCGGAAGTCTCTGCGAGGCGCTGAAGCAGGACGAGCGCTGGCCGGTTCACATGGTCGAGATGACTGGGATCGGCGAACGGACCGGTCGCCTGGAGGATGTCATGAAAGGTCTGGCCGTTTACTATAGCCGCGAAAAGCGCATTCGCGACGCGGTGGTCGGTGCGGTCACATATCCGATGCTGCTGGCGGTCATGCTGCTGGTGATCGTGCTGGTGATGATCGTGGCCGTGCTGCCGGTGTTCAGGCGGATGCTGGGGGCCATGAGCGTGACCATGTCGGCGTCTGGTGCTGCGATGATGAATCTGGGCATGACGGTCGGATGGATCGTGATCGTGCTGGTAGGACTGGTGATGCTGACTGTGCTTGGCGCAGTGCTGATGCTGCGCTTTGGCGACCGTCAAGAGGTGCTCCGGGCGATTGAACGTGTGTTTAAGCCGCTGCGGACGCTGCGCGAAAAGCTGGCTGCTTCCAGGACTTTTTCCGTGCTGAGCATGATGATTTCCGGCGGTTTTCCGCTGGATGACGCGCTGAGCATGATCCCGCCGGTACTGGATGACGCGCAGGCCATTGCCAAGGTTGAAGGCATTCGCCAGGCGATGAATGAGGGCACAGCTTTCGGCGAGGCGCTGGAAAAGTCACATTTTCTGGACGCGGTCCATACCCGAATGGTCCGGATAGCGGTTAATGCGGGACGTGAGGACGAGGTCATGGGTCGGATCGCGGCAACCTATGAGGAGCAGGTGGAGGAGGACATCTCCAACCTGGTCTCGATCATCGAGCCGACGCTGGTGGCGCTGCTGTGCCTGGTGATCGGCGCGATTCTGCTGTCGGTGATGCTGCCGATGGCGGGGATCATTTCCAGCATCATGTAACGAATCCATCGGAAAGGAGATGAACCGCGATGAAAAAAAGCAGACTGGCGATGACCCTGCTGGCCTTTGCGCTGATGATCGCGGTCAGCTCCTTCCTGATCCAGGGGATCAGCGAACGGACCAAGGCGTCCGAGACGGAGCTGGTGGAGCGTTCCGTCCGCTCGGCGGCCCTGACCTGCTACGCGGTGGAGGGCGCTTACCCGGCGGATTTGACGTATCTGAAAGATCACTACGGGCTGTATTATGATGAAGCGGTCTACAACGTGCGGTATGATGCGTTTGCGTCGAATGTGTTCCCGGACATCTTCGTGATGGAAAGGAGCGGCAGATGATGAACCGATACGGCAAGCGTCATTCCATTGCGGGCGTGTTTGTGTTTCTGCTGCTGGGCGTGTTCGCTGTGTTTGGGACGATCCTGGTCCTGGTCTGTGCACAGGCGTATCGGGGCAGCATGGAGCGCACGGCGCAGCATAATGAGCAGCGGATCATGCAGTCGGTCATCCGTCATGCGGTTCGCGCGGAGGATTCTTGCGGCGCGGTGACGGTGCAGGAGTTTGATGGCGTTCATGCGCTTTGCATTGCGGACGACGCCGAGGACGAGCACGCCTATGTAACGTACATCTACGTCTACAACGGCGCACTATGCGAGCAGTATGCGGACAGAGCGTCCGGATTTCGCCCGGAACGCGGAGAAACGCTGTGCCGCGCGGCGGATTTTCATGCGGAGATCGACGGCGCACGGCTGACGGCTGAAATCACGGACGCAGACGGAGCACCCAGCAGGCTGACGATTGCCCTGTATGGCAGCGAGGTGACGCCATGAAAAGTAAGACGCAGAATTCGCTCCTGGTCGAGATCATGATGGCGATGCTGTTCTTTGCCCTGTCGGCTTCCGTGATCCTCCAAATCTACGTGACGGCGGGAAAGCAGTCGGACGAGGCAGCACTCATGTCACGGATGCTTTTGGCGGCGCAGAATCTGGCGGACGAGACCTATCTGGCGGACCTGGTCGAGGAACAGACGGTGGTTTGCGAAGGTTTTTCGCTGACGGTCAGCGTCCGTGAGGAACCAGCGGAAGCAGGTGTGATCCGGCGGGCGGTGGTAACGGCGCTGAATGAGAACGCGGACGCTGTGCTGGTGCTGCCCTGTACGCGCTATATTCCGGACGGGGAGGACGCAAGATGAATCAGAGGCGTTTTTCGATCGGTCCGGGCGCAGCGTCGCTGATCATGGTGATCGTGGTGCTGAGCACCAGTGCGTTGGGGATTCTTGCGCTGATGAACGCACGGAACGATCTCAGCCTGAGCCGCCGAAGTCTGGCGGTGGCAGAGGAAATCTATGAGCTGAATGAACGGGCGGAGAATTCGCTGGCGCTGTTGGATGGCGTCCTGGCGGCCTGCGCGGCGCAGACGGAAGATCAGGACGAGTATTTGACGCTCATAAGCGCGGCGCTGCCGGAGGAGATGGCGCTGGCAGGCCGGTCAGTGAGCTGGGAGGAGCGCAACGGCGACAATCGCGTGCTGTACTGCACGGTGGAACTGAGCAATGTCGGCCAAACGCCCCGTGTGCGCTGGAAAGCGCACAAGCTGGCCGCTGAAGCAAAAGAAATGGGGATGGATGACGGATGGAACTGAACGAGCTGCTGAAAAGGACCGTCGAGCATCAGGGGTCGGATCTGTTTATCATTCCGGGCGCTGTGCCGATGTGCAAGTCCCGCGGTCAGCTGATCCCATTGTCCGAAGAACGCATTCAGCCTGCCGAAAGCGAGCGGCTGGTCAAAATATCCTATCAATATGCCGGCGACCGGGAGATGGATATCCTGACCGGGCAGGGAGACGATGATTTCTCGTTCTCGCTGCAAAACCTGGCGCGTTTTCGCTGCAACGTGTATCGTCAACGCGGAACGCTGGCGGCGAATTACCGCGTGGTGACCTTCGGTCTGCCGGACCCCGCGGCGCTGCACATTCCGGAGCAGGTGATGGCGCAGGTCAAGCACCGCAGCGGCATGGTCCTGGTGACCGGCCCGGCGGGCAGCGGCAAGAGCACGACGCTGGCCTGTATGGTGGACCGCATCAATGACACGCGCAGCGGCCACATCATCACCATCGAGGACCCGATCGAATACCTGCACCGGCACAAGCAGTCGCTGGTCAGTCAGCGTGAGGTGCCCAACGACGCCACGACCTTTGCACGGGCGCTGCGCGGCGCATTGCGTCAGGCGCCGGACGTCATTATGCTGGGTGAGATGCGTGACAATGAGACGATTGCCACCGCCATCACGGCGGCGGAAACAGGCCATCTGATGCTGTCATCCCTGCACACGATCGGCGCAGCCAAGACCATTGACCGCATCCTGGATACTTTCCCGCCCGATCAGCAGCAGCAGATCCGTGTTCAGCTGTCGCTGGTGCTTCGCGCTGTCATCAGTCAGCGCCTGATCCCGACGCTGGATGGTGCGCTGGTGCCGGTATTCGAGCTGATGACCATTACGCCGGCGATCCAGAACATGATCCGCGACGGCAAGACCTTCCAGATCGACAATGTGATCTACAGCGGCGCTATGGCGAGAGACGGCGATATGCTGTCGATGGATCATGAATTGCTGCACTTGTATCAAACCAAGCGGATCACAAAAGAAACGATGCTGCTGTACGCGGTGAATCCTGAGACCCTGGCCAAGAGGCTGATGTGATGAAGTAAGGAGTATGCATATGAATTGTGTGGATATCTACGAATCCCTGTACAAGAAGTCGCCGGACGATGTGGCCTTCTGCCCTTATCGGATCAGCCCGCTGGGTGCACACATTGACCACCAGTTCGGCAAGATCAACGGCCTGGCCATCGACAAGGGAATCCATTTTGCCTACAGCAAAAAATCGTCGGGCATCTGTGAACTTCAGTCGGTCAATTTCCCCGGCAAGCGTGCGCAGTTCCATGTGAGCAATGTCCCGGAGACCAAGCAGGGCGACTGGGCCGATCATCTTCGCGGCGCAACCATTAAGCTGTCCGAGAAATACAAGCTGCGCTACGGCGTTGCCGGTGTGCTGGAGGGCAGCTTGCCCATCGGCGGCCTGTCGTCCTCTGCGGCAGTCATCATTGTGTTCCTGGCAGCGCTATGCCGCGTGAATGACGTCAAGCTGGGCGAATGGGAACTGATCATGATGGCCAAGGCCGCCGAGAACCAGTATGTCGGCGTCAACTGCGGCAAGCTGGATCAGAGCTGCGAGGTGCTGTGCCGGAAAAATCAGCTGCTGTATCTGGACACGAAGGACGACACTTATGAGCTGATTTCCACACCGGCCAGCATGCCTGAGTACAAGATTGCCATCTTCTTCTCCGGTCTGGAACGGTCGCTGGCAAACAGTGCATATAATGCCCGCGTGGACGAATGCAAGGCGGCTTCCTACGCGCTGAAAGCATTCTCCGGCATGCCCTATGAGAAATATGCCGACACCCGCCTGCGCGATGTGCCGCCTGCGGTCTTTGCCCAGTATGGCGAAAAGCTCCCTGAAAAGTGGCGCAAGCGTGCCGAGCATTTCTACACGGAGCTGGCCCGCGCTGAGGCAGGCGCGGAGGTCTGGCGCAAGGGCGACCTGGTCGAATATGGCCGACTGGTGTTTGAATCCGGCTACAGCTCTGTCCACAACTATGAAAGCGGCTGCCCGGAGCTGATCAAGCTCTATGAGATCATGCGGCACACGGACGGTATCTATGGCGGACGCTTCTCCGGCGCGGGCTTTAAGGGCTGCTGCATGGCGTTGATCGACCCGGCCTTTGCGGAAAGCATCGAGCGCAAGGTCGAGGAAGAATACCTCAAGGAGTTCCCGGCGTTGGCAGGAAAGTACAGCTTCCACCTGTGCGAGAGCGCGGACGGCGTGACAATGTAAGCGGCATAGACAAAACGGGGAGAACCTGATTTCATTGCAGGTTCTCCCCGTTTTTGCGCAAGAAAACCCCTGTACCGCTTTCGGCACAGGGGCAGAAAATCAATTACAGCTTCACGCCGTTCTTCTCCAGCAGCTCGCGGGCGCTGTCGATGGAGTCGACGCCGTGCAGGTTCTTGATGGGCGCGAATTCCTTCTCACGCACGACCTCGTAGGCCAGGCACTCGTCCATCATGTGGACCATGTCCAGCACCAGGGTCTCAAACTTGTAGCCGTTGGGCTTCTCGGGAGAATGCAGCTCGCCGTTCTCGTCCATGTAGGGGATCTTCTTCTCAACAACGTGCACGGGCATGTTGTTGTTCATGATCTCCTCCAGCTTCTTTTCGGAGAACAGGTAGTTCAGGATGACGCCGAAGCAATAGGTCAGCTGGCCATCCTCATTGCGCATGTTGGCCATTTCCTCGGTCATCTCGTAGTACTCGATGATGGAGGGCTTGCCGTCCTCGCGGCACAGCAGACCGACCTTCTCATTGGGCTCAGCCTTGCGCACGACCTTGGCGCCGCTGTCGCCGCCGGACAGGATGGTGGCGCCCACGAAGCAGGGATCAGCAATGCGCTGCAGCACGTTGTCCACAGCGAACACATTCAGCCATTCCACGCCGCGGGCATGGATATCATCGAGGATGCCGGCCTTGGCCATGGAGGAGAACCAGCCGCCGTTGCCGTTGGGGGACAGAACCAGCTCGGTCTCGCTCTTGAGCAGGATGTGGCCGTCATAGTCCAGGGCGGGCACCATTTCCTGAATGAAGAACTTCACATACTCCTCGGGATAGCCGAAGAAATTGTGCTCCTTGAAGAAGGCGACGGTGTCGTCATTGTTCACGGTGCTGGTCATGATGTACAGCGGCACATAGGCGCCGGCAGCATCGGTGACTTCCTTCAGGTTGTTGATCAGGCACTCAAAAATGTAGACCTCATGGGTCAGGCCGATGTCGACCGTGCCCTTGGGGCGGGAGGAACCCAGACGGGTGCCCTGGCCGCCGGCCAGCAGCACAGCGCCGACCTTGCCGGCACGGATGGCATCCAGACCGCAGGCACGGAACTCGGCTTCGCGGGCGGCGATCTCATTGACGTCAACAGCGCCGATGGGGCTGATCTCGCCCTTCTGGGCGGCCACGTTGGGGGCGTTCAGGGCCTTGAACAGGTCATAGTCAACGGCGTCAGCCTGGGCCTTCAGGACGGCCTGCTTTTCGGGCGGCAGCTTGGCGAGCTGAAGGTCGATGTAATAGGTACGATCGCTCATGTTCATTTCTCCTTTAGTTTTGTAATCAACAGCAGCACAAAGCAAGCTGTTGTTGTGCGTATTATCTGAAAAAAGTATAGCACAAACTTCCGTGGGTTGCAATCGGATTTGAAAAAAAGGTACAAAAAGAAGAACAAATCCAGTCTGGACGCAGGTAGGGGCAGCGGGAGTGCGCCGGGTTCAGCGCTTGAGATGTTTATTTAGATTTTGAACCGCACAGCATGCCGGGAAACCGGCATTATTCTAGCGAAATCCCCAGCAGCTCAGTGATACCGCGGCGCAGACTGCCCTCGGACAGGGCGCCGACTGCATAGCCGGCCAGCACTCCCTGTGGGTCGACCAGGATGGTCATGGGGATGGAGTTGGCGCCATAGGCGGTGGCGGCGCTGTATTTGGTGTCGTAATACACGTCGAACGAGTAGCCATTTTCCTCGACGAATGCATTTACTCCTACTATGGTATCGCGCGAACCGTCGATCAGGTCTATCATAAGGAAAACAATGTCGT
>R21__coassemble_1311_pt1 | contig 17076 bp, 29 predicted proteins | sample R21__metabat2_low_PE_059 | metagenome-assembled genome bin R21
CCCCCGCCGCCCCGCCCTTCAGCCACTCGCGCGCGGGCCCGAGACTGGCCCCCGGCTCGGTGCCCCTGGCAGGCCCCTGCGACTGCGTCCCGGGTCGCGCCGCAGCGCGAAATCCCAAGGAAAACAATCTGCTAATGAGGTGTTGACATGATACTGCTGTCGTTACAGGGCGTAAAGAAGAGCTTCGGTACCAATGAGGTCCTGCGTGATGCATCGCTGGTGCTCCAGGATGGTCAGCGCATGGGCCTTGTTGGCGTGAACGGCTGCGGAAAGTCGACGCTGATGAAGATCATCGCCGGGATCGAGCCCTATGACGACGGCACGATCACCATGCAGAAGGGGCTGAAATTGGGCTACCTGGCCCAGCAGGGCACTGTCGGCGAGGAGAACACCGTGCTGGAGGAGCTGGAAAAGGTCTTTGAGCCGGTGGTTGCCATGGAACAGCAAATGCGCGAGCTGGAGCTGCAAATGGCCGACGCCGCCAGCGATGAGACAATGCTGCGCCGCCTGGGCAGCCAGTACGATCAGCTGACACGCGAGTTTGAAAAGCGCAATGGTTATGGATGGCGTTCGACCGTCCAGGGCGTGCTCGCGGGTCTTGGGTTCCGCAAGGAACAGCAGAGCCAGAAAGCGTCGCTGCTCTCCGGCGGCGAAAGGACCAGACTTTGCCTGGGTCGCATGCTGCTGACGGAGCCGGATCTGCTGCTGCTGGACGAGCCGACCAACCATCTGGATCTGAAGTCCATCGCATGGCTGGAAGAGTATCTGCGCACCTATAAGGGCGCGGTGCTTCTCATCAGCCATGACCGCTATTTCATGGACCATGTGTGCGATCACATGGCTGAGCTGCTGCTGGGTGTGGTCGAATGCTATGACGGCAATTATACCTCCTATATGGCGCAGCGCACCGAGCGCTTCGAGATCCGCATGCGCGCCTATGAGCTCCAGCAGAAGGAGATCGCGCGTCAGGAGGCGATTATCGCCCGGTACCGCATGTTTAATAGAGAGAAGTCCATCAAGGCTGCCGAAAGCCGCGAGAAGCGCCTCGAAAAAATCGAGCGTCTCGAAAAGCCCAAGGACGAGAGCGCGATCCGCTTCCGGTTCGATACCCGCCGCCGTACCGGCGATGATGTGCTCATGATCGACGAGCTGCGCAAGGGCTATGACGGTCGCACACTGTTCGATCATGTCAAGATGCACCTTCGCGCCGGCGATCGTGTGGCGCTCATCGGTGATAATGGCGTGGGTAAATCGACGCTGTTCAAGTGCATCGTTGGAGAGGAAAAGGCCGATAACGGCACCATTCGATTTGGCACGGGCGTTGATCTGGGCTATTATGACCAGCATCAGGCGAAGCTGCATAACGCAAAAACCGTGCTGGATGAGGTCTGGGATGACTTCCATCGACTGGATCAGACCGAGGTGCGCAGCGCATTGGGCCTGTTCCTGTTCACCGGCGATGATGTGCTCATGCCCATCAGCACCCTCTCCGGCGGCGAGAAGGGCCGTGTGGCGCTGACCAAACTGATGCTCAACAAGGATAATCTGCTGCTGCTGGACGAGCCGACCAACCATCTCGATATGGATAGCCGCGAGGTGCTGGAGGACGCGCTGGCAGACTTCCCGGGCACGATCCTGGCGATCAGCCATGACCGTTACTTCATCAACCGGTTTGCGACCAAGGTGATCGTGCTGGAGAGCGAGGGAATCAAGGAGTACCTCGGCAATTACGACGATTATTTCGAAAAGATCAATCGCGACCAGGAGCCCGACGGCGACGGCCCGCAGATGACCCGCACCGCCATGGAGAAGGAAAAGAAGAAGTCCAAGGAGGAGCAGGCGCGGATCAAGGGGCACAAGCAGGCGATTGCCAACGCGGAAGCCGCGGTGGCCAAGGCGGAGGAGGAAGCTGCGGCGCTGGAGGCTGAGCTGGCTGATCCTGCAACCTATGCCGACGCGGAGAAGGCGGCGAATCTCGCCAAGGCCTACCAGGCGAAAAAAGATGAGATTGATCGTCTCTATGCGGCGTGGGAAGAACTCGAAATGGAAGAATGAAAAAATATATAGAAGCAAGGCCCTGTCGGTGCGAAAAAACGGCGGGGCTTTTTCGTGGAAAAACTGAGCAAGAAATGGTGAATGATCGCAGCAAATATTGAAACAACGGAAAAAGTGGCATTTTGTCCAGCATTCGGCAAAGAAGAATATGAGAAAAACAGCAGAAAAACAAGAGCTTGAAAGCACTTACACACGAAAAATCAAAACAGATACGCATGAACGCGTGGGCACAAATAAAGCGTGTAAGTGTTGGAATACAATAATTTGAGGAAAACAAAAAAACAAAGAAAAAATCAAAGAAGCGGAAAGAAAAAGGCGGGGAAGAAAAGATAGATACGCAAGAATCCGTGGATAAAACTTGCGCCCACAAAGCGATATAACAGGCGGTTTTCGGGAAAAACAAGACCTGAAAATAAGAGAAAAACTTTCGGAAAAGGTATTGCAATTTGAGGGAAAATACGCTATAATATATCTGTTGTCTGTTTAGGGATGAAGTGGTAAGTTGCCGCCAGGCCAGGCGGGTAATTATCACGGACCAGCCCGATAATCGGGCGACGGACTCGAGCGCCGCGCTTCCTGCACCTGCAGTGGGACGCGTCAGGGCGCAACCGAGAACGAACAAGGAGGAAATTCAATGGCCAGCCAGAAGATCAGAATCAAACTCAAGAGCTACGAGCACAACCTGATCGACCAGTCCGCGCAGCGCATTGTGGAAACTGCCAAGCGCACCGGTGCTCGTGTCTCCGGCCCGATCCCGCTCCCCACTGAGAAGGAGATCGTGACCATCCTGCGCGCTACCCACAAGTACAAGGATAGCCGCGAGCAGTTCGAGCGTCGCACCCACAAGCGACTGATCGACATCGTCAACCCCAACCCCAAGACTGTGGACGCCATGATGAAGCTCGAACTTCCTGCTGGTGTCGAAATCGAAATGAAGCTGTAAGAGGCAGGAGGAACGAAACATGAAGAAAGCGATCGTGGGCAAGAAGATTGGCATGACGCAGGTCTTTACTGCGGACGGCCGTCTTGTCCCTGTTACCGTTGTGGAAGCGGGCCCCTGCACTGTGGTGCAGACCAAGACCGTGGAGTCCGACGGCTATGCCGCCGTTCAGGTTGGCTTTGGCGACCTGACCGAGACCCGCGCCAACAAGCTCCTCAACAAGCCTGAGCTCGGCCACTTCAAGAAGGCCGGCGTGGCTGCCAAGCGCACTCTGCATGAGTTCCGCTTCGATGACTGCTCCGGCTATGAAGTCGGCCAGGAGATCAAGGTGGACCAGTTCGCCGAGGGCGACAAGATCGACGTTACCGGCACCAGCAAGGGCCACGGTTTCACCGGCGCCATCTATCGCTGGAACCAGCACACCGGCCCCATGGCCCACGGCTCCAAGAGCCATCGTATCGTGGGTTCCATGAGCGCTAACTCCGATCCCTCCCGCGTGTTCAAGAACAAGCACATGTCCGGCCACTACGGCGTGGACAAGACCACTGTTCAGAACCTGGAGGTCGTGAGCGTTGACGCTGAGCGCAACCTGCTGCTGATCAAGGGCGCTGTGCCCGGCCCCAACGAAGGCCTGCTGATCATCCGCGATACCTGCAAGGCCTAAGCTGGATAAGGAGGAAGAAACATGCCTAAGACTGCTCTTTATAACATGGAAGGCGCGGCCATTGGCGAGATTGAACTGAGCGACGAGATCTTCGCTGCTCCGATCAACGTTGCTGCCATGCACCTGGTCGTCCGTTCCTATCTGGCCGCGCAGCGCCAGGGCACTCAGAGTGCCAAGACCCGCACCGAGGTCCGCGGCGGTGGTCGCAAGATCTATCGCCAGAAGGGCACCGGCAATGCGCGTCACCATGGCAACCGTGCTCCCCAGTTCACGCACGGCGGCGTGGTGTTCGCTCCCAAGCCCCGCGACTATGTGATCGCGGTGCCGAAGAAGGTTCGCCGCCTGGCCTTCAAGTCCGCTCTGACCTCTAAGCTGAATGATGGCGACATCATCGTGGTGGACGAGCTGAACCTGAGCGCCGGTAAGACCAAGCTGATGGCTGAGACCCTGAAGAAGCTCGGCGCTACCCGCAAGGCCCTGGTGGTCCTGCCTGAGCGCGAGGAGAACGTGGTCCGCGCCACTGCTAACCTGGCCGAGGCCGAGACCACCTATGTCAACACCCTGAACGTCTATGACGTGCTGAATGCTGGCAAGGTCGTTATCACCAAGGCTGCTGTTCAGTCTGTTGAGGAGGTGTACGCATAATGAAGGATGTGCATGACATCATCAAGCGCCCCGTCCTGACTGAGAAGGCGTACGAAGGTATCGCTGACAAGCGCTACATCTTCGAGGTTGCCATTGACGCCAACAAGACCGAGATCAAGCAGGCCATTGAGGCCATCTTCGCCGACGACGGCGTGAAGGTCGAGAGCGTCAACACCACTCGCACCCTGGGCAAGATCAAGCGCCAGGGCCGCTATGCGGGCCGCACGCCCGAGGTCAAGAAGGCCTATGTGACCCTGAAGAAGGACTCGAAGCCGATCAAGTTCTTCGAGGGCATGGCTGAATAAAGCAAAGGGGAGGACAAACAATGGCTATTCGTCTTTACAAGCCGACTTCGCCCGCCCGGCGCTTTATGTCGGTTCTGACCTATGACGAGATCACCAAGAAGAGCCCTGAGAAGAGCCTGACCGAGTATCTGAAGAAGAACGCCGGCCGCAACAAGCAGGGCAAGATCACCGTCCGTCATCAGGGCGGCGGCAACAAGATCAAGTATCGTATCATCGACTTCAAGCGCAACAAGCTGGAGGTTCCCGCTAAGGTTGCTGCCATCGAGTACGATCCCAACCGCAGCGCGTTCATCGCTCTGCTGAACTATGCGGACGGCGAAAAGCGCTACATCCTGGCTCCTCTGGACCTGCATGTTGGCGACACCGTGGTTGCTTCCGCCAATGCGGACATCAAGCCCGGCAATGCGCTGCCCATCAATGCGATCCCCGTCGGCACGCTGATCCACAACCTGGAGATCAAGCCCGGCCGCGGCGGTCAGCTGGTTCGCTCCGCTGGCATGAGCGCTCAGCTCATGGCTAAGGAGAACGGCTTCGCTACTGTGCGTCTGCCCTCTGGCGAGATGCGCAAGCTGCCCCTGAACGTGATGGCCACCATCGGCACCGTCGGCAATACAGACCATGAGAATGTGCGTCTGGGCAAGGCTGGCCGCGTCCGTCACATGGGCATTCGTCCCACTGTCCGCGGCGTTGTCATGAACCCCAATGACCATCCCCATGGCGGCGGCGAGGGCAAGAGCCCTGTTGGTATGCCCGCTCCTGTGACTCCCTGGGGTAAGCCCGCTCTGGGTTACAAGACCAGAAAGCACAAGAAGTATTCCAACAAGATGATCGTCAAGCGCGCTGGCAATAAGTAAGCGCATCCCAATGGAAGGAGGCAGCTAACGAATGAGTCGTTCGATCAAGAAGGGCCCTTATGTTGAGGGCGCGCTGATGAAGCGCATCGTAGAAATGAATGATTCCGGCAAGAAGGCCGTTGTGAAGACCTGGTCCCGTTCTTCCACCATCTTCCCGGATTTTGTGGGTCACACCATTGCTGTCCATGACGGCCGCAAGCACGTGCCGGTTTATGTGACTGAGGATATGGTCGGCCACAAGCTGGGCGAGTTCGCCCCCACCCGCACCTTCCGCGGCCATGCTGCGGACAAGGCCACGGGCCGCAAGTAATTACGAGAGGAGTGACACGATATGGCAACCCGTTCTAAGGAAAAGACTGCCGCTCGTCGCGCCAACGCCGACAAGCGTCCGCAGGCCACTGCCAAGTATGTCCGCATCTCCCCTCGCAAGGTGAAGATCGTTATCGATCTGATCCGCGGCAAGAGTGCGGAAGAAGCTCAGGCTATCCTGACCTATACCCCCAAGGCTGCTTCTCCCGTTGTGCTGAAGGTGCTGAACAGCGCCATCGCCAACGCTGAGAACAACCTGGAGATGAATCGCAAGGACCTCTATGTTGCTGAGGTGTACGCCAATCCTGGCCCGACGCTGAAGCGCTACGTTGCCCGCAGCAAGGGCAGCGCGTCCCCCATGCTCAAGCGCACCAGCCACATCAGCGTGGTGCTGGACCAGAAGTAAGGCAAAGGAGGTTTATCCATGGGTCAGAAAGTAAATCCCCACGGCGCGCGCGTCGGTGTCATCTTTGACTGGAGCGACCGCTGGTACGCCGATAAAAAGGATTTTGCGGACAACCTCGTTGAGGACTACAAGCTCCGCAATATGCTGAAGGAAAAGTACTATGCGACCGGTATCAGCAAGATTGATATCGAGCGCACCGCTCAGACCGTGACGGTGAACATCTTCACCTCCAAGCCTGGCATGATCATTGGCCCCAAGGGCGCCAATATCGAGCAGCTGAAGAAGGACGTTACCGCTTTCCTGGGCAAGAATGCACACATCAATGTGATGGAAGTCAAGCAGCCTGACGCTGACGCTCAGCTGGTGGCCGAGAACATCGCCCAGCAGCTGGAGAAGCGCATCAGCTTCCGCCGTGCCATGAAGCAGTCCATCCAGCGTGCTATGAAGACCAATGGCGTCAAGGGTATCAAGACCACCCTGTCTGGCCGTGTCGGCGGTGCCGATATCGCCCGCAGCGAGGCCTATCATGAGGGTTCCATCCCGCTGCAGACCCTGCGCGCCAACATCGACTATGGCTTTGCCGAGGCCAAGACCACCTATGGTCGTCTGGGCGTGAAGGTCTGGATTTACAAGGGCCAGATCCTTCCCAAGGCAAAGAAGGCCCCTGTCGCGAAGGAGGTTAAGTAACCTATGCTGATGCCTAAGAGAGTCAAGCGCCGCAAGGTGTTCCGCGGTCGAATGAAGGGCGAGGCCCATCGCGGCAACTTCCTGGCTTACGGCGATTTCGGCCTGCAGGCCACCGAGCCCTGCTGGGTGACCTCCCAGCAGATCGAGGCTGCTCGTATCGCTCTGACCCGCTACACCAAGCGTGGCGGTCAGGTCTGGATCAAGATTTTCCCCGACAAGCCTGTGACCGAGAAGCCCGCTGAGACCCGAATGGGTTCCGGCAAGGGTTCTCCCGAGTACTGGGTTGCTGTTGTGAAGCCCGGCCGCGTGCTGTTCGAGATCAAGGGCGTCCCGGAAGAGACTGCCCGCGAGGCTCTGCGTCTGGCTTCCCACAAGCTGCCTCTGAAGACCAAGATCATCATGCGCCAGAATGAGGCCAAGACTGAAATCGGTGGTGAAGAATAATGAAGGCTAATGAGTTCGTCAATATGTCCGAGGAACAGCTGGTTGCCAAGGTTGCCGAGCTGAAGGCTGAACTTTTCACCCTTCGTTTCCAGCTCGCCACCGGTCAGCTGCAGAACACCGTCGAGATCACCAACAAAAAGCGTGACATCGCACGGGCTAAGACCGTTCTTCGCCTCAAGCAGCAGGCGTAAGTACTTGAAAGGAGGCAGCCGCTTCAATGTCTGAAGAAAGAGGACTTCGTAAAACCCGTATCGGCATCGTGGTCAGCGACAAGATGGATAAGACCTGCGTCATCCAGATTAAGACCCGTGTCCGTCATCCCCTGTATGGCAAGATCATGAACCGCACCAGCAAGCTGAAGGTTCATGATGAGAATAACGAGTGCGGCATCGGCGACACCATCCGCGTGATGGAGACCCGCCCGCTGAGCCGCGACAAGCGCTGGCGCCTGGTCGAGATTATCGAGAAGGCCAAGTAAGCCTGCTGTCATGTAAGGAGGAAACACTCAATGATTCAGCCGCAAACGCGACTCAAGGTTGCCGATAACTCCGGCGCCAAGGAAATCATGTGCATCCGTGTGCTGGGCGGCTCTTTCCGGCGTGATGGCTCCATCGGTGATGTCATCGTGGCCAGCGTCAAGACTGCCACTCCCGGCGGCACTGTGAAGAAGGGCGATGTGGTCAAGGCCGTTATCGTCCGCATGCGTAAGAACAAGCGTCGTCCCGACGGCAGCTACATCAAGTTCGATGACAATGCTGCTGTTATCATCAATGACCAGAAGATGCCCCGTGGTACCCGCATCTTTGGACCTGTTGCCCGCGAGCTGCGTGAGAAGGACTTCATGAAGATCGTCTCCCTGGCTCCCGAAGTGCTGTAAGGAGGCAATCGAACGATGAACGTGAAGACGAACGATCAGGTCGTTGTCATCTCCGGCAAGGACAAGGGCAAGAAGGGCAAGATCATTGCCGCTTATCCCAAGATGAACCGCGTGACCGTGGAAGGCGTGAACGTTGTGACCAAGCATCAGAAGGCCCGCAACGCCATGCAGCCCGGCGGCATCATCCACAAGGAAATGCCCATTGACGTGAGCAATGTGATGATGGTTTGCCCCAAGTGCGGCAAGGCCACCCGCCTGGCTCACAAGGTGACGACCGTCGCCAATGACGCGGGCAAGCAGACCCGCAAGATGATCCGTGTGTGCAAGAAGTGCAACGCGGAAATCGATTGATGAAGGAGGAAAAGCTAATGGCTACCCGTATTAAGGAAAAGTACCTGGCCGAGGCTGTTCCTGCCTTGAAGCAGAAGTTCGGCTACAAGAACCCCATGCAGGTTCCGAAGCTCGATAAGATTGTCATCAACATGGGCCTGGGCGATTGCAAGGACAACGCCAAGGCGATGGAGATGGCTGTGAATGAACTGACCGCCATCGCGGGCCAGAAGCCCATGATCACCAAGGCGAAGAAGTCCATCGCTAACTTCAAGCTCCGTGAGGGCCAGAATGTTGGCGCGAAGGTGACCCTGCGCGGCGTTCGCATGGAAGAGTTCATGGACAAGCTGGTCAGTGTTGCGCTGCCTCGTGTGCGCGACTTCCGCGGCGTGTCTGCCAAGGCCTTCGACGGCCGCGGCAACTACGCTCTGGGCATCCAGGAGCAGCTGCTGTTCCCCGAAATCGAGTATGACAAGGTGGAGAAGATCCGCGGTATGGAAATGATCTTCGTCACCACCGCTCAGACCGACGAGGAGTGCAAGGAACTGCTGGCGCTGCTGGGTATGCCTTTCGAGAAGGCGTAATGTAAGGAGGAGAAACAATGGCTAAGCTGAGCATGAAACTCAAGCAGGCAAGAGAGCCCAAGTTCTCTACCCGTGCTTATACCCGTTGCCGCCTGTGCGGCCGTCCGCACTCTGTCCTGCGCCGCTACGGCGTCTGCCGTATCTGCTTCAGAGAGCTGGCCTACAAGGGCCAAATCCCCGGTGTCCGCAAGGCCAGCTGGTAAGCGGGGAGAAGAACGGAAGGAGGTTCTATCATGGTTGTGAATGATCCCATTGCCGATATGCTCACCCGCATCCGCAACGCGCAGGTCGCTCGTCACGATGCCGTGGTGCTGCCCGCAAGCAACACCAAGAAGGCCATCGCCAAGATCCTGATGAACGAGGGCTACGTGAAGGCGGTCGACTATATCGATGACGGTCTGCAGGGTTCCATCAAGATCACCCTGAAGTATATCGACGGCAAGAAGACCCCTGTTATCGCGGGTCTGAAGCGTATCTCCAAGCCCGGCCTGCGCGTGTATGCGCGCTGCGAAGAACTGCCCAAGGTTCTGGGTGGTCTGGGCATCGCCATCATCAGCACCAGCAAGGGTCTGATGACTGACAAGGAAGCCCGCAAGGCCGAAATCGGCGGCGAAGTGCTTGCTTACATCTGGTAATACCGACACGTCAATGGAGGTGTGATTACATGTCTCGTATCGGAAGACTTCCGATCACTGTCCCCGCGGGCGTGACGGTTACGGTTGATGCAGACAATCTGGTGACGGTTAAGGGCCCCAAGGGCACCCTGACCCAGCAGGTCAACAAGGACATCACCGTCAATCAGGAGGGCAACATTATTACCCTCACTCGCCCCACCGACAGCAAGCCCCACAAGGCAATGCACGGCCTGTATCGTGCCCTGGTGCACAACATGGTCGTTGGTGTGACTGACGGCTTCAGCAAGACCCTGGAACTGGTTGGTACCGGTTACAAGGCCGAGGCCCAGAACAATGGCAAGAAACTGAACATCAACATCGGTTTCTCTCATCCTGTCGTGATTGACGCCCCCGAAGGCATCACCTTCACCACTCCCAAGGAGACCGTGATCGTGGTGGCTGGCGCCAACAAGCAGGTCGTCGGCAACCTGGCTGCTGACATCCGTGCCATCCGTAAGCCCGAACCCTACCTGGGCAAGGGTATCAAGTACTCTGATGAGCACATCCGCCGCAAGGCAGGTAAGACCGGTAAGAAGTAAGAGAGGGAGTGACTGCATATGTTCAAGAAGCGTGACCGCAATGAAATCCGCGTGATTCGTCATGCACGCGTCCGCAAAAAGATCAGCGGCACCCCTGATATGCCGCGTCTGTCTGTGTATCGTTCCAACAAGCACATTCAGGCTCAGATTATCGACGATACCAAGGGCGTGACCCTGGTGTCTGCTTCCACCCTGGACGCCGCTGTGAAGGCTCAGCTGGGGGAAGTCGATAAGAAGGGCGCTGCCAAGCTGGTTGGTAAGCTCGTTGGCGAGCGTGCCCTCCAGGCCGGCATCAAGACGGTGGTCTTTGACCGCGGCGGCTATGTGTACACTGGCCGCGTGGCCGAGGTTGCCACTGGCGCTCGTGAAGCCGGACTTGATTTCTAAGAGAAGGAGGACACACGCAAATGCAACGCTACGAACAGGCAAGCGAATTTACCGATAAGCTGGTTGCTCTTAACCGCGTGTCCAAGACCGTTAAGGGCGGCCGCAATGCGCGGTTCTCCGCCCTGGTGGTCGTCGGCGACGGCAAGGGCCGTGTTGGCGCTGGCATGGGTAAGGCTGCTGAGGTTCCGGAAGCCATCCGCAAGGCTACTGAGGATGCCAAGAAGAACCTGGTGACCGTCCCGCTGGCTGGCACCAGCATTCCCCACAATGTTGAAGGCTACTTCAGCACCGCCAAGTGCGTGCTGCTGCCCGCTCCCGAAGGTACCGGCGTGATCGCCGGCGGCGCGGCCCGTGCCGTGCTGGAGCAGGCCGGTGTGAAGGATATTCGCACCAAGTCCTTCGGCACCAACAATCCCATCAACATGGTCAAGGCTACCATCGAGGCTCTGAAGAACCTGCGTAGCCCTGAGGAAGTCGCCAAGATGCGCGGCAAGACCGTGGAAGAACTGCTGGGTTAAGGAGGAAATAAAAGATGAAGCTCAAGATTACCTTGATCAAGTCTCCCATTGCCTCCCTGCCCAAGCACAAGGCTACGGTGGCTGCTCTGGGCCTGAAGAAGGTTGGCAAGACCGTCATTCAGCCCGATAACGCCTGCGTCCGCGGGCAGATCTTCGCCGTGAAGCACATGGTGAAGGTTGAAGAAGTTAACGAGTAAAGGAGGGAATCCCGATGAAACTGCACGAGCTGCATCCCGCTGAAGGCTCCACCACTTCCGAAAAGCGTCTGGGCCGCGGCACGGGTTCCGGACTGGGCAAGACCTCCGGCAAGGGCCACAAGGGCGCCAAGGCTCGCTCTGGCGGCGGCAAGCGCCCCGGTTTTGAGGGCGGCCAGATGCCTCTGTATCGCCGCGTCCCCAAGAAGGGCTTTACCAACATCTTTGGTACTGAGTATGCTGCTGTGAACGTCGAGCGCCTGGAGATCTTTGAGGACGGCGCTGTCGTCGACGCTCAGGCTCTGATCGATGCCGGCATCATCAAGAAGACTCTGGACGGCGTTAAGATCATGGGCAACGGCGAACTGACCAAGAAGCTGACCGTTAAGGCCGCCAAGTTCACCGCCTCCGCTAAGGAAAAGATTGAGGCTCTCGGCGGGAAAGCCGAGGTGATCTGACATGCTGGACAGCCTCCGCAAACTGTGGAACACCCCTGAGCTGCGCAAGAAGATCGTTTATACCTTCCTCATGCTGCTGCTCTACCGTCTGGTCGGTGTTATCCCTGCGCCTGGCGTTGACAAGGCAATGCTGAGCACTGCCACCAACATGAACAGTCTGCCTCTGCTGGAGCTGGTCAACATGATGACCGGTAACAGCTTCTCCAACATGACCATCATGGCCATGGGTATCACGCCCTACATCAACTCCTCCATTATTATGCAGCTGCTGACCATTGCCATTCCGGCTCTGGAACGCATGCAGAATGATGAGACTGGTGCAGGCCGTGAAAAGATCGCCCGCATCACCCGCTATGTCACCGTCGGTCTGGCCGCTCTGCAGGCCATCGGCCTGGTGGCTGGTCTGGGTTACATCAAGGCTGGCTGGCTGAACTATCTGCTGGTTGGCATCTCCATGGCTGGTGGTACTGCCCTGGCCATGTGGATCGGCGAGCGTGTTACCGATAAGGGTATCGGCAACGGCGTGTCCCTGCTGATCTTCGCTGGTATCATCAGCAACCTGTTCAGCGGTATCGTGAGCGGCTTCACTGGCGCTTCCACCCTGACTGCCTGGGTCAACGTGATCGTGGTCTTTGTGACTGCCATTGTGATGACCGTGCTGGTGACCTTCGTTGAGCTGGGCGAGCGTCGCATCCCGCTCCAGATCTCCAAGCAGACCAAGGGTCGCCGCGTCTATGGCGGCCAGAACACCCGCATGAGCCTGAAGGTCGTGTCCGTCGGCGTTCTGCCCCTGATCTTTGCTTATTCCTTCATGGCGTTCCCCAGCACCATCATCCAGCTGATCGATCCCAAGCTGAATGGCGGCTTCTCTCGCTGGTGGTTCACCAACATGAGCAACGGCGCTCCGCTCTACCTGATCGTTGCTGCGCTGCTCATCATTGCCTTCACCTTCTTCTATTCCTCTATCAGCTTTGATCCTGCCAAGCAGGCTGAGCAGCTGATCATGCAGGGCGCGACCATTCCTGGTCAGCGCGGCAAGAACATCCGTCAGTATCTGCAGAACGTTGTGAACCGTCTGAATCTGTTCGCCGCTCTGTTCCTGGCTGTTCTGTCCACGATTCCCTCCCTGCTGACCCGCGGCCTGAATGCGAGCGTGCCCTTCGCGGCTTCCTCCATTCTGATTGCTGTTAGCGTCGCGCTGGAAGTCATTCGCACCATTCAGGGTGAGATGAGCATCCGCGGCATCGACATGGATATCGAAAAGGGCGGCTTCATGTAATAACTGATTGCCATGCACCGGTGCTGAGTTTTCGGCACTGGTGCATGGCTGCAACATTCGCGCAGGACTTTTGCGTAAAGAAGGAAGGAGCAGCAGAATGAATATCATCTTTCTGGGACCTCCCGGTGCAGGCAAGGGCACTCAGGCGCAGCGCATCTGTGACGCCCTGAAGATTCCTCAGATTTCGACCGGCGATATTCTTCGTCGTGCGATGAAGGATCAGACCCCTACCGGTATCAAGGCAAAATCCTTTATTGACGCTGGCAAGCTGGTTCCCGATGAGGTCATCATCGACATCGTGAAGGAACGTCTTGCTCAGGACGACTGCCAGAATGGCTACATTCTGGATGGCTTCCCCCGCACGGTTCCTCAGGCAGAAGCGCTGACGACCTTCGCCAGCATTGACGCTGTGATCGAGCTGGATGTGGGCGACCAGGTCCTGATTGACCGCTTGAGCGGCAGACGCGTTTGCCTGAAGTGCGGCGCGACATACCATGTTTCCACGCTGGGTGGAATGACGACCTGCAGCAAGTGCGGCGATGAAATCGTTCAGCGTAACGATGACAAGGCCGAGACTGTGCTGAACCGCCTGACTGTTTATCATGATCAGACCGCTCCTCTGGTGAATTTCTATGAGGAGAAGGGCCTGCTGAAGAAGATTGACGGCGCACAGGATATGGACGTCATTTTCAACACCATCATGGAGACCTTAGGGGCCAAATAATGATTACACTGAAAAATCCCGAGCAGATCGGGAAGATGCGCACGGCTGGTGCGCTCCTCTATGAGGTGCTGCAGAAGCTGCGCGAGGCTGTGAAGCCTGGCATGAGCACGGCTGCGCTTGACGTGTATGCCGAGTCGCTCATCCGCAAGAACCACGCCATTCCTTCTTTCCTCCACTACGAGGGGTATCCGGCCAGCCTGTGCACCAGCATTGATGACCAGGTCGTGCATGGCATTCCCTCCGAAAAGGCGATCCTGAAGGAAGGCAGCATCCTCAGCATTGACTGCGGATTGGTGCTTGACGGTTGGCAGGCAGACAGTGCGCTCACGGTTCCCGTGGGCGAGATCTCTCCCGAGGCACAAAAGCTGATTGAAGTAACGGAGCAGTGCTTCTTTGCCGGAGCACGTCAGGCAGTGGTTGGCAATCGTCTGGGTGACATTGGTCACGCGGTTCAGTCGCTGGCAGAGAGTCATGGTTACGGCGTGATCCGTGATCTGACCGGCCACGGCATCGGCCGCGAGATGCATGAGGATCCCACGGTGTACAACTTCGGCCAGCCGGGACATGGTCTGCGACTGCGTGCGGGAATGACCATTGCAATTGAACCCATGATTTCCGCTGGCGACTGGCGGGTGAACCAGGATGACGACGGTTGGTGCTTCCGCACCCGAGACGGCAGCAAGTGTTCTCATTATGAGCACACCATTGCCATCGGCGAGGATGGCCTGCCTGAGATCCTCACCCTTCCCGGTTACGTCTGGAAGGAGGAGGAATGATGGAGCGGCTTCCCATTGAAATCGGGCGCGTCGTCGAGTCTCGTCAGGGGCGTGACGCAGGTCGCTTCTTCGTGATCCTTCAGGTGGTGGATGAGGAGTTTGTGCTGATGGCTGACGGCCTGACCCGCAAGCTCGACCATCTCAAGAAGAAAAAAGTCAAGCATCTCAGAGCCAAGCCTGTGCGCATGGATGAACTGACCGAGCTGGCGGCCACAAATCGCCTCAAGGACAGCGATGTGCGCACCTTCCTCGCGAAGAATGGCTTTGGCCTCGACCAGCCGCTGTGCAAGGAGGACTGAAAACTTGTCCAAGGACGACGTCATTGAAATGGAAGGAAAGGTCGTTGAGGCCCTTCCGAATGCCATGTTCCGGGTTGAGCTGCCCAACGGCCACCAGATTATGGCGCATATCTCCGGCAAGATGCGTCAGAATTTCATTCGCATCTATCCCGGCGATAAAGTTACTGTCGAGCTTTCGCCCTATGATCTGACCCGTGGCCGGATCACCTGGCGCAGCAAGAGCTGAGTGAAACTATCGTAAGGAGGAAACGAACATGAAGGTTCGCCCGTCTGTTAAGCCGATCTGCGAGAAGTGCAAGATCATCAAGCGTAAGGGCAAGGTCATGGTCATCTGCGAGAATCCCAAGCATAAGCAGGTGCAGGGCTAATTCCCCCACGTGAAAGCGAGTTCCGAAAGGAACCCGCTTTTTTGCTGCAAATATGACAAATGTAAATCCGTTGGGAAATGCATGTCAATCGTGAAGAAGTCGACGTCCTCTGTCGTTAGATGGATGACAGTGCGAAAGCACTGAGACACGGAGGACGAGACGATGATGAAGCTGCTGATTTTGATTCTTTCCCTTAGCATGATGATGGGCACAACGGCGTCCGTGCTGGAGCGGAGAGGCGCTGAGGAAGTGGAAGTGAAGCCGAGCCAGGAAGAACATGTGCGGGCGTTTGAGGAAAAGAATGTGCGCGACTGGTTCTGGATCAGCTGGCCCGTCGATGAGATCCGAGAGTGGCAGGATTGCTGTCGCGTCGAGGGACAGATCCTGGACAACCCGAGAGACGGCTGGCTCACGAAAGAAGAAGCGATCTCCAACGCGAAAAACGCATTGATGGATCTGGGCGGGACGTATATGACGGAGCGTGAGTTTGGACCCATTGAGCTCAATGAAGAACTGTTGGACGAGATTGAGCATAATGCCATTGTGTGCGCGGAAACGGAGAATGGTCAGAACCTATGGATCGTCTGGTTTTATGACAGGATGTGGTCAGAAACCGGATTCATGAATGAGATGGAAGTATGGGTAGACGCAGAAAATGGAGAGATCATCAATCTAATGACGCCGGAGAGCGTCGGCTAAGCAAAAAGCAATGGGCAAGTGTTGCTCATTGCTTTTGTGATGTTTATTTCTTAACCGGCAGCTTGCTGACAAGGCTGGCGATGGGGCTGCGGTGAACGTCGATGGCCTTCGCGGGGCACATCTCCTGGCAGCAGAAGCAGCGAATGCATTTCTTGTAGTCATACCGGGCCTTCTGGCCGTTTCCGCTGCGAACAGCCTTTTCAGGAACCGGGCAGGAGGCTTCGCAGATTCCGCAGGCGACGCATTTGGCTGCGTTGACCTTCGGACGCTCCTGAAGGAAGGGGAGAAGCGGGACCAATTTGCCGACCAAACTCTTCTTCATCTGGCCGCGGAAAACATCAAAGTCGGGATTGCCATATTGGGCCGCAGCTTCGGTCAGGGTCAGAACGGCGTCTGGAGTAATGACATCAATCAGCGCCTCATCCTTCACGCCCAGGCCATATTTGGCGCCGGAGACGCAGGTGGGCACAGTGTCGGGGTCAAGATGGACAAGCGAAGCAAACACGGCGTCAAGCGCTACCGGGTCTGCGGAAAAGAGCAGGACGTTCATAGGCGTGGGTGTGCCGGAATTGGGGCCGTTCCCCTCCATGGCGACGATGCCGTCCATGATGTGCAGACGAGGTTTGCAGACCTTGTGCAGGTCGCAAAGCATATCGGCAAACACTTCGCTGTCAGGATAGGCGACGTGACCGGCGCCTTTACTGATGCCCAGCACGCATCCGTACAGGTTCTTCATAGCGCCGGTGATTCGCTCCAGCGCGTGGGTTTTCATCTTGCAGACATTGATGATGCCGTCTGCGTCGACCACACCATTGGCAAGGAAAAAGCTATGGGCGATTTTCCCGGCGGGGAAATCGACGGTCTGACCGGCTGTGAAATCAGCCCATGGAATTCCTAACTGATCTGCGGCGGGCCCGATTCCGCAGGCTGCGGCGGCTTGCTTGGGGGTAGAGGCGGGGCCAGGACTGTCGCCAAAGGAGAGATGCGTGCAGCCGAAGGACTGGAGCTGACGGGCAACGGCCTCGAACACTGCCGGATGGGTGGTGACGGCACGCTGGGGC
>R21__coassemble_1352_pt1 | contig 16686 bp, 14 predicted proteins | sample R21__metabat2_low_PE_059 | metagenome-assembled genome bin R21
GGAGGTTGCGATTGCGCTGGCCGAGAGCGTCAGCGATATGGGCTATATGCCGGAGCAGGTGCAGGAGTTCTATCCGACACCCTCTACCATCTCGACGGTCATGTTCTATACCGGCGTTGATCCGCGTACGATGGAAAAGGTGTATGTGCCGTCGTCTCCCAGAGAAAAGGCTATGCAGCGAGCGCTGATCCAGTACCGCAAGCCGGAGAATTATGATCTGGTCCGGGAAGCGCTCATCAAGTGCGGTCGGGAGGATCTGATCGGCAGCGGGCGCAATTGCCTGATTCCTGCGGAAAAGCCCCATGGCTATGTGCGTTCCGGCGAGCGAAGCGCCGAGAACGGTCAGCGCCGCGGCGACAAAGCGCCCGAACGCAGACAGGGCAGCAGAAAGACCACGGACAATCATGGACGCTCCGAGCAGCGTCCGGGCCGTCATCAGGCAGCCTCTGCGCCGCAGCGGGGACGCGGAAAGCCGCCTGCGACGAAGGGAAAACGTTGATTATGGCATGCTGCGCTTGACGAGCCTGCTGATTCAGCGGACAATGGATAACAACAAAAGCAATCAGAGAGTTGGAATGATATGCTGCTATGGATGATTGCCGCGGTATTCGCATACTTTGTTAAGGGACTTTGTGGGTTTGCCAATACGCTGGTGTTCACGTCAATCCTGGCCTATGGGGAGAATAATGCGGTCATCGCGCCGGTGGACCTGCTGGTTGGTTGCCCGGCCAATATGCTGATGGCGTGGCGATACCGCAGGGAAGCGGACTGGCACGTTTGGCTGCCGATGGCGGTCATGATGATGATCGGGATCATTCCAGGCGTATTCTTCCTGAAAAATGTGGACGCACGGATCGTCAAGATGATCTTTGGCGCGGTGGTGACCGGAATCGGTGTGGAGATGCTGCTGCGTGAGCGCAGTCACGGCGTCCGAAAGGGTTCGAAGCCCGTGATGATGGTAATCGGCGTCCTGTCGGGCGTGCTGTGCGGACTGTATGGCGTCGGTGCGCTGCTGGCGGCCTATTTCAGCCGCACGACCACGGACAGCCGCGCCTTTAAGGGCAGCCTGAGCATCGTGTTCCTGCTGGAAAACCTGTTCCGTGTGGTGCTGTATTCGGTGACAGGCGTGTTTACCTGGACGATCGTGAAGCGGGCAGCGCTGATGCTGCCGTGTATGGCGCTGGGCCTGTTCATCGGCATGAAAAGCGCCGGACGGATCAGTGAAAAATCAGCCAAGCGGATCGTTATTGTAATGCTGATCGTGTCGGGCGTCGCGCTGATCATCACCAATCTGTAAGTGAAAAGCCGCTGCGGGCATTGCGTATCCGCAGCGGCTTTTTCAAACCGGGAAAAGGTAACCGGAATTGAACAATTTGACTTGACATCGGGCAATAAAGGCTTTATCCTTTGTGATGGAGAAAACTCGCGCAAAAGCGCGATCAAGAGAAAGCGTAACATATTGGAGGGAGACATATGGTAGCACAGTACCCGCCCATGGGATGGAACAGCTGGGACTGCTATGGCGCCGCAGTCACCGAGGAAATCGTCCGGAAGAACGCTGAGTATATGGCAAAGAACCTGGCCGCATACGGCTGGGAGTATGTGGTGGTGGACATCCAGTGGTATCAGCCGACGGCGACCAGCCATGAATATGTGCCCTTTGCGCCGCTGACGATGGATGCGTATGGCCGTTTGACGCCTGCCGTCAACCGCTTCCCCAGCGCGAAGGACGGTCAGGGCTTCAAGCCGCTGGCCGACTATATTCATAGCCTGGGCTTGAAGTTCGGCATCCACATCATGCGTGGTCTGCCCCGCATGGCGGCCCATCAGCAGCTGCCCATCAAGGACAGTGAGTACACCTGCGCTCAGGCGGCGAATCCCAATTCCGTCTGCGCCTGGAACCCGGACATGTATGGCCTGAAGTGCGATCAGCCCGGCGCACGGGCGTATTATGACAGCATCTTCAGGCTGTATGCAGAGTGGGGCGTTGACTATGTGAAGTGCGACGACATTGCCCGTGAATATCCGCACTGCGAAAAGGAGATCGAAACGATCTCTGAGGCCTGCCGCCATTGCGGCCGTGACATTGTGCTGTCCCTGTCTCCCGGCCCTGCGCCGCTGGACAAGGCAGAGCATTTGAAGAAGTACGCCAATCTGTGGCGCATCACGGACGACTTCTGGGATGAATGGCGTCTGCTGAAGGTCATGTTTGAGCGGGCGGAGAAGTGGTGCATCCACGCCGGTCCCGGTCATTGGCCGGATGCGGACATGCTGCCCGTCGGTGCGCTGCGTCAGGACTATGATCCCGACGACCGCACCAAGTTCACCCAGGAGGAGCAGCGCACGGTGATGACGCTGTGGTCCATGATGCGCTCGCCGCTGATGATCGGCAGCGAGCTGACCAAGATGGACGGCTTTACGGTGAATCTGCTGACTAACGCGCCGCTGCTGGCTATCGGCAAGGAAAGCCATTGCGGTCATCCGCTGTACACCACCGATACTGCCAGCGCGTGGATCGCGCCCCGCCGTGACGGCACTGCGGTCTATGCGGCGATATTCAACCTGAGCGATGAAGAAAAGACCATGACGCTGAAGGCGGACGAGCTGGAAAAGGACGCCATGAACGCGGTCGAACTGTGGACCGGCGTGGAGACGCGCGGCGCAGCGACGCTTACCGTCACGCTCAAGCCGCACGACGCCGCCGTCTGGCAGATCAGAAGGTGAGGACGTCCATGCAGTGGTATGAACAGGAGAATCAATCGCTGGTCTGGCGCAATAAGGGTGAAACGCTGATGCTGACGCCCTGGGGTCAGGACAGCATTCGTGTTCGGTCGATCCTGCTCGGGGAGCTCGCGGACAACCGGTTTGCGCTGCTGGATCCGGCGCCCACGGCAGATGTGGAGATACACATTGATGACACCCGCGCTTCCATCCGCGTAGGCCGTTTGACCGCGCAGATCGAGATGGACGGCTGGTCGAAGTACGCGCAGATCACCTTCCTCAATCAGAAGGGCGAGGTACTGCTGCGTGAGACCGGCCCGGCCAACGCACTGACGCTGAAAAGCCGCAAGTTTGAGCCGCATCTGGGCGGTGACTTTGCGCTGTCCGTGACCTTTGAGGGTCAGGATGATGAGCATCTGTACGGTATGGGCCAGTATCAGGAGGAGATCCTGGACTGGAAGGGCTGCACCCTGGAACTGGCACACCGCAACTCCCAGGCGAGCGTTCCCTTTGTCATGTCCAGCCGCGGCTATGGCTTTATGTGGCATAACCCGGCCATCGGCTATGCAAATTTCGGCATGAACCGCATGACCTGGCACGCGGAGTCCACCAAGCAGATGGACTATTGGGTGACCTGCGGCGATACGCCTGCCGACATCAGCCGCCATTATGGCGAGGGGACCGGCACCGTGCCCTTGATGCCGTAATATGGTCTGGGCTTCTGGCAGTGCAAGCTGCGCTACTGGAACCAGGAGCAGCTGCTGAACGTGGCCCGCGAGTATAAGCGCCGCAAACTGCCCATCGACGTGATCGTGTGTGACTTCTTCCATTGGCCGAAGATGGGCGACTATCGCTTTGATCCCGAATTTTTCCCAGACCCTGCCGCCATGGTGCAGGAGCTGGAGAGCATGGGCATCAAGCTGATGGTCAGCGTGTGGCCTCAGGTGGCGCTGACCAGCGAGAATTACGACGAGATGTACCAGCAGGGCCTGCTGGTGCGGGCCGAGTACGGCGAGCAGATCGGCATGCGCTTTGTCGAGGACAGCATGTTCTTCGATGCGACCAATCCGCGTGCCCGCAAATATGTCTGGCAGAAGATCAAACAGAATTACTACGATAAGGGGATCCGCGTGTTCTGGCTGGACGAGGCGGAACCTGAATACGGCACCTATGAATTCAAGAACTACCGCTACCATCTGGGCAGCAACCAGCAGATCGGCAACATTTATCCGCAGCTGTATTCACGCCTGTTCTATGAGGGCATGGTCAGCGAAGGCCAGGAGAATCCAGTCAATCTGGTGCGCTGCGCCTGGTGCGGCAGCCAGCGTTATGGCGCATTGGTCTGGTCCGGCGACATCATGAGCCGCTGGGAGGACTTCCGCCGCCAGCTTTGCGCGGGCATCCATATGGGCGTGGCGGGCATTCCGTGGTGGACCACCGACATCGGCGGCTTCCATGCGGGCAATCCGCAGGACCCGGCGTTCCGCGAGCTGTTGATCCGTTGGTTCCAGTGGGGCTGCTATTGCCCGGTCATGCGCATTCATGGGGATCGTCAGCCTGCGGAGCCTGTCTATCGCAAGGACGGCACGCGCGTGCTCAATTCCGGCAGCGACAATGAGGTCTGGAGCTTTGGCGACGAAGCCTATCCGATCCTGGTGAAGTACATGAATCGCCGCGAGGAGCTGCGCGATTACGTCCGCAGCCTGATGTCGGAGGCCCACGAGAATGGCACGCCGATTATCCGCGGCATGTTCTATGAGTTCCCGGATGACGAAAACTGTGCGGTCCTCAAGGACCAGTACATGTTCGGCAGCCGCTATCTGGTCGCGCCGGTGCTTGAGCCGGGCGCACGTGAGCGCAGCGTGTATCTGCCTGCGGGTGAGTGGCGCAACGCGGAAACGGACGAGATCATGCAGGGCGGACGCCGCGTGACGGTTGCCGCGCCGCTGGACGTCATCCCTGTGTTTGAACGCGTATAAATACATAAAAAATGCTGCGGCGATGCGGAAATGGTCGCCGCGGCGTTCATTACGATGTGAAAGAATGAAGAATTGATGGATTTTGCAATTCTGAGCATCCCTGGTATGATCCTGTGCGGCGCCTTCTTTTTTGCGGGGATCATTGACGCGGTGTGCGGCGGCGGCGGGTTGCTGACGCTGCCGATGTTCATGACCACGGGTTTCCCTGTGCATTATATCACCGGTACGAACCAATGCTCGATCTTCTTTGGCGGAGCGACGGCGCTGTGGCGCTTTGCTCAAAAGGGTCATATCCATTGGCCCAGTGCGCTGGCGTCCGTGCCGTTTGCGATGATCGGATCGTTTCTGGGCTCAAAGCTGAACATGATCCTGCCGGAGGAAAGTCTGCAATTGGTGATGATCCTGCTGGTGCCGGTGGTGGCGATCGCATTGCTGCTCAAGCGCGATTTTGGCAGTGAGAATCACCTTGAGGACGTCAGCAAGGTCCGCCGGGCGCTGTCGGCGCTGATCATCGGCCTTGGAATCGGCATGTATCAGGGCTTCTATGGCGCGGGAGCGGGCACGTTCTATATGCTGGCGTTTGCGATCCTGCTCCGGCTGGACCTGACAACGGCGTCCGGCAACACGAAGGTGGTCTCCTTCTGCTCGGTAGCGACGTCGTCTATCACCTATGCGCTCTCAGGCATGGTTTACTGGCAGGTGGTCATCGCTGCGACGCTGTTCAACATTGCCGGCAACTACGTGGGCGCAGGCCTGGCCATGAAGAAAGGCGCACGATTTATTCGGCCGATGTTCTTCCTGGTGCTGGCGCTGCTGTTTGTCCGACTGATTATGACCTGGTTTGGAAGATAAAAAGGAGCGAAGAAAAATGGCACATCAGCCCATGAGCGAGCGGCCAGAGATCACGCAGGCATGCGTGAAGCCGCTCTATGACGCAAAGTTTATCCGTGTTTTTGACCTGGAATATGCGCCTGGAAAACACTACTATGATGCAACGCGCAGAAAGCAGGAGGAACTGGTCGCGACCAAATCCGACGAGGAAGCAAAGATCATGCTGCCCGACGCGGTCAGCTGCGTGGTGGTGCTGGAGCAGGATAACGAGGAGCCGAAGCTGCTGCTTTCCATGGAATACCGCTATCCTGCCGGTCGCTTCCTGCTGTCGGTGCCCGCTGGTCTGATCGACCCCGCAGACCGCGATTCTTCGGATGCATTGACTGCAACTGCCAAGCGTGAGATTCAGGAGGAAACGGGACTCATCGTGGGCGACGACGCGCAGATCACCGTCATCAATCCCTTCTTGTACAGCACGCCCGGCATGACCGACGAAAGCAACGCGTTGGTTGGCGTGCGCATGCGGGTGGATGATCTGTCGGCACTGAATCAAAACGGCGCAGAGGGCTCTGAATGCTTCAACGGCTTTGTCCTGCTGACGAAAGCAGAAGCACGTGAGCTCATGCTGAGCGGGCGCGACAGGGAGGGCAATTTCTACTCGGTGTACACGTTTATGGCGCTGTGCTGGTTTGTAGCTGGATTCTGAGACTGGAAAAGACGCTCACGCTGGTGGGCGCCTTTTTTGTATGGAATGATCACTTTCCCCAATAAACGCGCTCGGCGTTGGCAAAGAGGATCATCTGCTTCTGTTCGTCTGAAAGCGCGTCATCGGCGGCAATCGTGTCGATCATGCTTTGATAGCTGAACTTGCACAGATTGGAGGGCAGATCGGTGCCGAAGATCAGGCGATCGGCGCCGACAGTCTCAATGGCTGCGTGAATAAAACGACGGGAGACCGGGTAAGGGGCCTCATCGGGACCGACATTGCTCTGGATGGAGGCGGTGTCGAACCAGACATTTGGCAGCGCCAACGCAGCCAGACCGTCGCGCATTTTCTGCTCCTCCGAAGCGCGGGGCGCCAGCAGGTGACAAACGACAAAGCGCATGGACGGATGACGAAGAATCGCGTTTCTCAGCGCCGGAATCTGACTGCTCTCGGAACCCATCTTGCCGATGTCGATCACGAATACCAGGTCGTGGTCATCGGCAAAGGCGTATTCCTGCTCCATCAAGTCGCCGTCCAGCGGCAGCGTTCGGTGATTGGCCATCAGGCCGGAACCTGTGCTGACCTCAAACTTGACGACCTTGATGCGCAGATCCTCAAACAGGTGCCGGACGATGCTTTCTCTGTTGCGGCTGAACGGATCATAGGAGGCGGCAGCCAGAAAACGCTCAGGATAGCGCTGCTGGGCGTCATAGCTGTACAGATTTTGAAAGCCCATGAAGTTGCCCTGGAGCAGGACGGCTTTTTCCACATCATGGGCGTCCATGACGCGCAGCGTGGCTTCGGGCGTCACATCGTATTCGCCAAGCTCCGGCGGGATCAGCTGATAAACCGTGCCATCGTCATAGCTGGCTTTGCCGCCGCCAATGGCACGCATGGCGCCGCGCGAACCGGTGCCGCAGATGCACTGTACAAGATGGACGTGGGCGTCGATGACTCGCATAGACGTTCCTCCTTAACGGATATTTCCCCAGTCTTGGCCGCTCCAGCCGGCCTGGAACTCCCACAGGGAGCTGACCACGCGGACGGATGCGCGGCTGCCGCTGCGCTGCACAAACAGCTTCATGCATACGGCAAAGTCACCGCACAGCTCGGCGAGCAGGTTGAAGCGGTCAGCGTCCTGCCAGCCGCCGCTGACGATGCAGCGCTCATCCGAGCAGGGGAAAACGCCCTCGCGCCATTCGCCCGGAAAGCATGGAAGCGCATAGGACTGATTGCCAATGACAAAGGTGACATGGTCACGGTCGATGGTCAGCGCAGAGAAGGGCAGCGTGTTCTGCGTCAGGTCGATCTGGATCGGCGCTTCCTCATGACCACCGACGGGTGTGACACGCAGCGCCTGTAGACGCTCGTTCAGCCGCACGGCGTCACTGTCATCCGCAGGCAGGGTGTCGATGTTCGCCAGGTGCCGGAAGAAGGCGTCATAGATGGGCTGCACGCCGGTGCTGTCAGTGATGAGGTCGGCAGTCGTGACCAGCGCCAGCTGCTTTTCCGGCAGACACAGCGCCATCTGACCGCCAAGTCCATACATGGAAAAGCCCTCGCGCATCATCCAGAACTGGTAACCATACCCATAGCGTTCCTCGGGACCGGAGCGCTCGTCGGTAGCGATCTGCCAGGAGGTGGCGGCATGCAGATAATCAGTGTTCAAAAGGCCGCGACCGTCGCTCATGCAGAAATCAGCCAGCATAGCATAATCATGCAGCGTCAGCAAAAGACCGGTGCCGCCCTGGCTGGTGCCGACGCCGTCCGTCAGCCACTTCTTCGGACCGGTCATGCCGATGGGCTCAAACAGGCGCTCCTGCATAAAATCAAGGATCTTGCGCCCTGTCTTGCGCTCCACCAGCGCACACATGACCTGGGATGCGGATGTATCATAGCTGAACAGCGTGCCGGGCACATGGGTCGGCTCGCCGTAAAAGAAGGGCTTGGTCCAGTCGACAAAGCCGAGTGCACTGTACATGGAGCAGTCATAGCAGGTCGCCATGCGCAGCATATCGCGGATCGTGACATCGCGCAAAAGCGCCGGCGTGTGTTCATCGACATACTCCGGGAAGTGGTCGCAGATGTGATCGCCGAGCGTGATCACGCCGTCATCCGCCAGCATGCCGATGGCCAGCGACACGACCGACTTGCTCACGGAGAACATCCGGTGGGGGACGTCTGGCTGAAAGGGCGCGTAATAGCCTGCGGCCAGCGTCTCGCCGCGCAGCATCAGCTCGAAACCATGCATCTGATAGGGAGCCAGCTCGTCAATGAAATTCAGGATCGCCTGTTCACGGGTCAGCATAATAGAATCACTCCTGTAGTTGGATAGAGAACAATTCGCCATAGGTCGGCAAATGGCCTGCAAGGGTCGCCGTCTTTTTGCCCTCCGGCGTGCAGAAAGCAAAAGGACGGTGCTCCGGATGGAAGAAAGGGGACTGCCGTACAAGACGGCAGTCCCCAGGAGTGCAAGGTCAGTGATTAGTTCAGAGCAGCCGCATAGCGGTCATACTGAGCCTGACGGACCTTCAGCAGCTCGGGCAGCTGCATGGCGTCCAGAGCGGCCAGATAGCCGTCGAACTCGTCCTCGATGGAGGCATAGCCGCAGATGAAGGCCATGGCGCGCTCGTCAACATAGGTCTGGATGTCGACCAGATACATGCTCACGACAGAGGCCTCTTCCTCGGTGCAGTACACGTTCGGGAAGGGATTGCGGACATAGGGAACCTCCATGGTCTTGCGGTTCTCAACGTGCCAGGGAGCCAGCAGAACGTCGGTAGCGGGAGCAGACTGCTGAGAAGGCATGTTGGGAGCATTGATGCCCAGAGACTGGTACCAGATGGCGTCCTCGGTGCAGCGGGGCAGGAAGTGACGGTTGCCGTCAGCATCCACCTCGTAGGTCAGGCCTTCCATGCCCCAGACATACAGGTCCTGAGCCTCTTCGCCCATGGCATAGTCCAGGAACTTGACAGCCAGCTCAACGTCCTTGGCCTTGGCATTCACGCCGAAGATCATGTTGACGCCGTTGCGACCCACATAGTAACCTTCATACTCGCCGGACAGGGGCTTGGCGCCAGCGATGATGCCGACGGTGCCGTCATAGTTGGGATACTGAGCGCTGTACAGGTTGGACATCTGCCAGGAGAAGTCGAAGGTCACGCCGGTCAGATCGTTGGCGCAGCGAGCGGTGATCTGGTCGCGGTTCAGGGAAGCAAACTCGACCTCCAGCAGGCCTTCAGCATACAGGTCATGCAGGAAGGTCAGATAGGCCTTGTACTGCTCAGCCTGAGCGGGGCCGTAGTGCACGACGTTCTCGTCGTCAGCATAGAAGCCGGAAACCAGATCCATGCCGAAGGCGGGGCCGAACATGTAGGGCAGGAAAGCGGACTGGATAGACATGGGGATCTCATCGGTGGCGTCGCCGTTGCCGTTCATGTCGTTGTCGCGGAAAGCGCGCAGCATGTCGACGAAGGCGTCCAGGGTCGTGGGAGCCTCAATGCCCAGCTTCTCGATCCAGGGCATGTTGTACATCATGACGGGCTGATAGGTCTTGGACACGACGGTCTGAGGCACATAGTAGATGTGGCCGTCAGCGGCGGTCAGGGTGCCCTTGACGTCGGGGTTCTCAGCCAGGAACTTGGTGTAGTTGGGCATCACGTCGAAGTACTCGTCCAGAGCCACGAACATGCCGGAGGACAGGTAGGTCATGTTCAGGTCCAGGTCGGGCAGCTGGATGATGTCAGGCAGATCCTGGCCGGCAGCCAGCATGGGGCTGACGGAGTCAGAGTAGGTGGAGGGGTCCAGCAGGTTCCAGTCGATGGTCACATTGGCGCGCTTGGCGATCTCGTCCAGCAGGACGGCGTCATGGGACAGGTCGACGGTGGAGTACCAGGAGTTCATACCGAGCATGCTCACATGAGCGTCGGCGGCATCGGTGATGGGCGCGGCGGAAGCCACGGACGTCATCATGCCCAGAGCGAGAACCAGGGACAGAAGCTTCTTCATGGGTCAGGTCTCCTTTCAGTATTTGCATTAAGCGCATTGACTGCGCCATGTGCCAAAGTAGGGGATGGATCAGCCCTTCACGGCGCCGAGCATGGTGCCGGAAACCAGGTACTTCTGGACCAGGGGCGTGATGCAGATGATGGGCGCTGCCGCCAGCACGATGCAGACGTAGCGGATTTTGAGGGTGTTCTGGGCAGCAGCGGCGACTGCGGTGGAGCCGGCCTGCTGAAGGATCTCACTGGAGGAGAGCAGCAGCACGCGGCGCAGGAAGATTTGAAGGGGTTGCAGGTCGGTCCTGCCCAGATACAGCATGGCGTTGAAGAAATCATTGTAGCGGGCCACGGCGTAGTACAGGGTCAGCACGGCCAGCGTGGGCTTGATCAGCGGAACAGCGATGTTGATCAGCTGATAGAAATCACTGGCGCCTTCCAGGGAAGCGTTTTCATACAGGTCCTGGGGCACTGCTTCCATGGCTGAACGGCAGATCATCATGTTGTAGGCGCTGACCAGCACCGGCAGGATCATGGCCAGACGAGTGTTGTACAGGCCAAGACCGGTCACGACCATGTAGGTGGGGATCAGACCGCCGGAGAAATACATGGTGAACACAACGAAGAAGTTCAGCTTGCGGCGCAGGAAGAAGTGGTGCTTCGACAGGGGATACGCGCCCAGGCAAGTGAAGATGATGTTCACAATGGTGCCGACGATGGTGTAGAAGAACGTGTTGCCGTAGGAGGTCCACAGCTGGTTGTACTTCGTCACCATGCCGAAAGCGTCCAGCGAGAAGCCGATGGGGAACAGCAGCACATCGCCGCGGGCAACGGCGCCGCCATCGCTGATGGAGACGGAGAACACATACAGGAAGGGATACAGCGTGATGGACACCGCGAAGAGGACGATGACCCAGATGATGATGTCAAGCACCTTATCCGGGGCGCTCTCGGTGCGGAAGGAATCAGGATTGGCGACCTTGACCTTTTTGGAAACAGACGTCATTTTCTTCCTCCTCCCTTACCACAGCGACGAGCCGGTCACACGGCGTGCCAGCGTATTGGAACCGATGACGAAGATGAAGCCGACAGCAGAGTAGAACAGACCGACAGCAGATGCATAGCCGAAGTTCTTGTTCTCAATGCCCTGACGGTACACATAGGTAGAAATGACGTCGCCTGTTTCGTAAACGGCGGGGCTGTACATCAGGTAAACCTTCTCAAAGCCGACGTTCAGCAGGTTGCCCAGCGTCATGATCAGCAGCAGGATGACCGTATCGGCGATCATGGGGATGATCAGGTGGATGATCTGCTGCCAACGGGAAGCGCCGTCCACTCTCATGGCTTCGTACAGCGCGGGATCAATGCCCATGATGGCAGCCACGAAGATGATGGAATTGAAGCCGAACGACTGCCAGGAGCCGGAGATCACGTACAGCTTGCGGAACCAGGCAGGATTGGACATGAAGTTGATCTTCTTGCCGCCCAGACGCACAATGAATTCATTGATGATGCCGTTGGACGGGGAAAGGAAGTTGGTCATCATACCGATGACCACCACGGTGGAGATGAAGTAGGGCAGGTAGGTGATGACCTGCGCCACCTTCGCGAAGCGCTTGGCGCGCAGCTGCGTGATGCAGATGGCGAAGATGATCGGGATCGGGAAGCCGAACAGCAGCGAGTAGAAGGAAAGCAGGAACGTGTTGCGGATCAGACGCCACGCAAACACGGAGCTGAAGAACTGCTCGAACCACTTCAGGCCGACCCACTGGCTGGTGAACAGACCCATGAAGCCGGTACCCATCTTGTAGTTCTGGAAGCCCATCAGCAAACCGGCCATCGGCAGGTAGCAGAAGACTACATAGTAGAGGAACACCGGCAGGAACATGAGCATCAGGTGCTTGTCACGGCCAATGAGCTGAAGCATCGTCTTTTTTTTCGCATCGCTTCGGGGGGTATTCGCTGAAAGCTGTGCCAAAATCCATCCCTCCGTTGGTTGTATTTGGTTTGGTTTTCTCCAGTATCAACAAACAAAGAATAAGTGATAATGATAAGAAACACAAGAATCACTTTTTTCCAGGCTGCATTTGGGCCGATTTCTGATGCACGTGTCAGAAATTTCCGGTAAATAATTGATGCATACGGTGAAAATTCGGTCAAAAGCGACAAAAATCGCATGATTGCGCGGATACAATCATGCGATAAAACGGAATAGGATTACTTTCTGAAATCGCTGGGGTTCATGTTCATGACAGACTTGAAATTGCGCCGGAAGGTGAGCAGGTTGGTGAAGCCGCACTGCACGGCGATCTGCTCCAGCGAAGCGTCGGTGGTTTGCAGAAGCTCCACCGCATGCTGGATCTGGCGGTCGCGGACATATTGCAGGAAGGTCGTGCCGAAATGATTCTTGCAGATCAAACCGATCGTCTTGGAGGACAGACCGAAGCGGTCGGCAATGCCGTTCTGGGACAGCTCCGGATTGTACAGATTGGCCTCGATATAGGTGCAGACTTCCTTTTCCAGGTCGACAGAGCCGGCCTCATCCGCTGGATCAACACGCTCGTTCAACACCGTCTCGAAAACATTGTGATAATAGGAAAGGATCTCGTCGATGGTGGCGGGTACAGGAACACGGGCGACATTGATATGCGTCGTGCTCATGTCGAACGCCTCGCGCAGCGTGCTGCGGACCGTCAGGTGCAGTTCTTCCACCATCATTTGGATCTCGGCAGGCATCAGGTCAGCCTGGACCAGATTGCGGCGGCGAATATCCTCCAGAATGCTGTCCAGATCGGCGAGATTGCCCTCCTTGAAATCGCGCAGCATACGCTTTTGCAGGTCCTTCGGGAAATAGTAGGGCTTTTTCTCTGCATGATCGTCGTCCATATAGAAATACACGCTGCTGCGTCCACCGGTCAGCATGCTGCCCAGAGCCTTCTCCGCGTCATTGCAGGACTCCTGGAGGCGTTCCAGGTCAGTCTCGCAGCGGCTGACGCCGATGGTCACTGCAAAGGCAGGATCGTCCAGCGCTTCATTGATGGCCTGGTGCAGCTGATAGAACAGCTCTTCCATGATCGACGAATCGTCGCCGCTGATGATGATATACAGGTTCTGCATATCCCGACGGACCGTGACGATGCTGTATTCGTCGGTGCTGAGCTCGGCGCAGGTGTGGGTGATCAGCTCATTGGCGTCGTGATACAGAGCCGCCGGTGTGTCACCGGCATGGATCAGGTTGACCAGCGCCAGCATGTAGCAGGGCTTTTTCAGCTCCACAAACTGCTCGTCAATCAGCACCTGAAGCTGCTGGTTTTGAAGGCCGCCGTTGATCATGGAGTGCAGCATGCCTTGCTGGGCATAAGGAGAGATGGTGATCATTTTTTCCCGGTATCCGTTGCGTTCGCCAATCAGATTTCGGATGCCGCCAAGAATGTCCTCGATTTCATTCTCGTTGCTGACATTGTGCTCGATCATTTCTCCAATGCTGCCGATGGGCTGGTAATACCGTTTGGAGATCACATACGTGATGACGACAAACATGGCGCCCAGAAGCAGAAGAAGCAGCAGCGGGATCATGGACGACAGCGGGAAGGTGGCATGGAAAACCGTTTCAGGAATGTATGCCTGGTAGGTCAAGCGCTCATCAACCAGGCTCGCAAAGGAAAACAGAACGCCGTCTGTTTTGCCGACGGAGAACAGCGTTTGATCGTCTCGAACAAGATCAAAACCGACTGCGGTCGGTATTGCACTTTCGATCAAAGAACGAAGTCCGTTCTGCTCAAACAGGATCAGGATCACACCCTTGTCCGGGGCGTTTGTGCCCAGGCCGGTGTAGCGATCAGCGTAGATCAGGAAATCCTTATTGATGACGATGCTGCTTTCGCTGGCGCCAAGAAGCCGGGAAACCGAACTCAGTCGGATAATGGGATAATCCGCCAGCGGCGCGAGCTTTTCGGAGAGCGAGACGACGGTGCGGGGCAAAAACAGCTTGCTGTCGCCCCAGAAACCCAGCATCAGCGTGTAGATATTCATGTTGCTGGAGGAGGTCTTGATCCGGGTCAGCTCGTTTTGCAGCTTAAAGAGCTGCATGGAGTCGATCGTTTTCTTTTCTACATAGGCGGTTTGCAGCACGCTGCGGCAGCTTTCGGAGGTGTTGATACTCGCACACAGGCTCTGGGCGGCCAGCAGTTGCTGATCCATGGCGGTTCCCAGCCGCGACGTCAGTGTCTGGTAATGCTCCTGGGTGCGCTCCATGTAGCTCTCACGGTAGGAATACAGATACCAGCCTGTGTATATGAAAAGAAAAGCCAGAATCAGAAACACGTAAGACAGAAAAATCTGCTTAAAGATTCGGCTTTTCAGGTACGGCGGAAGCGTTTTGCGGGGATTGTCATTCATGCGCGTTCTCCAATCGTGTTTTTTCAAAATCCGCTTAGAAAATTATACACAAATGACACCCGATGTCAACCATATGCGGGAATCCGGCGCGGTCAGCAATCGAAACAGAACAAATTGCAGGGGATATACTTGAAGGCCGCTGGGTTCCGTGTTATACTTTAACGGTATGTCCTGAAAGGAGAACTGCGAATGAAAGACCGTATTTTTGCGGACAAGCGATTTATCCGGGAACTGGTCAAGCTGGCCATGCCCATGGCGATTCAGAGCCTGATGCTGGCTGCTGTGGCCGCTGCGGATGCGTTTATGCTGGGCGGCGTGGAGCAGAATGCCATGGCGGCCGTTTCTCTTGCCAGTCAGATTCAGTTTGTGCAGAACATGATCCTGTCGGCAACGGTGGCCGCGGCAGGCGTGCTGGGTGCGCAGTACTGGGGCAAGGGCGACACGAGCTCGCTGAATCACATTTTCTGCACCAGTCTGCGGATCAACGGCGTCACATCAATTTTGTTCTTTATCGGCTGCGTGTTTTTTCCGCGGTATTTGATGCTGCTCTTTACGGGCGAGGAAGCGCTGATTGAGATCGGCAGCGATTATCTGCGCCTGGCGGGCTGGTCGTACCTGATGACCGGCGTGTCGCAGTGCTATCTGGCGATTATGAAGGTGAGCGGCAAGACGGCGGCTGCGGCCAAGATCAGCTCTGTTACGGTGGTCGTGAACATTATCCTGAACGCAATCTTCATCTTTGGTCTGCTTGGAATCATGCCCATGGGTGTGCGCGGAGCGGCGCTGGCGACGCTGATTGCGCGCACAATGGAGACGGTTTGGAGCATTCTCCAGTCTGGTAGGTCTGGGTTTATCAAACCGGACCTGCGCGGCCTGACGAAGCGGAATCCATTGCTGACGAAGGATTTTTACAAGTGCTTTATGCCGCTGCTTGGTGCAAGTCTGCTGTGGGGCGTGGGCTTTACGTCTTACACGGCGTTCATGGGCCACCTGGGTGCAGACGCGGCGGCGGCAAACTCGGTCGCGTCGGGGATTCGTGACCTGGGGTGCTGTCTGTGAAATGGTTTGGCGACGGGCGGCGGCATCCTGGTGGGTAATGAGTTGGGCGCAGGCAACCTGACGCGAGGTAAGCTCTACGGAGACCGCTTGGCGAAGATGGCGTTTATTTGCGGGGCGATTTCCACACTGCTGATGCTGATGGCGACGCCGCTGATCATGCATTTTGTGAAGCTGACGGATGGCGCACGCGGCTATTTGACAGGCATGATGGTTATCATGGCCTTCTATATGATCGGCCGTGCTGTGAACACGATCATTATCAACGGCATCTTTGCTGCCGGCGGCGACACCCTCTTTGACATGTACAGTCTGGTTGTGACGATGTGGATGCTTGCCGTCCCACTTGCCGCCGCCGGCACCTTCCTATTCCACTGGCCGGTCCTCGTGGTTTATGCGATGACCTGCCTTGACGAAGTCGGCAAGATCCCATGGGTCATGTACCACTACAAAAAATACATCTGGGTAAAAGATCTAACCCGCAACTTGGAGTAACCAGGGGCTTTGCCCCTGGACCCACGGGGGTTTCGCCCTGCGGGCGACCAGGGAGCTGCCTTGGACCTGCAAGGGGCCGCGGGCCCCTTGCCCCTTTCTGCACCATGCCTGGTTGGTCTCCGACGGCTTGCACTTGCGCGGAGGATGGTGCATGTTGCTTTGTGGAGGATCGAAAACAGCGGTTGATCAGGGGCCCAACCCTTGATCAACCGCTGTTTTCGTGTTTCTTGATTGCAGCCGCACGAATTTAGTAAGTGTTCTGAGGTACGTTGAAATATACACCATATACATAGGAAGGGGAAGGCCACACCAACTTCAACGCTGCGGCAGTAGCTGACCAACACGGAAAAACGATTTGTTCAGGGATTAGGCCCCTGAACAAATCGTTTTTGCGAACTTCAGTCAAGCTACGGCACAGAATGGGTCCAGGGCCGATCGGCACTGGTGGGGTCCAGGGGCGAACCCCTGGGGTCTGGGGACATTTGTCCTCCAGACAGGGTTC
>R21__coassemble_1379_pt1 | contig 16474 bp, 15 predicted proteins | sample R21__metabat2_low_PE_059 | metagenome-assembled genome bin R21
CCTTCTTGTCAGGTTTTTGTCCATCATAGCCTAACTTTCCGTGAAGAACCGAAAATTTGCTCCAACAATGCCATCAGAAAAATGTCACGAAAAGTATGGCCTCAGACCGCGTTTTCGCATGGTCATTCAGAAAATGCCTGCTGATCGCTTGAAAAAAACGATTTCACAGCGATTTTCAGCAGGCACTTTTTCTACCTTTTTTCAGAGGCTACTTTGTAGATAGTCTGAAAAAGCAAGGCTGTCCGGCCTTGCTTTTTTGCGTTCATTGCTCATATTGGGCGAGGAATGCTTTCAGGTCCTCAAAGGGCACCTTGTACTGGTGCGCAATGATGCGCAGTTTCGTATCTGCCAGCCGCATTTTATGCATCTGATCGAACGAGATCTCATGCCAGACGTTCCACAGGAAGGTAGTGAGGAACTGCTCTGCGCCAGTGAATGCCTCGAAATCGTCCGCCTCCGGATAGTGCGCATGGTATATTTCCTCATACTTGGCACGGATGTCCCGCAGCAGGTCGATGTTCTCCACCCGCAGATCGATCAGCTGGATCAATACCTGGTAATGCTCCGTCAAGAATTGACTGAACACCGGAATTTGATCCGACAGATTATCGTGAAAGACGGCAAAGTGGAACACCACGATCCGCTCCGAAAGCTCCCGGTTGATCGTCTCCACGACCTCATACTTGTCGTGAAAATACCGATAGAAGGTTGCCCGCTGAATGTCCGCGCAATTCAGCACATCCTGCACCGTGATTTTGGAAAAGGGCTTTTCGCAGATCAGCTGGCGCATGGCACGACAGATGAGCCCTTTCATTCGCTTGGTGTTCGCAAGATTCTCGCCCATGCGTTGCGCTCCCATTCTCATGATGCTAATTATCATAGCATAAAATCCATTTGATTGCAACTTTTTTGTTCAAAAAAGCAGGGGCCGGTCATCCTTTGTCCGACCGGACCCTGCGCTTTATTGGTTCTCGCTGCTCATGCGGGTCGTGTAGAATCGACGCTTATCCTCCTGCATGCGCGTTTCCGCCATGCGAATCAGCTCGCCAAATCGAATATCGCCCTTCGACCAGGCCCAGCCGACGGCCGCCACCGCTGTGCTGTTTTGACAGATCTGCTCGGCAAAATGGCGCATGCGCTTCTCAAAGGCTTCCTCATCCATGCCCTGCAAAACGACCACAAACCCATCGCCGCGCAGACGATAGCAGGCGTTTCGGCCAAACTCATCCGCAAGCTGTCCCGCAAAGGACTGGATATACTGGTCGCCCACATGGTAGCCCAGCGTGAGATTTTTTCGTTTGAGATCATTGAGGTCAGCATACAAAACGCCCGTGTGTACGCCATTCGCCTCGCCTGAAACCAGCTGCTCTAAGCTGCTGCGATTTTTCAGTCCGGTCAGATTGTCATACTGTGAAACAAGCTCCAGCTCCCGCTGGCGGTTCAGCTCCTCCACATAGCTCCTGTTTACATCCCGGATGTAGAGCAGCACCGTCTGATGACTGTCCGAATAATCCACCGCAGGGATCATCTTCATCGTGACCCAGCAGAATGTCTCCCCGATTCGCCGGCGATACCGGAGGCTGATGCCCTCCTGGGTCCGGCGGAAGGTCTCCCGCAGCTTGTTCAGGTCCGTGAATTGCAGGAAGCTCTCCTTGTCCGCCTCCATAACATTGCCGGCCATCGCAAACTCCCGGAACCAGCCGGAGATCGTCGCGATCTGCCCCTGCTCGCCGGTCATTTCGTCCTCAAAGGTCCGGATCGCGTCATACGAATCGTCAGTCAGGTTGACCTTGAGCATCTTGTGAAAATAGCAGGACAGCATGCGCATGGCGTCCTCGACGCCGCTTGCTTCCTCAGCGTGCTTCCAGATGAACACCGCCACCGGATTGATCACCGAAAAATTCTGCGGCAGCAGGATCTCCAGCGTCACCCAGGTGTACCCCCGGCCGATGTGCACGCGGAAATCTGTCATCGTCTTGTGATGCGGCCTGTCCAGCAATTGGGCAAACATATCCTTGTCCACAAAGTGCCGAAGATTCTCCAGATCATTCGGATGGATCACGCCGCTCTCGCAGGCGCGGCGCATATATTCAAAGATCGTTTGTGCGCGAAGGCATTCCGCCTCATGCGGCATTCCGGCGAGCTTGGCAAACTCATACTCGCCCGTGAGCACATTGACTCTGGCAACCTTGAAGCAGTCCTCCCAGAACGTCTGGTTCACATAATCGCGCGTATTCATTCCGGGAACGCTCCTCTCGTCATTTCGCTTGCTCAGCAGCCCCAGTCCACCTTCACCGGGTTGGGCTCGTTGTCAACTGCCGCCGCCCGAAGCGACGCCAGCACCCGCTGCATCTCCTCCGCGGCCAAACGGTCCTGTTCTTCCCGTGTGCTGTCCGTACCTGCCGTACGGTAGGCGTACACCGCCGCATTATAGAAGGTCCAGCCCAGCGCGCCGGTCGGCGTCATGATCACCGCAGCCGCCACGCCAATCGCCCTTGCAGCTGCCTGCACCACCGGTGTGGTCGTCAGCTCCCTGGACGCCGTGCGCGCATCCGCAAGAAACGGTTTGAGCTCCTTGAGCGTGCGCTCGCCTCTGATATAAGCCTCCACCGCAGCAATCGCCGCCTCGGGACGCGTATCCCCGCAGTCCGCCAGCACAGGCAGCACGTGTTCTCGCATATACGCCGCCGACCACGCCGCCAGTGTCGTCTTGCTCTGCGTTTCGATCACGCGCATCAGTTCTTTCACCGATGGGTCTTCCAGGGAACCCAGCATCTTCCTCAGCGCCGCCATCGTTCTCACCCCATCAAATTCTTCCTGTCTTTTTATTGTTGTTGCATTCTCCACGCATCCCAGTATTTCCTTCTGTTCGTACAGAAAATGCACACCAAGTCACGCCTGATGTGCTTCCAGGTCTTATTCTGCATCCCAGGAATGGCGCTTGATGCGCTCATACTCCTCCGGCGTGATCGTCAGGATCGTGCCATGCTTGAAGCCGTAGGGGAAGTTGAAAGCCTCTTCGCTGCGCACAAACACGCCGCTGTCCAGATCATCCGCCACAAACGGCACATATCCCTGCCCGGCGCCGCGCACGCCATAGTAATCCAGGAACAGGCACCAGCGCCCATCGGCCAGCTTCACCGCCGTCGGCGCCTCATACTTGCCGGTATTGATGGCCTTCAAGGACTCGTCAAACGCGGTGATGCGCTCCCAGGGGCCCGTAGGATTTTTGCTGCGCAGCTCCATGATATTCGTCGGGTCCTTCTCGCTTTTCACGAACAGGTAATACATCCCGCTCTCGCGGTAGATGGCCGAATCGATCACGCGGCTGTTCTCCTTGCGGTAGAGCACCTGCGGTGCGGCGAAGGTGTGGAAATCCTTCGTGCGTGCATAATAAATGCACTTGTCCCGATAAGCATCGTCCGCATGGGAGGACGACCAATGCACGATCCAGTCGCCCTGCTCCGGGTCCTCCACAACGTCCGGCGCCCAGACGCAGCCAAATTGATCGTTCGCCGGGGACACCAATTGCTGCTCCGTCCAGTTGACCAGATCGCCGGATTCCCATAGGGACAGCTGCTTGCTGCCATGCTGTGCGATCTCCTCCCAGGAGCGATGATACTGGTTCCGCATGCCGTAGGACAGGCTGAGATCCGTTGCCAGGATCACGAATTTCCCATTTGCTCGCGTGATGGTGAAATCGCGCACACCCTTGTCGCCATAGTACGCCCAAAGGACCGGGCGACCCTCATTGACCGTCTCCCAATGGAAGCCATCCTGGCTCAGCGCGAAATAGACCTGCTCGCCATCAGGCGTCGTCTTCTCCCGGAAGTGTACGAACAGATATGCCTGCTTCATGTCCAATTCCCTCTTTCGCACGATTGATGTGATAACCCGCCAGCTGGCCGACGCGCGTGCGCAGCGGGAACACTGCCTCCGTTCCGTCGGTGTAGAGCGGCTTGATCTCGCGGCCGGAAATCACATCGGTCAGCGATGTCGCGCCATCCACATGGAGCTGGACCTCGGTATCAATGGTGTCACGGTCCGCGTACTGGTACAGGACGAAGCTGTCGTTATCATAGTGGAACAGGCTGATCATCGGCTCGCCTTCCAGGTACGCGCCGTTCACCGCAAACTCGCGGCGCATGCGGCTGAGCACCGGCGCGGGGATGCGCTTGATGTCGGAGAATGCCTCCGGCACTGTCAGCAGCGTCATCTCACCATCGCCGTAGGTGTCGCGGGCCAGCAGCGTGTAGCTTTCCTCATCGCGGACCGCCTTGCACAGTGCACCCCAGGTGGCATTGTTGCGGAACTCCAGCACAGGGAACGTGACGTCCTCGCTGCCCGCCGGATAGGCCCATCCATAGAGCCCCTGGCCGCTGCCCAGGCGCTCGGTGGCATAGGTGCGGGTAGTGATCTTGCGGCCGCGGTCGCGCAGGCTGGTCATGCACTCAATGCCGCGGCCCAGCGTGGCCTTGATGAAGCCGCTGGTCACGATGGCATGGCCGCCGTTCGCCACCCAGGGCTCCAGCTTCTTCACGATGTCGGGATCGCAGGCGGAGGAAGACGTCAGCAGCATGGTCTTGGCCTCCTGCGGGAACCAGGGCGTGGTCACGATCGGGAAGCCATGCATGCCCAGGAAGTCCTGCACATTGTCCTCGCCCTGGCTGGCGTTGGGAATGTAGCAGGGCACGCCGACCACATCGCCCATGTGATCCATGAGCGCGTCGAGCTTATCCAGCATGAAGCCCAACGCCGCAATGTTGACGCTGTCCTCCAACGCCTGGAAGCAGAACATCATCAGCTCCTTCGGCTTGGAGAAAGCCGTCAAATACGCCTGCTCCAGATAATACTCCAGCAGGCGGCAGTCAAAGGGATCGAACCAGCCGCCGCCGTTGCGGCCAGGAGCCATTGCTTCCATATAACGCATCAGCGAGAAGGACAGATAGCGGGGCAGATGCTGGTCCGTATGCACGGGATCGCGGGTTTCGGTGCCCGTGTAAATGCCATCAAAGAGATCCTTCTGCCCCAGTGGCGTGTAGCCGGTCTCCTGGTAGGACTCCATCCAGTTGGGATACTTGATGATGATTCGGCAGTCGGGATTGACGCGCTTGCAGGGCGCGATCATATAGTCGCGCGACACGTCGATCATCAGCTGCTGACGATAGCCCTGCCAGCTTCCGTCGGTGATGCCATGGGCGGCATTGTACCGGTCGCGGCCCTCGCGGCAGGCCTTGCAGGTGCAGTTGGTGAAATAGAAGTCGTCGATGATCCACTCATCGAACATCCGTCCGTTGAACTCGGATACCTCGGCCAGCTGCGCCAGCATCTTGGGATCATTATAGCAGAAGGTGTTGAAGATGCGCTGCTTGGGCTTGTCGCCGTCAGGCGTGGGCATGGCGGTGGTAATGCCGCCGCTGACCTTGATGCCGCGGGCCTCGAAGGTTTCCTTGATCATCCTGATCTGCGCTTCAGACGCAAACTGACCGTCACGGAAGGGCTCAAGATACACTTTGTCCAGACGCATATACCGCTGGAAAAAGTCAAGGCCCTGCTCCAGCTTTTCCTTGGTGGTCCGACATGCGCCACCCGCCACAAAATATGTCACCAATTCAAAATTGCGATAGTTGCCCATATGTACTTCCCCCTACAGGATTTGTATGACCAGTATAGCACATTATTCAGTATTGTACAATAAGATTCTCCCGTTTCTTGCGCTTTTGCGGCGGGTGTGTTATACTGAATCTATCAAGAGAGGAGTCTGATCCATATGATCTGGTACTATATTGTGGACAGCATCGACGGCGATTACGCCAACCTGCGCCGCACTGACGTGCCCAGCGACGATCTGGTGCTGGTCGCCCGTGCGCTGCTGCCGGAGGAGATCGACGTCGGCACACGCCTCAAGTGTGAATGCTTCCGTTACGAAATCATTGAGTGATGCAAAGGAGGATGCCCCATGGAATTGACCGAACTGATCCAGTCCCGCCGCAGCGTCCGCGCCTACGCCGCCGATCGTCAGGTGACCAGTGAGCAGATCACCGGGCTGATCCAGGCGACACAGATGGCCGCCACCTGGAAGAACAGTCAAACGGGCCGCTACTATGCTGCCGTTTCGCCCGAAATGCAGGAGAAGGTCCGCGCCTGCCTGCCCGCCTTCAACCAGAAGAGCAGCGCCAACGCCGCGCTGATCGTGACCACCTTTGTCAAGGCGGTTTCCGGTCACACCAACGGTACGCCCGACAATGAGCTGGGCGACCAGTGGGGCGCCTATGACCTTGGCCTGCAAGCCTCCTACCTGCTGCTGAAGGCCCGCGATATGGGCCTCGATACCCTGATCATGGGTCTGCGCGACGCCGATGCCCTCCGTGCCCTCCTCTCCATCCCCGAAAACGAACAGATCGCCGCCGTCATCGCCCTCGGCTACCGTGAAGGCGCCCCTGTGTTCCGTCCGCGCAAAGTGGTGGATGAGATTTTGAAGGTGTATTGATTCCAGGGGCGCTGCCCCTGGACCCCGCAAGGGGCCACAGGCCCCTTGACCCCTTTCTGCACCATGCTCGGTTGGTCTCCGACAGCTTGATCTTGCGCGGAGGTTAGAGCATGGAAGTTGACTTGGAATCGAAAAAAAGATTGTTCAGGGGCCCAACCATTGAACAATCTTTTTTTCGTGCGGCTCACTCGCATCCGCAGGCTATTAGTAACTGTACCTATGGCTGTGCCGCACAGGCACCACAAACTTCAACGCTGGAGCTGCTGCCAATAAACACGCAAAAATGAATCGGTCAGGGATTGGGCCCCTGACCGATTCTTTTTGGCGCCTCCAAGACAAGCCACGGCACAGAAGGGGTCCCGTGCCTGCGGCCCTTGCAGGGGGGAGGGGCAGCGCCCCTCCTCGCGCCCACAGCGCGAAACCTTCGGGGGCTGGGGGCTTGTAGCCCTCAGACAGGGTCCAGGGGCCTGTAGCCCCTGGTTGACAAGGACGGATATATATGATAAAATGATATCGTTCTGATAGGATTCTGCAAAGAGTCTTAGCGGGCAATTACCTTGGACCACTCCCGGACAGGGAGTTAAGGCCATGCGGACAGCCGGGTCCAATGCCGAGCGGCGTTTATCGCCTTGTTGATTGAGTTCAAAGCTCAAATTTCTAAGTGGGTTCCCTTGGGAATCAGTGTTAAGAGCACAAACTTGCGAAACGGTCAATAAGAGTAGTAAAAGTGTAATTGCTATATAGACTCTGATCAATCCGTCAAATCCGTCAGAAAGCAGCGCAGTGGGCAGAAATACTGTTTTTGCGTCTGTATCGAAGGGATTTCCTGCGCAGGTGAGTGCATATGCACTGCCTGCGTTTTTGTTTTCCTGATTTGGATTCAATGGAGAATACAGAAGGAAAAAGGATGATGACATGAAAAAGATGCTCCTTGACCAGCGTCGGGCACCGATCTACGAAGCGCTGGAACGATTCCGGCAGATGCGCGTCGTGCCCTTCGACGTGCCCGGCCACAAGCGCGGCCGCGGCAATCCCGAGCTGACCGAGTTTCTTGGTCAGCAATGCGTCAATCTGGACGTGAACAGCATGAAGCCCCTGGACAACCTGTGCCATCCGGTCTCGGTCATCCGCGAGGCCGAAGAACTGGCCGCTGACGCCTTTGGCGCGGCGCACGCCTTCCTGATGGTCGGCGGCACCACCAGCTCCGTCCAAAGCATGGTCCTCACCGCCTGTAAGCGCGGCGACGAGATCATTTTGCCGCGCAACGTGCACCGCAGCGTCATCAACGCGCTGGTGCTGTGCGGCGCCATCCCCGTATACGTCAATCCCGACGTGGACCATCAGCTGGGCATTTCCCTGGGCATGACCCGCGAGAGCCTCGCCAAAGCCATCGCTGAGCATCCCAACGCCGTCGCCGTGCTGGTCAACAACCCCACATATTACGGCGTCTGCTCTGACCTGCGTGCTATTGTCAAGATGGCCCACGATGCCGGCATGCTGTGCCTGGCCGACGAAGCCCACGGCACACACTTCTATTTCGGCACGTCAATGCCCGTCTCCGCCATGGCCGCAGGCGCGGATATGGCCTCCGTCTCCATGCATAAGTCCGGCGGCAGCCTGACCCAGTCCAGTCTGCTGCTGTGCGGCCCCGGCGTCCATGCCGGTTATGTCCGCCAGATCATCAACCTGACCCAGACCACCTCCGGCAGCTATCTGCTGATGAGCAGCCTGGACATTTCCCGCCGGAATCTGGCCCTGCGCGGCCGTCAGGTGTTCCATCAAGTCGAGGACATGGCCGAGTATGCCCGCGAGGAGATCAACGCCATCGGCGGTTATTATGCCTTTGGCCGCGAGCTGCGCAACGGCAACTCCGTCTTTGACTTCGACGCCACCAAGCTGTCCGTCAACACCCGCGCCATCGGCCTGGCCGGCATCGAGGTCTATGACCTGCTGCGCGACGAGTACGACATCCAGATCGAGTTCGGCGACATCGGCAACATTCTTGCCTACCTGTCCATGGGCGACCGCCCACAGGAGCTGGAGCGTCTGGTGAGCGCCCTGGCCGAGATCCGCCGCCGCTATCAGAAGGACAGCGCCGATCTGTTCCGCCAGGAGTACATCGACCCCATCGTCGTCGCCTCGCCCCAGGACGCCTTCTATGCCGATAAGGTCAGCCTGCCGCTGCGCGAGACCGAGGGCCAGGTGTGCAGCGAGTTCGTCATGTGCTATCCTCCGGGCATCCCGATCCTGGCGCCCGGCGAGCGCATCACCGCCGAGATCCTCGACTACATCGAGTTTGCCAAGGAAAAGGGCTGCTCGATGACCGGCCCCGAGGACCCGGACATTATGCGCCTGAACGTACTGAAATAAAGGAGGGCTCCCGTATGGAAATGTGGTTCAGCGAATACCACACCAAGGACGTGCGTCACTCGCTCCGGGTGACCCGCCACCTGTATGCCAAGAAAAGCAACTATCAGCAGATCGACATTTTTGAAACGCCCGAGTTCGGCCGCGTGCTGGCCCTGGACGGCAACGTGCAGCTGACCGAGCGTGACGAGTACATCTATGACGAGATGATCACCCATGTGCCCATGGCCGTGCATCCCGGTATCAAGGATATTCTGGTCATTGGCGCCGGCGACGGCGGTGTGGTGCGTGAGCTGACCCGCTATGAGCGTGTCCGCCGCATCGACCTGGTCGAGATGGACCCGATGGTGCTGGAGGCCTGCCGCGAGTTCCTGCCCGGCAACGCCAGCCGAATGGATGACCGCCGCGTGCATATCCATTTCGAGAACGCGCTGCGCTTCATCCGCAACTGCGAGGACAAGTATGACCTGATCATCGTCGACTCCACCGATCCCTTCGGCCCCGCCGAGGGCCTGTTCACCCGCGAGTTCTACGGCAACTGCTATAACGCCCTGCACGAGGACGGCATCATGGTGAACCAGCAGGGCAGCCCCTTCTACGCCGACGACGCGGAAGCCATGCAGCGCAGCCACAAGCGCATCGTCAACACCTTCCCCATCAGCAAGGTGTATCAGGCGCATATCCCGACCTACGCCGCCGGTTACTGGCTGTTCGGCTTTGCCAGCAAGAAATTCCACCCCATCAATGACCTGGACACCAAGCAGTGGGAGGCCCTCAATCTGCGCACGCGGTACTATACGCCCCGCCTGCACGTCGGCGCCTTCGCGCTGCCTGCGTTCCTGGAAGAAATGCTCAGGGAGGTTGAGGACTAATGCCGCTGGATCGCAATGTTGAGACTTTCATCGGCTGCGACGCCGATTATGAGGATGCCGCCATCGTGCTGTATGGCGCACCGTTCGACTCCACCACCAGCTACCGCCCCGGTACCCGCTTCGGTCCCTCCGCCATGCGCCATGAGAGCTTTGGCCTGGAGACTTACAGTCTGTATCAGGACGCTGATCTGACAGACTACAGTGTGTTTGACAGCGGCGACATGGAGCTGTGCTTCGGCAGCGCCGAGTCCGCGCTGGCCGACATCACCGCCCGTGCCGAAACCATCTTGAAAGACGACAAGCTGCCCCTGCTGCTGGGCGGCGAGCATCTGGTGACCCTCGGCGCCGTGCGTGCCGTTGCCGCCAAGTACCCTGAGCTGCACATCATCCACTTCGACGCCCACGCCGACCTGCGCGACGACTATCTCGGTGCCAAGCTGAGCCATGCCTGCGTGCTGCGCCGCTGCCACGACATCCTGGGCGACGACCGCATTCACCAGTTCTGCATCCGCAGCGGCGAGCGCACCGAGTTCCAGTTTGCCAAGGCCCACACCGACATGCATCCCCTGTCCTTCGACGGTCTGACCGAAACGGTTGCCCAGCTGAAGGCCAGCGGCGTCCCTGTCTACTTCACCATTGACCTGGACTGCCTGGATTGCAGCGTTTTTCCCGGCACCGGCACCCCCGAAGCCGGCGGCGTGACCTTCCTCCAGCTGCTGGACGCCATCAAGCAGGTCGCCACGCTGAACATTGTCGGCGCTGACGTGAACGAGCTTGCCCCCATGCTGGATCAAAGCGGCATGTCCACCGCCACCGCCTGCAAGGTTCTCCGTGAGCTAATGCTCGCCCTGCTAAAGAACAGATAACCCAGAAAACATCAAGAAACATGTCAGCAACCAAGCCGCCTGCTCTAAAGCTCCAAGTGCGCTCAAGCCATCGGAGAAAGTCAAGCATGGCGCAGAAAGGGGTCAAGGGCAGCGCCCTGGTCGCGCCACAGTGCGAAACCCTTTCGGGTGTCCAGTGGGCCGCATTGCAGCCCTTTGGTGGGATCGTTAAGGGCAAAGCCCTTAACCCCTCGTCCACTACAAAATAAGGAGGAACTACAAATGAGTCGTGTTCTTGTTATTGGCTGCGGCGGCGTTGCGTCCGTGGCAATTCATAAGTGCTGCCAGGTGAGTGAGGTGTTCACTGAGCTCTGCATTGCGAGCCGCACGGTGTCCAAGTGCGAGAAGCTGGCAGCAGAGCTCCAGCCCAAGACTGCCACCAAGATCACCACCGCGCAGGTGGATGCGGACGATGTGCAGCAGGTCATCGACCTGATCAACAGCTATAAGCCCGACCTGGTGATGAACATCGCCCTGCCCTACCAGGACCTGACCATCATGGACGCATGCCTGGCCTGCGGCGTGAACTACATGGATACCGCCAACTATGAGCCCGAAAACACCGACGATCCCGAGTGGCGCAAGATCTACGAGAAGCGCTGCAAGGAAGCCGGCTTCTCCGCTTACTTCGACTACAGCTGGCAGTGGGCCTACCGCAAGAAGTTCGAGGACGCAGGTCTCATCGCCCTGCTGGGCTGCGGCTTCGACCCCGGCGTGACCCAGGCTTACTGCGCCTACGCCAAGAAGCATGAGTTCGACGCCATCGACACCATTGACATTCTTGACTGCAACGGCGGCGACCACGGCTATAAGTTCGCCACCAACTTCAACCCGGAGGTCAACCTGCGTGAAGTCAGCGCCCCCGGCAGCTACTGGGAGGATGGCCACTGGGTCGAGATCCCGCCCATGACCATCAAGCGCGAGTACGACTTCGATCAGGTCGGCACGAAGGACATGTACCTGCTCCATCACGAGGAGATCGAGTCCATCGCCGTCAACATCCCCGAGGCCAAGCGCATCCGTTTCTTCATGACCTTTGGCCAGAGCTACCTGGATCACATGCGCTGCCTGGAGGATGTGGGCATGCTCGGCACCACGCCTATCCTGTTCGAGGGCCAGGAGATCGTCCCGATCAAGTTCCTCAAGGCCCTGCTGCCCGATCCTGCCTCCCTCGGTCCGCGCACCAAGGGCAAGACCAACATCGGCTGCATCTTCACCGGCAAGAAGGACGGCCAGGACAAGACCTACTATATTTATAACGTCTGCGACCACCAGGCGTGCTACCGCGAGGTCGGCAGCCAGGCCATCAGCTACACCACCGGCGTGCCCGCCATGTGCGGCGCCCTGATGCTGCTGACCGGCAAGTGGAACACCGTCGGCGTCCATACCGTCGAGGAGTTCGATCCCGATCCCTTCCTGGACGCGCTGGATCAGTACGGTCTGCCCCGCAGCGAGTCCCACGACCCCGTGCTGGTGGACTGACATGATCGACGAACGCCCACAATTCGCAGGCTTGATGGGCCAGGCGCCGGAGAAGCTCTTCGGCGGCCTGCCCACGCCCTGCTATATTCTGGATGAAGCCATGCTTCGCCGCAACGGCGAGATCCTTGCCGGCGTCGCCCAGCGCACCGGCTGCCGCATCCTGCTGGCCCAGAAGGCCTTCTCCAACTATGACCTGTACCCGGTGCTTTCGTCCTATCTGGCGGGCACCGAAGCCAGCGGCCTGTACGAAGCCCGCCTTGGCGCGGAGGAAATGCCCGGCAAAGAAGTCCACGTTTTCTGCGGTGCTTACCGTGACGATGAGTTCGACGAGCTGCTCAAGTACGCCGACCATATCGTGTTCAACTCGCCCCGCCAGGTGGCAAAGTTCGGCGCCATGGCCAAGGCCGCAGGCAAGCAGATCGGCCTGCGCATCAATCCCGAGTGCTCCACGCAGGAGGGACACGCCATCTACGACCCCTGCGCCCCCGGAAGCCGCCTGGGCACCACCCGCGCCCAGTGGGACGCTGCCATGACGCCCGAGTTGATCGGTCTGCTGGACGGTCTGCATTTCCATACGCTGTGCGAACAGGATTCTGATGCGCTGGCTGTGACACTGGATGCCGTCGCTGATCGCTTCGGCGACGTGCTTCCCCGCATGAAGTGGCTGAACATGGGCGGCGGGCACCACATCACGCGCCCGGATTATGACATTCCACGCCTGGAAGCCTGCATCCGACGCGCCCAGACGGATTGGGGCGTGACCGTGTATCTGGAGCCCGGCGAGGCCTGTGCCCTGAACGCCGGTTATCTGGCTACCCGTGTGCTGGACACGCTGCAAAACGGCGATACATGCCTTGCCATTCTGGACGTGAGCGCCGCGTGTCATATGCCCGATGTGATCGAAATGCCGTATCGTCCCCCACTGTACAATGCCGGTGACGAAGGCGAAAAGCCCTGCGCCATCCGCCTGGGCGGCCCGACCTGCCTGGCCGGCGACGTGATCGGCGATTACACCTTTATTGCGCCGGTGAAGGAAGGCGACCTGCTGCTCTTTGGCGACATGGCCATCTACACCACCTGCAAGAACAACACCTTCAACGGCATGCCGCTGCCCGCTATTCTCGTCATGCGCGAGAGCGGCGTCATCGAGCCCCTTCGCTCTTTCGGTTATCAGGACTTCAAAATGCGGCTTGGGCGCTGACCCCTGCCGCTTCATTCGGAGGATACCACATTGATTACAGCCAAATTTGGCGGCACGTCGCTGGCCGACGCCGCGCACATCCGTCACGCCGCTGAGATCATCCGCGCCAACCCGGAGCGCCGTTTTGTCGTGGTCTCCGCCCCCGGCAAGCGCTTTCCCGGCGACATCAAGATCACGGATCTGCTCTACCGCTTCCAGGCTTCCGGCGACCCGGTTGACTTTCAGCCGATCGAGGACCGCTTCGAGGAGATCATCCGCGAGCTGGGCCTGGATCTGGACCTGTCGGCTGATTACGCCGAGATGAAGAACGAGCCGCACAATGCCGACTACATGGCCTCCTGCGGCGAATACCTGTCCGCGCGGATCATGGCCGCATACCTGGGCTGGCCCTTTGTGGACACGGAGTTCTGCATCTTCTTTGACGAAAAGGGACACCTGGATCGCCGCCGCACGCGCCACGCGCTGCGTGAAAAGCTGAGCGACCTGCCCTGTGCAGTGCTGCCGGGCTATTACGGCGCCATGCCAGACGGTCAGGTACACACCTTTACCCGCGGCGGCAGCGACATTTCCGGTGCCCTGGTCGCCCGCGCGATGCACGCCGATGTGTATGAAAACTGGACGGACGTGGACGGCATGCTGACGGCTGATCCGCGCATCGTGCCGGAAGCCACGACCATCCCGGCCATCACCTATGCCGAGCTGGAGGAAATGGCCTATCAGGGCGCGACCGTGCTGCACGAGGACGCGGTGCGCCCGGTGTGGGACGCGGGCATCCCGATCCACATCTGCAACACCTTCAATCCTGACGCGGCTGGCACCTGGATTCGTTCCGAGGTCACGACGACCGATCGTCCCATCACCGGTATCGCGGGCCGCAAGGGGTATTCCACCATTCTGATCGAGAAGGAAAAGATGAACAGCATGGTGGGTTATGTCCGCCGTATCCTCTCCTGCCTGGAGCATCACAATGTGGCTTTTGAACACATGGCGACGGGCCTGGGGTCCTTCTGTCTGGTGGTGCCTACCGCCGCGTTGATCGGCTGCCAGGCCGCTTTGGAGGAGGAGATCCGTCAAACGGTCGAACCCGACACGCTCAAAATCAGCGACGATCTGGCCATGATCGCGGTCGTTGGCTGCGGCATGATCGACCGTCCCGGCATTGCCGGCAAGCTCTTCTCCGCCGTGGGTGACATCGGCGTGAACGTCCGCGTCATCGACATGGGCTCCAGCGAAATGAACATCGTGATCGGCGTGAGCGAGTCCAGATACGAAGATTGCATGAAGGCCATCTACAAGGAATTTTTCAAGAATTGACCAACGCTGAAAACGCGCCCATTCATGCGCACAACGACAAACAACCCGGCACAGTGCTTGATCCGCTGTGCCGGGTTGTTTCTTTATTATCAGGCCCGTTTCAATGCTTCGACAATGCCCTCGACCTGTCTTGCCGACAGCTGGGGATGGCCCGCGCGGAGCATCATCGCCAGCTCGTCCAGCCGCTCCGGCGTGAACCACGGCGTTTCGCTCCGCCCAGAAATGTTCACCCGCAGCTTCGGGTTCACAAAAAACACCGCGCTCCGGACCCATACGCCCTGATGATTCTGCCGCAGATACCCGCTGACCCGGTGGACATGCGTCGCCACCTGCCGCAGCGGGTTATAGATGGATTCGGAGCCGCTGTTTTTGACATGTGTCAGCCGGGCTGATTCTGCCCGGCCCTGCACTTCGCCCGAATAGTTTTTGACCTCCACCACCGTCACGCCGCCGGGTCCCACCACGATCAGGTCCGTCTCGCTGCGGCCGCCGTCATAATCCACGACCACATTGCTGAACAGATGGTAATTCCCCGGCAAAGCCTTTTGCAGCTGCTTCAGCGCCATATCCTCGCCGCGGACACCGGCGCGCCGGATCGCCGCCGAACGGGCATTGCGCCGCATTCGGACGATCAGCAGCGCCAGCAGCAGAACCGCCGCGACCGGCAGCAGGATTCGGGCAGGCACGCCCCACAGCTCTGCATTGTTCCGCAGCCAATCGCGAAGCCTGTCAAAGTGCCAGACAATCCCGGCCGCCAGCGCTGCCATCAGCGCTCCATCGAGCACACAGCCCAGCACAGCCCTTCCTGTGCTCCGCTTGAGCGCTGATTTCTTCTTGTGTATCTTTGCCATGTTGCTTCAATCCTCGTCTCGTTTGATTTCGGGCAATCTCATGCCGATCGTCCCAGCAGCATCCCGACGATTCCGCCGCCTGCCAGACCCATGCCGAGATCCGCCAGGTATGAGGTCATGGGCGCATCCTGCCCGGACAAGACCGCGTACATCACCACGCCCAGAAGCATGTAGACCAGGCCGATCAGCGCACCGCGGCCCATGCTCCCCTCTCCGCGCCGCCCAATCGCGACCTTGACGCCCACGGCGATGGACGCCAGCTTCAGTACCTGATTGAAAATGCGGATGGCCTGGTCCGACGGCCTGATCCACTGCATCAGCAGTGCGAAGATCGCCACGCCTGCCAATGTGACCAGCATCGCCGCCCCCAAGCCCTTCAAAAGCGTCGTCCAGGCTGTCGGCACGGCCTTTCTTGTCCGATGATGGGCACGGGCCCTGGTAGTTGATGTCATGACTGTCCCCTCCTTTATTTCGGTGCTACAGGGTATGACCGGAGGGGCAGATGTATGCATTATATCACAAATGCGTCTGTTCCGGGACAGGAACGATCTTCCTGTTAAAAAATTGTCATAAGGTCTGGCTTTTCATCGTCGGTTGTGCTATAATGGAACGGCCTGTTGTTTTCCAGGCAAATGCGATTTATTCTAAGGAGGAAAACCAAATGAAGAAGCGTTTTCTTGCGCTGATGGTCGCCGCTTCCATGCTGCTGGGCACCGCCCCCGCCATGGCTGAGACTGTGACCGGCACCGCAACTGCCAAGGGCTTTGGCGGCGACGTGACCGTGTCTGTGACCGTGACCGACGGCGTGATCACCGAGGTGACCGCTGAGGGTGCTTCCGAGACCGAAGGCATCGGCTCCAAGGCCATCGACGCGCTGCCCGGCCAGATCGTCGAGTCCAACAGCATCAACATTGATGTGATGTCCGGCGCCACCTTCACCTCTGCCGCCATTCTGGAGGCCGCTGCTGCTGCTCTGACCGTAAATGACAAGTCCCTTGTCGTCAGGATTGTGG
>R21__coassemble_1386_pt1 | contig 16395 bp, 17 predicted proteins | sample R21__metabat2_low_PE_059 | metagenome-assembled genome bin R21
GTATTCTCCTTGCATGATTATTCTCTTGATATGCCTTTGGAAACACACCCTAATCTGACGAAGGCGAGCTTGAGACCAATGGAGAGTAGAGTTCGTCGAATCCGTCACCGTAAAGATGAATGTAAAGGTTGTAGGTAATATTTTCATCCGCATGACCTAAAAGACGCGAGAGAATTTTCACATCGATTCCCTTGTGATAACAGTTGGTTGCGAACGTGTGGCGGAAAACGTGCTCGCCTCGATACTCGATTTCTGCCTCTTCGCACGCGTTGATGGTGTGATAGCGGATTGCTTCATACGAAAGCCGCTCGTCATGCTCATAACTGAATACACACTTGCTGTTTCGCTCGATTTCCAACTCTTCCAGCAGTTCGAGGGTTGCTGGTGTGAGCGGCACAGTTCTGTTGCTTTTTTTCTTTCGAGCAACAAGGAGATCTTCCACATCTGACATTCGGTGACATTGATAGGGAATAGGCGAGTATGCCCATTACAACTTGTTCGCGAACCACATGAATTAAGTCCTCGTTAAGTACCAACAATGCATTCCGGGCCTCGTAAAGCAGCAGGATTTGCTTCGTTATGACATTCAGAAGCATGTTCGTGAAGCGAAGGGCACCATGCCTGATTATGGACTTCCGTCCGATGATGAACTTGTTGTACGAGTAACAAAAATTCTACAGGATGTCGTGAAGCATACCGCTGATCTTCCTCCGCTATTTTCTACTTTGCTTCATATGGATGGTCTTATTCATGGTAAAGGAATCTGGGAAAACAATGGAGATGCTCTGGTAAAGCAAGGCATAGCATCGTTCGGACAACTTGCGGCATTCCGCGATGAAGTGTGGGACATGGTCTTTTTCACACATGACTCCTGCCTACTATTCCAGCAATTCGTTTCCGCTCCGGGTGATGAATGGTGTGCGGCTTGGCAAAAAGATGTCAGCAGAAACTGAACAGGTTTTGTTGGGAATGCAAATTTCTCAATGGTATGTCAAGCATCTTAGGAAAATCAAATACCAGTTTCCCAAGGCGCATGCTGTTGAATTCTTGATTTGCTTTTAGCATACTACGATACCACATTTGCACAAATGAAGGAATACAGGTGAGAACCGGGCGCATTTTAACCTAACCCTATTCTCAAATCAAAACGCATGAGCGGCATGCAGCTTTTCTGTGATGGTGCTGCGTTGCTACGGGCTGCTTAACCAGAACGAAACATCTGCGGCGTGTATCTATAATTCGTCTGCATCTACCTGGTATCCATCTGGCTGACCATTAATAATGGCGCCCCAGATCAACATTTCCCATTGTATATAGCTTATGCTCTTGGGGCCAGGGGAAAGCATCCGGAATCCTCTTGCAATCTCCCATAAAACAATATATAATAGAAATAACCACCCAAGGAGGGAAAAATATGAAGTATGATTATTTGATTGTTGGCGCGGGTCTGTATGGCGCGGTGTTTGCGAGGGAGCTGACGGCGAAGGGGAAGAAGTGCCTGGTGATCGACCGGCGCGATCATATCGCGGGTAATATTTATACCGAAGATGTGCATGGAATCAACGTGCATAAGTATGGCGCACACATCTTCCATACCAGCGACAAGGAAGTCTGGGATTATGTGAATCAGTTTGCTGAGTTCAATAATTTCATCAATAGCCCTGTCGCGGTGTACCACGACGAGCTGTATAACCTGCCCTTCAACATGAACACCTTCTCGAAGATGTGGGGCATCAAGACGCCTGCCGAGGCAAAGGCCAAGATCGCTGAGCAGGTGGCCGAACTGGGCATCACCGAACCCAAGAATCTGGAGGAGCAGGCTCTGTCCCTGGTGGGCACGGACGTGTATACCAAGCTGGTCAAGGGCTACACAGAGAAGCAATGGGAACGTGACTGCAAGGATCTGCCGGCGTTCATCATCAAGCGCCTGCCTTGCCGCTTCACCTATGATAACAATTATTTCAATGACCGCTATCAGGGCATCCCGATTGGCGGCTATACGTCCATGGTCAAGAAGATGCTGGCGGGAGTCGAGGTTCGCCTGAATACCGACTATTTTGAGTTGATCAAGCAGGAACCCGATATTGCGCAGACGATTGTGTACACCGGCTGCATTGACGAGTTCTTCGGTTACAAGCTGGGTGCGCTCCAATATCGCAGCGTGCGCTTCGAGACGGAGGAACTGGACGAGGAGAACTATCAGGGCAATGCCGTGGTCAACTATACCGCCCGCGAAGTGCCGTGGACGCGCATCATTGAACACAAGCATTTCGAGTTCGGCAAGCAGCCCACCACCGTCATCAGCCGCGAGTACAGCGCCGAATGGAAGCCCGGCATGGAGCCGTACTATCCCGTCAATAATGAAGAAACCGCAGCGCTCTACGCGGAATACAAGAAGCTGGCTGACCAGCAGGGCAACGTCGTCTTTGGCGGCCGCCTGGGCCAGTACCGTTACTACGACATGGACAAGGTCATCCGTGCCGCGCTGGAAGATTTGAAGAAGCTGTAAGAAGCATGCATAACAAAACAGCCATCCTGCTGCTTGGGCGGGATGGCTGTTTGCTGTTTATTTGGTTTCTTCCAGGACAAATCGCTGATAGACAACGCCGTCGCGCTCGACCGTTTCGAGCCACATGCTTGCGGGACGAACCCACAGACCATATTCACCGTAAAGGGCGCGGTAGACGACCATGGGTTCCTCGGTTTCGGAGTGACGGGCAATGCCCAACACCTCATAGCGGTTGCCCTTGAAGTGACGCCAGATCCCCGGCTTGATGTCCTCGATCGTCATCACTTGAGCACCTTCCGCAGGAACTCGCGGGTGCGCGGCTGCTGGGGATCGCCAAAGACCTGGTGCGGGGCACCCTGCTCGACGATCACGCCGCCGTCCATGAACATCACGTGGTCAGCTACCTCGCGGGCAAAGCCCATCTCGTGGGTCACGACGACCATCGTCATGCCCTCCATCGCCAGCTGCTTCATGACGTCCAGCACCTCGCCGACCATTTCGGGGTCCAACGCACTGGTGGGCTCGTCAAACAGCATTACGTCAGGATTCATGGCCAGTGCGCGGACGATGGCGATGCGCTGCTGCTGACCGCCGGACAACTGACGGGGATAGGACTTCGCCTTGTCCTCCAGGCCGACGCGCTTGAGCAGCTGCATGGCGTTGTGCTCCGCCTCTTCCTTCTTTTGAAGGCCCAGTTTGGTGGGAGCCAGCGTGATATTTTGCAGCACGGACAGGTGAGGGAACAGGTTGAACTGCTGGAACACCATGCCCATCTTCTGACGGATCTGGTTGATGTTGACCTTGGGATCAGTGATGTCGGTCCCCTCAAAGAAGATGTGGCCGCCGGTGGGCTGTTCCAGCAGGTTCAGGCAGCGCAGGAAAGTGGTCTTGCCGCTGCCGGACGGGCCGATCAGCACCAGCTTTTCGCCCTGAGTGATGGTCTGGTCAACGCCGCACAGCACCTTCAGGCTGTCGAAGTTCTTCTCCAGGCCCTGGACCTTGATCAGTTCCTTATCGATTGTCACTCTGACGCAGCCTCCTTTCCAGCAGGCTCACCAGCTTGGTGAGACCCATAACGAGAATCAGGTAGATGATGGCCACCGCGATCAACGGCATGAAGGGAGAGTAGGTTGCGCCGCGGATGTTGTCACCGGCCTTGGTCAGGTCGCTGACGGCCACGTAACCGGCAATGGAGGTCTCCTTCAGCAGGGTGATGAACTCATTGCACAGCGTGGGCAGCACGTTTTTGAGCATCTGGGGCGCAATGATGAACCACATGGTCTGGAGATAATTCAGACCCAGGCTGCGGCCTGCCTCCATCTGACCCTTCTCGATGGACATGATGCCGGCGCGGAAGATCTCAGAGACATAGGCGCCGGAGTTGATGCCGAAGGAAATGGTGGCGACCAGCACGCCGCTCTTCACGGACTTCATGATGATGTAGTACATGATCATCAGCTGGATGACCATGGGCGTGCCGCGGATGATGGTCACGTAGATCTTGCACAGGCCGTTCACAAAACGCAGGACGCCCTTTGCAAGGGGATTACGGATCTTTTCGCCGTTGGTCTCCCATGTGGAGCGGATCACAGCGACGACGATACCGAGCAGAATGCCGATCAGGCAGGCGAAGAACGCAATCTCGAGTGTGTTGCCCAGGCCCGTCAGCATGGTGCGCCAGCGGTTTCTGGTGATGAAGTTTGTGATGAAGTCTTGTTTGACTGCCTCAAACCATTCGTTCAAGGTTCATACCTCCTGTATATTGATGCAGGTTGGTGGGCAATACCCGGAGGTCAGAGGCCGAGCGGCCCCGGCGTTTGACCTCCGGATACAGCCAGAGAAACGGGAAAGGGGAGCGGCGAGAATGCTCACCGCTCCCTTGAGGTGTTGCGTCTGATTACTCAGCGTCGCCGGTGTTGATGTACTTGGCGACGATGGCGTCCAGCACACCCTCAGCCTTCAGCTCGGCCAGAGCGGCGTTGAAGGCGGTGTTGAACTCGTCGTTGCCCTTGGGCAGCACAGCAGCGTAGTCCTCGATCACGTACTCGGCCTCCAGGATGACCAGGCCGGGGTTGGAAGCAACGAAAGCCTTGGCGGGCTCGTTGTCGATGATGACGCAGTCGCACTTGCCGGAGGTCAGAGCCAGCACGGCATCGTTGCCATTCTTGTAGACCTGCACCAGATCATCGGCCTTGCCGGCAGTCTCGTAGTCGCCGGAGATGTAGATGAAACCAGTGGTGGCTTCCTGCACGCCGACGGCGTACTTGGCATCTTCAGCCAGCAGATCGTCGATGCTGGTGATGGGGGAGCCTTCGGGAACGATGATGACCTGAATGCCCTGAGCATACACGTCGGAGAAGTCAACATACTGCTTGCGCTCCTCGGTCACGGTGACGCCGCCCATGCAGAAGTTGTACTTGCCCTCGGAAACGCCGGGGATGCAGGAGGAGAAAGCGATGTCCTCGATCACCAGGTCATAGCCCATCTTCTCGGCCACGGCATGAGCGATCTCAACGTCGATACCGGCCTGAACGTCGCCATCCCAGAACTCATAGGGAGGGAAAGCCAGATTGGTGCACATGGTCAGGGTGTCAGCGAAGGCCACGGAAACCATCGCGCAGACCAGAACCAGGGAAACCAGAACAGCAGCAAACTTTTTCATTTGGAATACGCCTCCTTTATTTATTGGGAACGATGTGAATTATACCACGATATGCGTAAAAGTCAAGACAATTTCGTGAAAAAATGAATAAAATTCATAAAAACAATGAATATTCTTGCATGCTAATTATGCGGTTGCGTCAATTTCGCCAAAGAATCAACGGCGGGATTTGACAAAATGCTTCAAATCATGTATTCTTACATAGGTATGCGAATGTACCTACGCAGGGAGGAAAAGATCATGTATACCTTCATCATCAATCCAACCGCAGGCAGCGGATATAGCAAGAGCATTGTGCCGCAGCTGCGGGCGCGGATGGATGTGTCCGGGAAGGCATATCAGATGCTGTTTACCTCCAGAGCGGGAGAGGCGACCGAGCTGGCGGCGAAGGCAGCGGCTGAGCCTGGCTGCGAAGCGGTGATCTGCGTGGGCGGCGACGGCACGGCCTTTGAGACGGCCTGCGGTATGGTGGGCACCGGCGCTCCGATGGGAATCATCCCGGCGGGCACCGGCAATGATTTCATCAAATCTACCGGCACACCCAAAGATCCGATGGAAGCGCTGACATTTATTTTGACTCACCAGCCGCGCCCGGTCGATTTTGGCCGCGCGAACGACAAGAGCTTCATCAATGTCAGCGGCACCGGCTTTGACATTCAGGTGCTGGACTGCACCGAGAAGTTCAAGAAGCATTTCAAGGGCCTGATCCCTTACATGCTGGGGCTGATCCAGGCGATCTTTACCTACAAGCCTTCGCATTTACAGGTAGTGATCGACGGCAAGGCGATCGAGAAGGACATGCTGATCTGCTCTGTCGCCAACGGCAAGATCTTTGGCGGCGGTATCCCGATCTGTCCGCCGGCCAAGATCGACGATGGACTGCTGGACGTGGTGATGGTCCGGCATATCCCGCGCTGGCGTATCCCGTTCTTCCTGCCGGCGCTGATGATGGGAAAAATCACCGAAGTCGATCTGACCACCCATATCAAGGCGCGGGAAGTTATCATGCGCTCCAAGGGTATGCGCTTCAACATGGACGGCGAAGTGACGCCGATAGATGAAGTGCATCTGTCCGTGCAGCCTGGCGCACTGATGCTTTATTGGTAATCGAACGAATTTTCGGCAGGAGTTCGGCGTAATATATCGAAATAAATAAGTAACGACCACCAAAAGGAGTTGAATGATAATGGCAGATATTCGAGGCGTCATGAAGAATGCAATGCTCAAGACCATGGAGGCGATCAACAACACCGCCAACAGCATTGCGACCAGCACCAAGACCAAGGTTGACGAGATGAACATGGTCAACCGTCGCCAGGAGATCCTGTCCAGCTTCGGCACGAAGGCTTATGAGCTGTGGCAGAAGGGCGAGCAGTTCCCGGAGGAGCTGGAAGCGCTGCTCAAGGAGCTGACCGCGGTTGATGAGGAACTGGAAAACCTGCGCAAGGAGCGTTTGGCCAAGGCTGCAAAGCCGGTGACGGAGCCTGTGAAGGAAGCCGAAGCGGCTGTCGCAGAGGCTGCCGAGGAAGCGGTCAAAGCTGTTGAGACGGCGATCGACGAAACGATCGAGTCTGCGGAGGAAGTCGTCGAGGAGATTTGCGAGGAGATCAGCGAGTCTGATGCCGAAGAAGCCGCAGAAACGACTGATGACGAGCCCAAGTATTCCGCTGAATAAGACCGAACCAAAAGCCCGTGTGTTCTGATTGGAACACGCGGGCTTTTTGCATATCCGGATGCAGGATGCATATTTATACACGCTGCCATTCAAGCCTGGTGACAGGCTGCGCCAAAAGCAGATCGGGCGACTGCCGCTGGTCAAGCCAGGCGCGGGCCTGGGAACGGGCAGCAATCACGGGCATCCGGTCATGAAAGCAGGCGATATCCGGCGCAGCGTCGCGGGTCAGGATGGTGAATACCGGACCACTCTCATCCAGTCGATACAGACCAGCCAGATACAAAAGCTGGGTGCCTTCGGGACGGAAGCGATATTTGCTGGGCTTGGCCTCGCGGTGATCCCATTCGAAGTAGGCGCTGGCCGGGATCAGACAGCGGCGCTGCTTCATGCTGTCGGAAAACAGGGGACGCTGAGCGGCGGTCTCTGAGCGGGCATTGAATACCAGCTTTTTGTCCAAGGAGAAGCCCCACTTCATGGCAAACAGCGTGGGGGTCAGCTGACGGTTTAGCGCGATGACCGCCGCCGTGTCGCCAGGACAGATCTCGCCGCGTTTCAGATGGAAGTCGGGATTGCGCCGCTGTTCGCGGGCCTGGAGCTGCGACAGCATCCGCGTAAGTTCTTCTGCGGTATCGTCAGGCTCGACAAAAAATCGGCCGCACATAGCAGAACCCTCCTGGCATCAGCCCAACCGATGCAGCAAATTGAAATCTCGCGGCGTGGTGGCTTTCACCCAATAAGCGGCGCTGGCGACGCCTGTACCGACATCCAGACCGGCGGCGTTTTTGACGGTGTAGCTGATCTCGGTGTCCGGCACCAGCTCCACCACATTATCCTTCACGCGGTCAGAAGCACTCTCGCTGTAGCTGTCGATGGCCAGCACCTGACGCTCGCCGTCCTTTTCGCGAGCGGCGACCAGCACGACAATGTGACCGACACGCAGATTGCACATGGCTACGCCGCGCTCGTTCAGCAGAAAATCGTAAAGCGTGTCCAGATCGTTGCGCAGGCCGTCGTCTTCATAGCGGAAGCCCATCAACTCGGAAATTCCGGTGGTCATCACAGCGAGCAGCAGGGTCGGACGGTCGGTGCCGGTGTTGTCGCGGGCACCGTTGGCACAGCTGAAATCGGCCCAAAGCTCCGGGTCCTGAGCCTGACCGGTTAACCACTGGGCGCAGTGGCACAGGGAGAAAATGCCGCAGCCGGCGCTGTTCAGGTTCGAGTCGTTGTTGAACGCATAGGGATGGGTCCAGTCGCGGCAGCGCTGATTGTAGAAGGTCAGTTCGCGGCCAAGAACGTTGATGGTTCTGGACTTGCCGGTCGTCATGAGAAAACGCCTCCTTGGTTTGCGGCACATTCGGAATGGCCGTGCATAGAATGGGAGCAAGCGAAAACAAGGGGAGAGGTGAGCATGAATGAAGCAATACACACCATCGTCGCCGTTTGCGGCGCTGAACAGCCAGGAACAGAAGGAACGCTGGATCGTGTGGCAGGCACAGCATGACGCCACAAAACCCATTGGCGCAAGTCTGCCGGAAAACAACATTCGGGGCGGATCAGAAGAAAAGACGCGCCCGGCCACCAATGACGCCGAGCGCATCCATGAGACGGCAACGCCCAGAGCGATCCATCACGGTCAATATGATGCTGTGATCAACCGCATGAATGCGGCACGCCGAAAGACGTCAGGATTTGTTCCGGCCATGAAGCCGCCCGTCAGTCCTGCGTACAAATCTGAAACAGGCACAGGGGCAGAACAGCCGGAATAAATCACGCCATATGCTTCTTGAGGATCGCCAGGCCAGCCTTCAAATCAGCATAGCTGATGTTCAGCGGGGGCAGCAGACGCACCTTGTTGTGGTGGGCGGTGAGAACCATCAGACCGTCCTCTAGACAGGCCGCGGCGATCTCACCGGCAGGCTTCTCGGTCTGGATGCCGATCAGCAGGCCTTTGCCGCCGATGGTCTTCATGCCGGGCGTGCCGACCATTTCACGCAGGATGAAGTCGGACTTCTTCTCGACCTCCTCCAACAGCTTGTCGTCAATGCGGCTCAGCACATTGATGGCGGCGGCGGCGCAGATGGGGTTGCCGCCGAAGGTGGAGCCGTGGTCGCCAGCTGCCAGCACATTCTCGGCCTTTTCGCCAAGCACGCAGGCGCCCATGGGCAGACCTCCCGCCAGACCCTTGGCCGTGGTGAATACATCAGGCTTCACACCGTAATGCATGTAGCTGTACAGCTTGCCGGTGCGGCCGTTGCCGGTCTGCACCTCGTCCACCATGAACAGCACGTCCTTTTCCTTGCACAACTGGGCCACGCGCTTGACGTAGGACCTGTCCATGACGTTCACGCCGCCCTCGCCCTGCACCATCTCCATCAGCACGCCGCAGACGTCGCCGGGCTCCAGGGCCTTCTCTATCTCAGCAAAGCGGTTGGCCTCCACATAGCGGAAGCCATCGGTGAAGGGGCCGAAATCCTTGTGGAACACGTCCTGACCGGTGGCGGCCAGGGTGGTCACTGTGCGGCCATGGAAGCTGTCCTTCAGGGTGACGATCACGTTGCGCTTGCCGCCAGAGGACATGTTGCCATACTTGCGGGCCACCTTGATGGCGCACTCGTTGGCCTCGGCGCCGGAATTGCCGAAAAAGACCTTCTTCATACCGGCGCGCTCGCAGATCATGCGGGCCAGCTCGGCCTGAGGTGCGGAGTAATACAGGTTGGACACATGGCCCATGGTGTGCAGCTGCTGCTCCACGGCGGCGACCCACTCGGAATCGCAGGCGCCGAAGGTGGTCACGCCAATGCCGCTGCCAAAGTCGATGTACTTCTTGCCGTCCTCGTCGGTATAGGTTGCGCCGGAACCGGTGGACAGCGCCGCGTTGAAGCGGTTGTAAGTGCCTGCAATATAGGCCTTGTCGTTCTCTTTGGTGCTCATTACTTTGTAAACTCCTTCTTAAACAGCGTACCGATGCCTTCGTCGGTCAGCGTTTCAATCAGCAAAGCATGGGGAATACGGCCATCAATGATGAACACCTTGCGCACACCCGCGCGGATGGCGTCGGTGCAGCACTCGACCTTGGGGATCATGCCGCCGGAGATAATGCCCTCGGCCTTGTATTCCTCGGCCTGTTCGGGAGTCAGACGGCGGATCAGAGTGCTGGGGTCCTTGGGATCGCGCAGCAGGCCGGGCGTGTCGGTCATGGAGATCAGGCTCTCGGCTTGAAGGCTGGCGGCGATGGCAGAAGCGGCGGTGTCGGCATTGATGTTGTAGACATGGCCGTTCTTGTCGCAGCCAATGGTGGACACGACGGGGATGTAGCCCTTTTCCAGCAGATCCAGGATCGGCAGAGGATTGATCTTGACGATCTCGCCCACATAGCCCAGGCGCTCGTCCTTCATCGCAGCCTCGATCAGACCGCCGTCCATGCCGCTGATGCCGATGGCGCGGCCGCCCAGATTGTCCAGCTTGGCGACCAGGCTCTTGTTGATCTTGCCCGCCAGCACCATCTGCACGATCTCGCTGGTCTCCTCGTCGGTCACGCGCAGGCCGTCCACAAACTCGGACTGCTTGTTGACGCGCTTGAGCATGGCGGAGATCTCGGGGCCGCCGCCGTGCACCAGCACAACCTTCACGCCGATCAGGTTCAAAAGGACCATGTCGCGCATGACGTCGTGCTTCAATTCCTCGTTGATCATGGCGTTGCCGCCGTACTTGACCACGATGACCTTGCCGTTGTACTTCTGAATGTAAGGCAGCGCCTCGACCAGGATCTTGGCGCGGGCTGCGTTGTTGATATCGTTGATGATCTCGCTCATTTTGTGTTCTCCCTCAGATCAGGTGCGGTAATCGCCGTTGATCTTCACGTAGTCATAGGTCAGGTCGCAGCCCCAGGCCGTGGCGGAAGCATCGCCGTCGCGCAGGGTGACGGCCACCGTGACGTCCTCCTCCAGCAGGATCTCCTTGGCCTTTTCCTCGGAGAAGTCCACGCTGGCGCCCATCTCGCACACGCTGATGGCGCCCTTGGCGGAGCAGAAGGACACGTCGACCTTCTTCACGTCAATGTCAGCGCCGCTGTAGCCCAGTGCGCACAGCACGCGGCCCCAGTTTGCGTCAGCGCCGAAAATGGCGGCCTTCAGCAGGCTGGAGCAGACGACGGACTTCGCAGCCAGCTTGGCATCGCGGACTGTCTTGCCGCCCACGACCGTGCAGGTCAGCAGGTGAGACGCACCCTCGCCGTCCTTGGCGATGCACTTGCACAGGGTGGAGGTCACTTCGTTCAGCGCGGCGCAGAAGGCGTCGAAATCAGCGCCCTCGGCGTCGATCATGGCGTTGCCGGCCATGCCGTTGGCCATGATGGCGACCATGTCGTTGGTGGAGGTGTCGCCGTCGACGGAGACCATATTGAAGGTGTCCTTCACATCGGCAGACAGCGCCTTCTTCAGCATCGCGGGCGCGATGGCGGCGTCGGTGGTCAGAAAGACCAGCATGGTGGCCAGGTTGGGGTGGATCATGCCGGAGCCCTTCGCAATGCCGCCCAGGCAGCACTGCTTGCCGCCGACGGTGAAGGTCACAGCGACCTCCTTCAAACGGGTGTCGGTGGTCATGATGCCCTCGGCGGCCTCTGCGCTGCCGTTTTCGCTGATGGCGGCAAACAAGGGCGCAACGCCGTTGGCAATGGGCTCCAGGGGCAGGGGCTGACCGATGACGCCGGGGGAGGCGTCAAGGAGGTATTCGGGAGCGAAGCCAGCGGCCTCACCGGCCAGCTGGCACATCTTCCAGGCGACGTCCTCGCCGTCGGCATTGCAGGTGTTGGCGTTGCCGCTGTTGCAGATCACCAGCTGCGCCACGCCGTCGGCAATGTTGCGCTGGGTCACATAGATGGGCGCACCCTTCACCAGGTTGGAGGTGTAGACAGCCGCCGCAGAGGCGGGCACCTCGCTGAGGATCATGGCCAGGTCGCGCTTAGAACGGTTCTTGCGGACGCCGCAGTGGACGCCGCCAGCACGGAAACCCTTCGCGGCGCAGACGCCGCCGGAAATATGCTCCATATCAACAGACTCCTTTATATCAGTCATTCGTGGGATCACAGATTCAGGCCCAGCGTCTCGTCCGCGCCCAGCATCAGGTTCAGGCACTGCAGCGCGGCGCCGGAGGAACCCTTGCCCAGGTTGTCGAAGCGGGAGATCAGCTGGAAACGCTCGTCGTTGCCGACGACCATCAATTCCATGCCGTCATTGCCGGAAAGGGTGTTGGAGGCGGCGAAGCCGTTCAGAGCGGCGGTTTCATCCGCATCAAGCACGCGGATCACCTTGCTGCCCGCATAACGGGCGGCCAGCGCGGCACGCAGCTCCTCGACGGGATGCTCGCCGCAGTTCACCTGGCTGCGGAACAGCGGGATGGTCACCTCCATGCCGCTGTAGAAATCAGCGACAATGGGGGAGAAGATCGGCGCGGCGTCCAGGCCGGGAACATGCTGCATTTCGGGCAGATGCTTGTGGGCCTGGGTCAGGCCGTACTGACGGGGACTGTCCAGCTCTGCTTCGCGGCCTTCGGCCTCGTACTGGGCGATCATCTTTTTGCCACCGCCGCTGTAGCCGGTGAGCGAGAAGCAGGAGAGCATCGCATCCTTCGGGATCAGACCCGCAGCGACCAGGGGCGTCACCAGGGAGATGAAGCCGCTGGCATGGCAGCCGGGAACAGCCACACGATTCCCCTCGATAATTGCCCGGCGATGGCCGTCGCTCAGCTCCGGAAAGCCGAAGGCCCAGCCGGGGGCGACACGGTGCGCGGTCGAGGTGTCGAGGATGCGGGTATTGCTCCCCTCGGCCAGGGCGACGGACTCGCGGGACGCAGCGTCCGGCAGGCACAGGATGGCGATATCCGCCGCATGGGTGCTGGCACGTCGGGCTTCCGGGTCCTTGCGCAGGTCGTCGGGAAGCGTGATAATCTCAAGGTCGGTTCGATCTGCCAGACGCTCAAAAATGCGCAGGCCGGTAGTGCCTTCCTTGCCGTCAATAAAGATCTTGATGGCCAATGCGATTCCTCCTTGGATTTCAAAGCAAACAAAAAGATTCATTCAGAACATGTTTGAGCCGCAGTCCGCAGAAGGCGATACCACGACAAGTTAGGATTATACGCCAAAGAAGGCAAAAAATCCAGTATTGTTTTTGTTTCTCATGAAAATTCGTTTTTCTTAACATCTTTTACACATTTACCGCATGAAAGCGAATGGAAAAACCTGCGCAAAATGATTGCAGTTCTGATGAAAAAGCGTTATAATAGAAAATGGTCTATTATTGAAATGATTTGCTATGGAGGAGATAATTGTGGCACTGAAGCCGATTTATGAGAAGTCCCCGCTGACGGTGTTGAAGGCAGCTGCCCTTCGCCCCGGTCAGGTCAAGATGAATAATGCTGTGATGGAACAGCTGTATGCCATGCTGGAGAATGCCCGCAACGAGTATGCGGCCTGGGAGGGCATGATCCGCCTGGGCGCTGTGCTGGGCAAGAAGGACGTGACTGCCGAGAAGTGGACCCGGCAGATGCTGGACATGCAGAAGGAGGACGGCAGTCTGCCCTTGACGCTGCCCCAGGCGCTCGCAGTCATGCGTGCGGCCATGGCGCTGTATGAGCAGACCGCAGAGCGCTCTCTCCTGGAGAAGATCGCAGCCTGGTGCGGCGGCCTTGCTGCCGATTGGGAGAATGTGATTGCCTGCCAGGAGATCCGCACCACGCCCGCCGACCTGATGGAGATGCTCGTGAACCTATATCGCATTACCGGCAAGAAGGCTGTGTCGAACCTGTGCGCCAAGCTGCGTCAGGAGGGCATGGACTGGAGTGGCACGCTGCACACCTTCTCGGTGCAGCGTCCTATGAGCCGCGTGACGCCCTGGGCGGACATGGAGGCAGGTCTGGCTGCTGAGCAGGGAAGCGAGGCGGGCTTCTATACCCGTCAGTATTTGACCTGTCACGCTGAAAACCTGGCCGACGGCATGCGCAGCGCCCAGGTGAACGGTCTGTACAGCGGCAACGGCATGGAACTGTCCGCCGGCAAGACGGGCTGGGAGAAAATCAGCCGCTATCACGGCGCGCTGTGCGGAGGCATCACCGCCGACGAAACCATTGCCGGTACGTCTCCCTCGGCTGCGGTGGATGCGGCGAGCCTGGGCGCATGGGCAGAGGCCTTTGCGCAGCAGGATGCGGCATGGGCCTTTGACGCGCTTGAAACGCTGGTGGAGAACGGTCTGCCTGCTGCTGTGGTGGAGGGCAAGCTGGTGCCCTTCCAGCGCGTGAACAGCCTCAAGGTCAACGCCGGAACGAATGATTGTTATCATGTTCATGATGCGGACGCACCACAGGTCTGGCGTGCGCTGGCCCGTCTGTCCCGTGGCTTTGCGGCGGCTGCGTCCACAGCGGTCATGTCCTGCAAGGATGGCATGGAGATCAACCTGTATATGCCCGGCACCTACCTGGTGCCCGTCGAAGGCGGCGCCTGCCGTGTGGAGATTGCCGGTGGGGATGGCAAGTATACCATCACGATGAAGGCCAAGCAGGCCTTCAAGGCAGCGATCCGAATCCGTGTGCCTGCCTGGACGGATGACGCTTATATTGAAGTGAATCAGGACGGCGGCGACGAGGGCAGGCCCGGTCAGTATCTGACCCTGGAGCGTACCTGGAATCCCGGCGATGTAATCCGTGCCGAGTTTGGCCTGAACCTGCGCACGGTGGCTGCGCACCATCAGGGAGCAGCGGTGTTGCTGGGCGCAAAGGTGATGGCGGCGAAGGCTGAGGGCGATAACTGGGCCGTGGCACTGTGCGGCGAGCCCGAAATCAAGGATGGCAAGGTGACGGCGGCGCTGGCGCCGGTGGCAGACTGGCGCAAGAAGGGCGCTGTGCCTGCCGATCTGCCCGTACTGCCTGCCTGCGGCGAGGCTGTCGAGACCGAATTGACGCCCTATGCCCAGACGCCCTGCCGCATTGCCATGTTCCCGAGGGGGAAGCAGGCATGACGACCGTTCGCCTGGCCCCGTTGGCCGGGATCACGGACTGGCCTTTTCGACTGCTCTGCTTTGAGCAGGGCTGCGACGTCGCGTATACCGAGATGGTCAGCGCCATGGGTTATTGCTACTGTCCGCAGGGGCAGGCAACGCAGACACTGCTGACCCGTGATCCGCGGGAGCCACGGCTCCATTTGCAGCTTTTCGGCAAGGAACCGGATCTGATGGCTCGCGCGGCCAATGAGCTTGGAGCGACGGGCAGGTTTGAAGGAATCGACATCAACATGGGCTGCCCCGCAGGCAAGGTGGCGAACTCCGGCGAGGGCAGCGGCCTGATGAAGACGCCGGAGCTGGCCGGTCAGATCATGACTGAGGTTGTGAAGGCGACAAAGCTGCCTGTGTCTGTTAAGATGCGTCTGGGCTGGGATGCATCCAGCATCAATGTGCTGGATTTCGCACGCATGGCCGAGGACGCAGGCGTGCGGGAGATCACCGTGCATGGACGGACCAAAACGCAGATGTACACCGGCAGCGCCGACTGGGAAATGATCGCCCGCGTGAAGAAAAGCGTATCCATCCCGGTGCTGGGCAACGGCGACATTTTCACGGCGGAGGATGGACTCTCCCGATTGCGCGACAGCGGCGTGGACGGGCTGATGATTGCCCGCGGCGCCCTGGGAAATCCATGGATCTTCCATGAATTGAAGGATGCGCTGGCCGGTCGCGAGGTCGCGCTGCCAACGGTGCGAGAGCGGATGGATATGGCCATCCGACATTATGATATGCAGCTTTCCTGGAAGCCGAAGCATGTGGCGGTGGGTGAGATGCGCAAGCACATCGCCTGGTACCTGCATGGCATGCGCGGCGCGGCGCAGATGCGTGCCCGGATCAATCTGATCGATGATCCGGACGAGGTGAAGGACCTGCTGCGCGGTATGGCCGAGGCCAGCGAGAACTGAGCATGCAGGGAAACGGCATGCAAAATCGTTGTTTGATTGGATAAAGGGTGTGAAGAAGTTGCGGAAGATCCTGCTGATGCTTCTGGCGCTGCTGATGGTGTTCCCGGCAGCAGGCGCGGAATCGTTGATTGACCTGTCGGCCTTTGAGCGGATGCCGCTGGAGATAACGCTCTCGGCGGAAGTGAAATCCCATATGCCGCTGGACGAGATCAGAACCGGCGAGCTGAACGCGCTGCTTGCGCATGTGAAGTTATGTCTGCGGACAGAGTCTCTGCCCGGTGAGCGATGGAGCCAGGTCGAAGTGCTGGTCGATGGGAAAAATACGCTGTCGCTGACGGAGCGTCAATGGGAGGGCGAAGCCATTCTCCAGGCGAGCTGTCTGCCGGGCGAGAGTTTTCAGACCCAGAGCATGAGTGCGCTGGATGAATTGATGGGAACGGGCGGCGTGGACTTGATGCCTTTCGGCCTCACGGGAGACGAGCTTACCTTGCTGGACGACGGCGCAGAGCTTCTTGCAGCCCTTCGCACGGCAAATGCGGAGCGGATCAAGACGACCAAGAAGAACCAGACCGTGAAGGACATCGGCAAGGCGGCGA
>R21__coassemble_1400_pt1 | contig 16294 bp, 13 predicted proteins | sample R21__metabat2_low_PE_059 | metagenome-assembled genome bin R21
GCGGGTTGGCCGGTCCCACGATCATCAACAGCAGCAGACCGAAATAGGTCGCGATCCAGGCCAAGTAGGATGCGGCGTAGTTCGCTGTCAGGCCGCCCACCAGCAGCAGCATCAATATTCCGGGGATCAGCAGCAAAAGCACATTCAGCACCTGATAGGCCATGAACAGCGGGATGTTGCGCGGGATCATCAGGTTCGGCAGGAGCATCCGGGCAGGCGTGTCGTAATGCGCAGTGAACATCACCGCCGCGTGCTCGGGATCGCCGACAATGACATTGGCATGTTTGCCGCGGCCATTCAGCTCGACTTTGGCCGGGTACCCCAGGGCTTGGATTTCATTCACGGCCCAGGCGCGGAACGCTGCCTTTTGGGGCGCACTTTTGCGCACCGGGAACTGATCGTTGATCGTCTGCCAATAACTCATGGCTTATTCCTCCCTGCTCACTTCGCGCACCGTCAGCGTTCCCTCGCTGACGGTGAAACGGACATTCAGGCCTGCATAAGCGAAACCATAAACACGCTCCGGATCGTTCTGGTAGCCAGGACGCGGGTCCTGGGCCAGCACGCCGGTCAGCGCCGCCCGATGCTCTGCCGGCACGCGTGCAAGCAGCTCGTCGGGGAATACGACGTCGATCTCGTGATCACGCGTCTGGGCGGTGAAGCCCTCGGTGGCCTCAGGGCGGCAATCGGCATAGGGAATGTAGGGCTTCACGTCAAAAATCGGCGTGCCGTCCATCATGTCTGCGCCGGAAACGATCAGCACATGCCCCAGCTTTGGGTCGCGCTCGATCCGCTCCAGCTTTACGCAGCTCAGGCCAATGGGATTCGGACGGAACGGCGAGCGCGTGGCAAAGACGCCCATGCGGGTGTTGCCGCCCAGTTTGGGTGGACGGACCGTGGGTGACCAGCTGTCGCGCTCCGCCTGGTGGAACGACCAGATGAGCCACAAATGCGAATAGCCGTCCAGACCGCGCAGTGCCTCCGGCACGCGATATTCAGGCTCGAATACGATGACCGACTCCACCTCCGGAACCAATCCGCTCTGACGCGGCAGGCCGAACTTGGTTGGGAACGCATTATGGATATGGGCAATGATTTTCATCAGCAAGCTCCTATAGGCGATTTTCGTGCTTATTATATCATATTTTGGGGCAGCTGAGAAGTCCTGCTTGACAGCTTCGCGCACACGGCGTAATATAAAGGAAGAATTCACCGACAGGAGGACGATACAGATGAAGATGGTAGTTCTGGATGGACACGGCCTGAATCCTGGCGACCTGAGCTGGGACAAGCTGGGCGAGCTGGGCGAACTGACCGTATATGACTACACCGCGCCGGAGGATGTGGTCGCCCGCATCGGCGACGCCCCGGTCATTTTTACCAACAAGACGGTCATCACCGCCGCGCTGCTGGACGCCTGCCCGCAGGTCAAATATATCGGTGTGCTGGCGACCGGCTACAATGTGGTGGACATCGCTGCCTGCAATGCGCGCGGCGTCACGGTCTGCAATGTGCCCGTGTACGGCACGGATGTGGTGGCGCAGTTTGTGTTTGCGCTGCTGCTGGAGATCGCGCATCGCGTCGGCGCACACAACCAGGCGGTGCAGGATGGCCGCTGGATCACCTCCCGCGACTTCTGCTTCTGGGATTTCCCGACCATGGAGCTGATGGGGAAGACGATCGGCATCATCGGCTATGGCCGCATCGGTCACGCCACGGCGAAGCTGGCCCGCGCCTTCGGCATGAAGGTCCTGGCGGTCAGCCCCCACGGCAATGAACCTGAGCAGGTCGATCTCGATACCCTGCTGCGCGAGAGCGACGTCATCTCGCTGCACTGCCGCCTGACACCTGAGAACACCGGCCTTATCAACCGTGACACCATCGCGAAGATGAAGGATGGCGTGATCATCATCAATACGGCCCGCGGCCCGCTGATCAACGAGACCGATCTGCGCGAGGCCCTTCTCTCCGGCAAGGTCTATGCCGCCGCCCTGGACGTCCTTTCTGCCGAGCCCATGCGTGCGGATAACCCGCTGCTTGGTCTGCCGAACTGCATCATTACGCCCCATATTGCCTGGGCCGCCCGTGAGAGCCGCCAGCGCCTGCTGGACACTGTGATTGATAATTTGAAGGGATATTTGGCAGGGAAGCCGCAGAATACCGTGAAGGTGTAAGAGGGGATTCGCGCCGGGCGATGAAGCCTTTTGTTACTGGGTCTGACTGAATTTTTCGTATGATTTACATGCGCGTGCCTGCGGCTTTCCAGCTGCTCGCCGCGCTTTTTATGTTTCTTTGAACAAAAAAGACAGCCATTGCTGACTGCCAAAAAATAAAATGGAGCGGTAGACGAGGCTCGGACTCGCGACCTCCACCTTGGCAAGGTGGCGCTCTACCAACTGAGCTACTACCGCATGAACAGGTGTTATTATAGCACACTTCTTCCAAAAATCAAGAGGATTCGTCACTTTTTTTGATTTTTCTTTGCGGTGGGGCGATTTGTATCTTGTTTGCTTGCTTTTTGTACGCAAATGGAGTATGATATGTATGTATTTGCCGCTTTTTGGGCTTTCGCCTGTTATTCTATACGAGAGGAATGAACCTCCATGCAGCCTTTGCAGCAGCTTGCGTTGTCTGTGCTCGATCGCTTTGATGTGTGGGGCACGCTGACCGCCATTCGCCCCTTCGGCGATGGTCATATCAATGACACCTTCTGTGTTGAAACGGACCGGGCCCATAAATTGGGACGCTATATCCTCCAGCGCCTGAGCCCTGTCGCCTTCAAGCACCCGGACCAGGTGATGGAGAACGTGGTCAATGTGACCAATTACCTGCACGATATTATCCGCGAGCGCGGCGGCGACCCTGATCGCGCCAGCCTGACGCTGATCCCGCTGAAGGACAATCGCGGCTGGTTCACGCTGGATGAGGAAGGCGGCTGCTGGCGTGTGTATCTGCTCATCAGCGATTCCATGTCCTATCAGCTGCCGGAGAGCGAGAGCATTTTCCGCGAGGCTGGCCGCGCGTTCGGTCAGTTCCAGAGCCAGCTGAACGACTATCCCGCGCACACTTTGCATGAGACGATCCCGCATTTCCACGATACGGTGAGCCGCGTCGAAACCTTTAAGGCAGCCATTGCACGCAATGCCTCCGGCCGCCTGGAGCAGGTCCGCAGCGAGGTGGATTTCGCACTGGCCTGGTCCGTGCGTGCCGGTGCGCTGGTGGATCAGCTGGCCGATGGCCGCCTGCCCATGCGCGTCACGCACAATGACACCAAGCTGAACAATGTTCTGCTGGACAAGACCACCAACAAGGCGCTGTGCGTCATTGATCTTGACACGGTCATGCCTGGTCTGGCCGCCTACGACTTTGGCGATGCGATCCGCTTTGGCGCAAACACCGCCGCTGAGGATGAGCAGGATCTCTCCAAGGTCCATTTCAGCCTGCCGATGTTCCGCGCCTATGCCGAGGGCTATCTCGCCGAGGCCGGCAGTATGCTCTCCGAAGCCGAGGTTGCGTCCCTGGCCACCGGCAGCATGATGATGACCTTCGAGTGCGGCATGCGTTTCCTGACGGACTATATTGACGGCGACGTCTATTTCCACACCGCCTATGCCGAGCACAATCTTGTCCGCGCCCGCTGCCAGTTCGCCCTGCTCCGCGAGATGCAGGAAAACGAAGAAGCCATGCTGGACATCCTTATGCAGTGCTGGAAAAAGTAAAGAAAAAACGCACCCGTTGCAATAACCATATCGGGTGCAGCACCAGCACCACACTCTAAAAAGCCGCGCAACTGCGCAACCACCACGCAAAAAGCGATTGTTCAAGGGTTGGGTCCCTGAACAATCGCTTTTTGCGATCATCAACGAAGAAGCCATGCTCACCCCCTCAAGAGCGCTCAACCCATCGTAGAAAGTCCAGCATGGAGTAAAATGGGTCAAGGACCTGTGGTCCTTGCGGGGGCCAGGGAACACGCCTGCCCAGAGGGCAGTTCCGCGAAGCGGAATGTGTTCCGAAGCGTTGCGCAGGAGGCCCAGGCCCCCGGGTCGCGCCACAGCGCGAAACCTTTGGTTGGGTGTCCCAGGGGAAATGCCCCTGGGACACTTTGCCCCAACTGTCCACCAAATTATTAGCACTCTCGCTCATTGAGTGCTAATTTTCTATTGCAAAACGATCTTGACGGTGGTATAATACGTTCTGCAAATATCTTCCGATTTGCGGAAGTGACAATACGAGGAGGTAGTTTTATGGCGATTGATATGGAAAAGGGCAACGTATCCATTGATGCGGAAAACATTATGCCGGTCATCAAGCGCTGGCTGTATTCGGACAAGGACATTTTCCTGCGCGAGGTGGTATCGAACGGCTGCGACGCTATCACGAAGTACCGCATGCTGAATGCGGGCACGGACGAGGCCATGGCTGTCACTGTGACGGTGGACAAGGAAGCGGGCGAGGTGCGCATCAGCGACACCGGCATCGGCATGACCGCCGACGAGGTGCGCCGCTACATCAATCAGGTGGCCTTCTCCAGCGCTGCTGAGTTCATGAAGCAGTTTGCTGACGACAAAAAGGACGAGAAGGGCGACATCATCGGTCACTTCGGCCTGGGCTTCTACTCTGTGTTCATGGTGTCCAGCAAGGTTGAGATCGAGACCCTGTCCTGGAGCGAGGGCGCCGAGTCTGTCCATTGGGTCAGCGAGGACGGCATGTCCTTCGAGATCAGCGAGGGTACCCGCACGACCCACGGCACTACCATCATCCTGCACATCTCTGAGGAGGAGAAGGAGTTCCTGGAAGTGTACCGTGTGCGCGAGGTGCTGAACCGCTACTGCGCCTACATGACCGCGCCGATCCTGCTGGAGGACGCGAATGCAAAGCCCTACGAAAAGGAAGTCCCTGTCGAGGGCGAGACGAACGAGGACGGCACGCCCAAGAAGATCAAGGTGATGGAGGAGCCCAAGCCCCAGCAGATCAACGAGACGAATCCCCTGTGGCTGCGCAAGCCCTCCGAATGCACCGAGGAGGAATACAAGGCCTTCTATCACAAGATGTTCACCGAGGTCGAGGACCCGCTGTTCTGGATCCATCTGAACGTGGACTATCCCTTCAACCTGAAGGGCATCCTGTATTTCCCCAAGCTGAAGCAGGATTTCGGCGTGCGCGAGGGCCAGATCAAGCTGTTCAGCGGCCAGGTGTTCGTCGCGGACAATATCAAGGAGATCATCCCTGAGTTCCTGATGCTGCTCAAGGGCGTGATCGACTGTCCCGACATTCCGCTGAACGTGAGCCGCTCCTATCTGCAAAACGACGGCTTTGTCAAGAAGATCAGCAGCCACATTACCAAGAAGGTGGCAGACAAGCTGGTCAGCCTGTTCAACACCGAGCGAGAGGCCTATCAGACCTATTGGGACGACATTGCGCCCTTTGTCAAGTACGGATGCCTGACGGATCAGAAGTTCTATGACGGCGTCAAGAATGTGCTGCTGCTGAAGCTGACGGACGGTACTTATGTGACGATGGACGAGTACAAGACCCGCAACGCCGACAAGACCGAAAACAAGATCTTCTACACCAACGACCAGAAGCGTCAGGCTGCGTCGATCGAGCTGTACACGCAGCGCGGCATTGACGTGGCGGTGCTGGACTTCCGGGAAATCGATTCGAGCTTTATGAACTTCATGGAGTTTGGCGGCGGCAGCAAGCCGGAGGAAACGCTGCGTTTTGCCCGCGTGGACGCCGATGTGTCCGGCCTGACCGAGGAGAGCGAGGAAGGCAAGGAGCTGAACGCCGAGACGATGCAGGACCTGTTCCGCAAGGCGCTGGGCAATGATCGTCTGTCTGTGACGCTGGCGCCGATGGCGAATGCTGACCTGATCGCCGTGGCGACCGAGGATGAGACGATGCGCCGCATGAAGGAGCTCTACCGCATGAAGGACATGCCTGCTGAGTACAGTCTGGTATTGAACCGCCGCAACGCTACTGTTGCCGCCCTCGCCGCCCGCAATCCTGACGACGAGCTGACACAGCTCCTCTGCAAGCAGATCTACGACATTGCCCGCATGTCTGCCGCTCCCCTCGAAGCCGACCAGATCACCGACTTCCTGACCCGTTCCCAGAAGATCGTCTCCATGCTCGCGTGACCAGGGGCTTTGCCCCTGGACCCACGGGGGTTTCGAGAGCGCTGGACCTGGAGCGTCAAGGGGCCGCGGGTCTCCTGAACTCTTTCTGCGCCATGCTTGCGCTGTCTCCGACGGCGTGAGCTCGCTTGCGGAAATGGGGCTTGCTTCTTGCGTTATCCTGATTATCATTGCGGCAGTGAGCTTCTTCCTGACGATGATGTCCATACCGACGCAGCCAAATGAGAGAACCCAGCGGGTGATAACGGCCATCACCACCGTCTCATTGGGTATCTATCTGATCCATCCGGCAGTTATCGATTTCCTGGTGTACCAGCGCTGGCTGAAGTATGTACCGTTGGGCTTTGGTTTCCCGCTGTTGAACATGAACGAAGTGGCAATGATTCTGGGTGGTGGCGCAATTGTGTACCTATTGTCGGGGATTCTTGCAGCGGCATGCAATCTGATTCTTGGATTGCTCACCAAAATTTACACGAAGGTGGCGGGCAGAACAACTAAGTAAAATGATGCATCGGCTGCTGATGAACAAGAAACTGTATAAGGCTTTTTCAATAATATCTCCCGCAACTAACTAAAGACAGCCCATATTTGAGTTGGATGACTATTCATCCTCGTCAAATATGGGCTGTTATTGCTGCATCCGTTTTTCACCTTGGGGTGAAAGCAGTTCTGGGCAGGTTCAATTTTCTGATGCAAGCAGATTTCCACACAGTCCTTCCAGGATACATCCTGCTGCCCAAGGCATCAAGGCAAACCAGGTGCTTGCCGGACTGCCGTCCTGATAGCGTTCAGTCAGCAAGCCCTGGCTGTAGCAGAAGCGCTCTGACATCCAGCCGGCTTTGCCGTAATCATACTCATTGTCATAGCGGGCAAAGGTCTGCAAGCCCCAGGCAATTGTGTCATCCATGCGTTCCCGGATGTAGCTGTCATCACAGTAGGAAAGATAATACAGCATCTCATCCACCACCGTTGAGGACATGGGATGAATGTGCGGATTCGCCACAGAGGTCACGCTCCCGCCGCAGCTGCTCCAGCCTCGGCTGAGAGGCGGTACCGTAATCGGCGCATTGTAGCAGAATTTGAAAGTAAACTCATATTCCAAAGCATCACGCATATGATCCAGCAGTTCCGGATTACCAGTCAGCACATGCAGCCAGCGCACTGCCCGCAGATAAGCCAGCACACCCTCTGAATCGATTTGCTTGTCAATGTCCAAAGGGCCTCCATAGCAGCATACCCTTGCCACATAGTGCCGGTAATAATATCCTTCACTGGCAAGCAGTGACGTCAAGTGTTCCTTGCTGCCTGTGATCGCGCACAGATAGGCGGCCGCGGCCAGGCACCACACACCGCTCATAGAATCGTAGCACAGGCCTGCACCGGTTTCTTCAGACATCACATAGGGATATTCACCATCGCCATTGCGGGTAGTCTCCGTATTTTCGATGGCTTGCTTGACAAAGGCAAGCCAGTCGTCATGTGTCACTCCGGCCTGCTTTCGCTCCGCCTCGTAAGCCCGCAGGATGCTATACAGCGTCTGACCGACCAGATAACCGGTATGTCCTGGAACCGGAAGCCGATCAAACCACCAGCCACGGTTGCTCCATTGACCCTCATCGCACACGGTCCAGGGAATCCCGGATGCCTCATTCATGCTGTGATCGACAATGTTTTGGATAATGGTCAGCGCATGACGCCGCATGGCCGCATCCTTCAGATGATGGGCTGCGAGCAGGACCGGCATGGCAGCTGACAAACCGTTTGTCCAGGTGGTTGACGGCAGCGGACGATATTCCATGTGATCACCACGGTCAAACACAAAACCGGCGTAGGCCTGCCGGTCTTCCATCCAGGCATCATGGTCGATTGCTTCTGCCAGCAGCTTCACGGCCTCTGTGATCTCCGCGCCTTTCCGTGGTGCCTGGTGAACCATCGCGTACACCTGACGGATAATTTCATGAACGCCGCGAACATCCTCTGCTTTTTGTTTGAACACATGCAGGATCGTCGTGATGGTCTCACCGGGATCAAGCGTGATGCACTGATCCGCATGGATCTCACGCGGCGAATAATTGTGTGATTGCAGGAAGAACCACGGCGCGTTCTCCCAGCCCAGCGTGTAGTAAACACAGCCACGGTCAATGTCGCAGCCAAAGCCAGCAAATTGCTCTGACCGATGATGGGTAAACATGACCTCTCCGCACAGTCCGGTGATCATACCCTGCGCATAGACCATGGCGACCGGATGCGAAACACGATCGGCACGCACCAGCCACCAGGGGGATGCAGGAAACTCTGTAGGTGACCTGCGCAGCCGGGGACATTTGCTGTCCACGACCAGAGGCGCATCTCCGCGATTGGTGCCCACCATGAACCCCGGCAGCAGAAAGAAGGGCTCCGCTGCTGATACATGGCCTACAGCCATACGGATAATGCCCTGCCAGGGTGCATCACCTTGATTGGTGATCGATACCTTCATTTGCCGGAAACCTGTCGTCCTGTCATCGACAGACTCACAATCGGCAGATAAACATGCTTCCGCGAGGAACAAATATTCTTTCTGACCATAGGTCAGCGCATCAAAAGAAATCATGCATTTAGCCCCCTGTGTGTCCATTGCTGATAGATGACTTCACTGCTGTCTTTATTTCAATCGCATCCATAGGGATTATTTCGCATGCTTATTCAATAGTCCTTCTCGCGCTCGAATTGCTGAATACTATCCTGTTGATCGTATTCCATAATGGGGCAGGAGTCCCTAAAGCTGTGTCATGGTACGCTGCTGCATTCGATCAGACCATCTTGCAGTATATGATCCAGGAGCCCAAGACGGAAAGCGGTATACGCCATGTTCCCATGACCGAGGAAGTGGCTGCCTGCTTCCGGCGCATCATCAGCAAACGCGGCACGCCAAAGGTGGAGCCAATGGTAGATGGTCATTCTGGATTCCTGTTCCTTGATAGGAACGGAATGCCAATGGTCGCGCTGCATTGGGCGAAGTATATGCAGCACACCATCGAGAAGTACAACAAGATTTACCGTGTCCAGATGCCCAAGGTCACGCCGCATGTGTGCAGGCACACCTTCTGCTCTCAAATGGCGAAATCCGGTATGAATCCGAAGATGCAGCAGTACATCATGGGACATTCAGATATCAGTGTGACGTTGATTACCTACAGAGGTCCAGGGGCTTTTAGTCCCCTGGTTAACGCACATACTTTTCAAACCAATTGGTGATCTCGACGAGACGACGGACGCGGTGGAGGGGCTTGCCGGAGCGGGAAAGCTCGTGGTTCTCGCCGTGGAAAACGCAGATACGGGTGGGGATGTGGTTTGCGGCCAGGGCGGTGTACATTTGCAGGCCTTCGGGGAGCGGGCAGCGGTAGTCCTCGTCGGAGTGGATAAAGAGCGTCGGGGTCTTTGCGTTGGCTGCATAGCGCAGGGGCGACTGCTCCCACATCTTCTCAGGATTGACAAAGGGATCGGCGGCGTTCTGATCGGTGGCAAAGAAATAGCCAATGTCCGACACGCCATAGAAGCTCAGCCAGTTCGAGATGGAGCGCTGAGAAGCGGCGGCGCAGAAGCGGTCCGTATGCCCGATGATCCAGTTTGTCATGAAACCGCCATAACTGCCGCCGGTTTCACACACGCGTGCTCGGTCGATCTGCGGATAGGCCGCCAGCACCGCGTCGGTGAAGTCCATGATGTTCCTGTAGTCCGTCGCGCCATACTCGCCGCGAATGTCTGCGAACGCATTATCCCGGCCATCGCTGCCCTTCGGGTTGCAGTAGAACACGAAATATCCCATGTTCGCCCACAGCTGCATCTCATGGTAGAACACCGGTCCATAGGCTGTTTTGGGGCCGCCGTGAATGTCCAACACCGCCGGATAAGTCTTGTCCGGATCGTAGTCCTTGGGCAGCAGCACCCATCCGCCGATCCGATAGCCTTCGCTCTCGATCTCCATGTATTGCGGCTGCGCCACATACTTGCCGGAAAGCGCGGCGTCGTTGAAATGCGTCAGCTGCTTCATCTTGCCGGTGCGCAGGCTGAAGCTGTACAGCTCCTGAAGGCGCATGTCATACAGACCGATGAGCAGCACTTCATCACTCTGATCAGAAATGGCAAAGCTGTCCACACTGCCTTCGCGGGTGATGACGGGCTCGTCCGTGCCGTCAAAATCCAGGCGATACAGATGTGCGCAGCCCTCGCGGGTGGTGATGTAATACATCTCGTCGCCGCGCATGATGCGGGCCGGACCGCCGCCCAGACGGCAGTCGCTGCCTACGCTGCCGTACATGCTGTACTCCTCGCGGCGCAGCGGAGCGATGGCGCCGGAGACTGGATCAACGGTGTAGACCCAATCGTTTTCGTTCAGACCGTAGCGGCTGCCGGTGGTTCCGAGCATCAGCAGGCGATCGCTGGCAGACAGCAGCTGACCGGCTGCCAGCTCCTCGCAGGCGGCGACCTGCCGCGTCTCGCCGGTGTGCCAGTTCACGGCACAGATGCTGCCGCCATTGAGCGGCATTTTCGTCTCGTAGGCAGAGACGGTGTAGAATACCTCGTCGCCAAAGACGGTCACAGAACCGACGGATTCCATCGGTGCGGTGACACGGGTGATGGTCAGCGGATCGGTGCCGACCAGGAAAAGTGCGGTGCGCTGTTTGTTGGTCACGCCCTGACCGTTGCCCCAGAAGGGGATCTCATCAAAGACATCGTAGTCCTTCTCGTCGGCATAGTTCTTGGCGACCTGGGCCCGGGCTTCGTCGGTCATCTGATAGTAGTCCGGGATCGCGGCGTCGATCGTGCCGGTGACGGCCAGATGGGTCGCGTCCAGCACCGTCAGCTGGCCTGCCGCAAAGGGCAGGGTAAAGGCCGGCAGCGCTTCGCCTCCGTTCACGTCCAGACAGTAATAGCTGGTGAATTGTTCTTTGGCCTCGGCGCGCTTCTTTTCCTTGGCGGAGCGGACCGCCGGGAACAGCAGGTGCGTCGCGTCCAGCCAGACAAAGGCGCGTTCACGTCCCAGGTCGGTCAGCTGACGAACGGCACCGTTTTCATACAGGTAGAGACGGGATTCGTAGCTGTTCTCCTCCTCGTTGGCGCAGGAGACGGCGAAAGCGGCACGCTTGCCATCGGGAGAATAGCGCACGCCAGAAAGATATTTATAGGAAAGAAAATCCTTGAGCTGAAGCTGCTTCATGGGAATGCTCCTTTCGATTGTGCTTATGTATATTATAGTCCTTTGTCGAACAAAGTCAATGTGCGGCAAAGGAAAAGCCCTCTGCGTAAGGACACGCAAAGGGCCGTGAGTCAATGATTGTGTTTCCCGATGCGAAACACCCGGTACGGCAGCTCAAAGACCGCGACGATACCAAGTACAATGGCGATGGCGGCCTTGACGGCTGCAAAGCCGGAGGCCATAGCGGCGCTCATTTCGCCCATGACCAGGTAATACGACGTCCAGTAAATGCCCGCGCCCGGGACCAGCGGAAAAATGCCGGAGATCAGGAACACAGTGGCTGGGCACTTTTCCAGCACCGCCGCAAAACGGGACAGGACGATGACGAGCACCGTGGCAAAGAATGTTGCCTCGGTGGCGGTCAGGGCGGCATAAACGGTCAGCAGGGAATAGAGCAGCCAGCCCGCTGCACCGATCAAGCCGCAATACAGGTAGTATTTTTTCGGCACGCCGAACAGCAGCGAGAAGGCTACTGTGCCGATGGCGGCGGCCAGGGTCTGTTCGAGGATCAGCATCATTGCAGCGCACCTCCCAGCCGATGATAGACCGTGAAGGTCACGCCCACGCCGATGGCGACACACAGAAACACCAGGATCGCATCCAGCAGACGGACCGAACCGGAAATGTAGTCGCCGTCCGCAATATCGCGGATGCCGTTGGTGAAGGGGACGCCGGGAACCAGCGGAATGATGGAACCAATGATCATGCTGTTGAGATTGTCGCCAAAACCGAAGGACTTGCACAGCAGGCAGGCCACGGTCACCAGCGCACCGCCCAGAATATTGCCGATGATGCGCGACATGTGCGGCGCACCGACGAACAGCACGAAGATATAGAGCAGGAAACCGGCGACAAATGCTGCCGCGCTGTCGGCCAATGAGCCGCCGAAAAGGAAGCAGAACGCTGCGCTGCCAACGCCCGAAGCCAGGATTTGAAGCCAGGGCGCCTTGCCTGGCATGGTGCGGATGCGCTCCAGCTCGGCCTGGACCTGCTCGAGGGTGCAGTGTCCCTGCTCGATCTCGCGGGAAAGCTGGTTGACCGCCACCACGCGATCCATCCGCGCCCCTTTCACGGGGATGTGCTGGACCTTGGCAAACAGATCCGCATGCTCGCCGCCGGTGGTGAAGATGCCGTTGCTGAGTACAAAAAAGTGGCAGGACGTCACGCCAAAGTGATGGCAGATACGTTCCATTGTTTCTTCCACGCGAAAGATCTCCGCGCCGTTTTCCAGCAGCAGATGTCCCGCTTCCATGGCCGTTTCCAGCACCGTCCGTTCATCCGGCGCATGTTCCATGCCTTCATCTTCCTTCTATGATACAGAATTCTGTCATAGCGTATCACAAAGCCATGCAATTTGCAAGATGAGGCATCTTGAAAAGAGCAGAAAACTCGCGCAGCAAGGCGCAGAGCCCCTGGATTGCACACGCCGAGGAAATGTGCTATAATGCACGCGGGTGAATTGCGATGAAGAAAACGATTGCGGGAAACCTGGCGACGGGATGGATCAAAATCCTTGCGCTGGCGTTCATGTTTGCGGACCATGCGGGAAAGATGCTGCTGCCTGGCGTGCAGGAGATGCGGATGCTTGGGCGACTGGCCTTTCCGCTGTATGCCTGGTGCCTGATGGTCGGCGCAAATTATACGCGGAGCATGCCGAAATATCTGCTGCGCATTCTGGCAGTCGGGCTTGTCTCCCAGCCGCTGTATATGATCGCGTTGAATCATACCTGGAATCAGCCGAATGTCTTTTTGACGCTGGCGCTGGGCATATGCGGACTGTGGAGCCTGCGCGAAAAGCGATGGGGGAGCCAGGTCTGGGGACCTGCCGCAGTGCTGCTGCTGGCTGCGCTGCTCAAGGTAGACTATGGATGGAAGGGCGTGCTGTTCATCATGCTGCTGTATGCGGTGCGCGACTCGCGGCCGGCCATCGCGGCGATGATGATCGCGTTCTGCCTGTTCTGGGGCACGACGTCTACGGCAATCAGCAGCATCTGCGGATGCTCGCTCAACGGCGTATCCTCCTGGCCTGCGATCGGCGCGATCCTGCCCAGCTTCCTGCGCCTGCAAACCTTCTCGCTGCTGGCTCTGCCGCTGATCCTGCTTCGGATACCGCGGGAAAAGGACCTTCGCCTGCCAAAATGGCTCGGCTATGCCATTTATCCCGCTCATCTGGTCGTTCTCTATGGATTGGAATTGCTTTTCAAATGAACCTGATTTTCGCCCGGCATATGCCGGGTTTTTTGTGCGGAATTTCAATGTTCGCCTTGACAGATACGAACATATGTTTTATTATATAGCAAACAAATGTTCTTGTGCTGGGGGGTGGAAGCATGTCGGAACTCGAGAGAATGAATAGGCATAGGATTCGCGTCAAGGTCCGCGCAGACTTTCATTTTGATGGGACGATCATTCCCATCAAGCTGCGCACGGTGGATAGTCCGCCATTTACGATCGACCAGATTCTCGATATTCGTCCGGCGTCGGCGATCAAGGCGGGCGGCATGGGCGTGCGGTATACCTGCCGGATCGGGGACAAGACGTTCTATCTGTTCAATGACCGGAGCATGTGGTTTGTCGAGCGTTGAGCGCGGCGCAAAAAAGCCGGTGGTCCAGCTGCGACCATCGGCTTTTGACGTATTGTGAAGCTCAGTAGATCCGGTACTGTCCGCCCAGCATCAGCAGGCAGAAGAAGTACAGGCAGTTGTCGTAATAGCGGCGATTCCCCCTGCGCAGGGGCGTGTCCCAGAAGCGGCGCAGGAAATCGTCAGCGTAGGCGCTGTCGCTGGCAATGGATGCCGCGCCGAGGACGGACGTGATAGCAACGGGATGCAGCGCGGGCTCGTCCAGTGCCACGGTGCCGTCCAGATTGTAGCACTTGTAATCGACGCCGTCCACCTGATCGTGGAAGAAGTCCTGAATGTGCGTGGCGACGGCAGAGAGCGCGTCGCAGCGGCCGCACCAGAGCTGATGCAGGGCAATGTTCTCCGCCACGCGGTAGGCGTCGCTGTAATAGGGCGCCTTGGACCAGGGCTGCAGGCGGGTCGTGCCGTCGAACTCGGCATATTCGGGACTCAGACCGGCCGTGGGATCTGCGCTCAGGGCGATGTATTCGCGGGCAGCACGGGCGGCCTCGGCCCAGAAGGGGCGGTCGCCCTCATCGGCGTACAGCGCAAATTGCTCGTAGAAGTGCGGCAGATGATAGGACGGATCGGTGTACGGACTGCCGGGCACGAACAGGATATAGTGATTCTCCGGATGCATCATCGGCGCACCGCCGGTCAGCTCGGCCTGATGGACCATATGACGCAGAATGGCGCGGGCCTCCTCGCTGTAGGCATAAATGCCCTCGCCATCGCCCCAGCGGTGGGATGCGAAGATCAGCGCCATGGCGTAGTATTCCTCGCCGTCGGGCGCGGGCCCCTCGGAATTGTGGACGCCGTTCAGCTGCACGGACCAGGCGAAATAGCCTGCGTTCGGGCCTTCGCTCAGGTACATGCAGCGCTTGGAGAAGCACCAGAGCCTGTCAAAAATGTCCTTGCGGTCCATCTGTACGGCCATCATCATGCCATAGCTCATGCCCTCGGTGCGGGCATCGTGATTGCCGGTGTCCTCCATGCAGCCGCTGTCCTGGTCGACGGTGTGGTAGAATTTTTCCTCCGGGTCAAAGAAAATGGTCTGGAACGCGTCGTTGATCCGGGCCTGGACGGCCTCGTCTGAGACGCCGATGCGGGCAAAATAGTTCATAAACGGTCCTCCTTTGTCTGTCTGCATTATAGCACAGCCGCGTTGGGGCGGCAACGCGCCGCTTGCGGTCCGTGCGGCAGAATTTGCGGCAATTGTCGATTGACAAAAAGGAAGAGGCATGGTAGAATGAATGTGCAAAACCGAGTTAGCAGGTGGGTTTTGAAAACCTGCCGGACGGATAGAAAAGAGGAAACTTATGGATCGAATTTATCTGGATAACGCCGCGACGACCGCCGTGGCGCCGGCGGTGCTGGAGACCATGCTGCCGTATTTCACGGAGCATTATGGCAATCCGTCCAGCATTCACGGCACGGGCCGCGACGCCCGCAAGGCGGTGGAGGCAGCCCGCAAGCAGGTGGCCGCTGCCATCGGCGCTCAGCCCCAGGAGATTTATTTTACCGCGGGCGGCTCCGAGAGCGATAACTGGGCCATCAAGGGCGCAGCGTTTGCACGGAGGGAGAAGGGCAATCATATCATCACGACCGCCATTGAGCATCATGCGGTGTTGCATACGTGCGCATGGCTGGAGAAGCAGGGCTTTGAGGTGACCTATCTGCCGGTCGATGCAGAGGGCCGCGTGCGGCTGGCCGATGTGGAAAAGGCGATCACCGACCGCACCATCCTGATCAGCGTGATGGCGGCCAACAATGAGATCGGCACCATCGAGCCGATCACCGAGATCGGAAAGCTGGCCCATGAGCGCGGCATCCTGTTCCACACGGACGCTGTGCAGGCCATTGGCGCGATCCCGATCAATGTGAATGAAATGAATGTGGACATGCTGTCCATGAGCGCGCACAAGTTCCACGGCCCCAAGGGCGTGGGTGTGATGTACCTGCGCAAGGGCATCCGCATCGACACGCTGCTGCATGGCGGCGCCCAGGAGCGCGGACTGCGTGCGGGCACGGAAAATCTGCCCGCGATCGTCGGCATGGGCAAGGCGATTGAGCTGGCCGTGGCTCACCTGGAGGAGAACGCGGCGCGGATGTCCCGCCTGCGCGACAAGCTGATGGACGGTCTGATTGCCCGCATTCCCGACGTCCGCATCAACGGGCCGAGGGAGGGACGACTGCCGAACAACTGCAACATTTCGGTTCGCTATATCGAAGGCGAATCCATGCTGCTGCGTCTGGATCTGGTGGGCGTGGCAGCGTCCAGCGGCTCGGCATGCACC
>R21__coassemble_1486_pt1 | contig 15653 bp, 11 predicted proteins | sample R21__metabat2_low_PE_059 | metagenome-assembled genome bin R21
CTTTGACCCCTTGCAGGTCCAGGGCAGCGCCCTGGTCGCGCCTCAGCGCGAAACCTTAGAGGTCAAGGGGACTTTTAGTCCCCTTGTAGGGTCCAGGGGCAACGCCCCTGGTGGGATCGTTAAGGGCAAAGCCCTTAACACCCCCGTCACCCATTCACTCTGAATACATCTATTACATCCGAACGCTTTTGGAGCTGACGGATGACGCTGTCCATTTGATCTCGCGATCTTACTTCCAGGACAAGACGAATGGTCGCAATTTTGTTGCGGTCGGCGCCGGAGGAGCTGTTGCGGATGGAGACGCCCATACCGCCGATCTCGGTGGTGACTTCGCCCAGGAGGCCAACATGGTCATAGCACATGACCTTAATGGACACGCAGAAGCTGCCTACGTTATGGTCCGCCCAGAACACGTTCACGCGGCGTTCGGCCTCGCCATTAACGGCGTTGATGCACTCGCTCTTATGGATCGTCACGCCGCGGCCGCGGGTGATATATCCCACAATATCATCGCCGGGCACCGGGCTGCAGCAGCGCGCAAAGCGCACCGGGATATCCGCATCCGTACCCTCCATGATAATACCATGGTTTGCTTTGCCCTGCACACGGTGCGGCGTTTCCACCGGCTTGGGCGGCGCTGCGGGCTCGCGGGCCTTCTGCTCCTCGATCAGCTTGGACACCACATACTGTGACGCCATGCCGCCATAGCCCACCGCGCCGAAAATATCATCGAGCTCCTGGAATCCATACTTGCGCAGGATGCTCTCGTAATACTCCTGCTTGAGCAGGTCGCTCATCTGCACGCCGCGTCGCTTGCACTCGCGGTCCACCATGCTGCGGCCCAGCTCGATGTTCTCCTCGCGCAGCTCCTTTTTCAGGAACTGACGGATCTTCGCCTTTGCCTGGGGCGTGCGGCAGATGCGCAGCCAGTCCGTGGACGGGCCCTTGCACGACGCCGACGTCATGATCTCCACGCGGTCGCCCGTTTGCAGCTCCGTATCCAGCGGAATGATGCGTCCGTTGACCTTTGCGCCCACGCACTTGTTGCCCACCGCGCTGTGGATATGGTACGCAAAATCCAGCGGCGTTGCGCCCTTGGGCATGCTCACCACATCGCCCTTGGGCGTAAACAGGAACACTTCCTCCGAGAACAGATCGGTTTTCAGCGTATCGACAAACTCTTTGCTGTCGCGTGTCTCGTTCTGCCAGTCCAGGATCTGACGCACCCAGTACAGCTTGCTGTCCAGGTCGTTGCCCGCGCCGCCGCCTTCCTTGTAGCGCCAGTGCGCCGCAATGCCGTACTCAGCCACCTGATGCATTTCCCAGGTGCGGATCTGCACCTCAAAGGGGAAGGGCATCTTGCGGCCGCCCACCACCGTGGTGTGCAGGGACTGATACATGTTCGCCTTGGGCACGGAGATATAGTCCTTAAAGCGGCCCGGGATCTGGTTCCACAGCGTGTGTACAATGCCCAGCACCGCATAGCAGTCCTGCACCGTGTCCACCAGCACGCGGATGGCGATCAGGTCATAGATCTGCTCAAAAGGCTTGTTTTGCAGCACCATCTTGCGATAAATGCTGTAGAAGTGCTTCGGACGGCCGTCCACATCATAGTGGATGTGGTTTTCATCCAGCTTGGCAGACAGCTCCTCAATGACCGTGCGAATATTCTCCTGGCGCTCGGAGCGCTTCTGGCCCACCTTCTGCACCAGGTTCTGATAGCCCGCCGGGTCGATATAGCGCAGGGACAGATCCTCCAGCTCCTGCTTGATGGCATACACGCCCAGACGATGGGCCAGGGGCGAATAAATGTCCAGCGTTTCGCGGGCGATGGCCACTTGCCGCTCCGGGGACTGGAATTTCAGCGTGCGCATGTTGTGCAGGCGGTCTGCCAGCTTGATCAGCACCACGCGGATGTCCTTGCTCATGGCCAGGATCATCTTGCGCAGGCTCTCTGCCTGGGCCTCCTCGCGGTTGGCAAAGTCCAGCTTGTTCAGCTTGGTCACGCCGTCCACCAGGCGTGCGACCTCCGCGCCGAATTCTGCCTGGATCGTGTCCAGCGTCACGCCCTCGCAGTCCTCCACCGTGTCGTGCAGTAAACCCGCGGCAATCGTCGGCGGGTCGATCATCAGCTCGGCCAGGATGCTCGCCACAAAGCAGGGGTGGATAAAATAGGGCTCGCCGCTCTTGCGCATCTGCCCTGCGTGCGCCTGCTCCGCAAACTTGTAGGCCTTCTCCACCAGCTTATAATCGTCGCCCGGATTGTACTTCTGCACTCGGGCAATCATCTGATCCAGCGGCATGGCCGAAAATGTTGAATACATGGAGCATCCTCCTCTCCGGAGAGAAATGGTCACTTACCGGTTCGTAAATATCGGATGAGCGCACTGTCCGACATGCTGCACTTGACCGGCGGCAGCAGCCGCAGCGCGTAGGGCGACAAAGTAAATTCCGCCAAACGGACCTCACTGAACGCCGTCAGACCCACCAGCACCTGCATCGTGGTCAGCCCGACGTCTGCCGCCAGCTGACTGGCCGCCATCGACCCGCCCAGGCGAACCCGCTTGTATAGGCTGCGCAGCGTGTCGTCGTCCATGGCCAGCGTCTCCAGCAGCGCCGTGAATGCAGGGTTCGGTTTCATGGCCTGCAAGCAGGCACGCGGGCAGCGCCGGGTGATCTCGGCGGCCTCGCCGGACAGCACATCGCCGTCCAGCAGGATAATATCGTGCCACACATCCCGCAGTTTATCCAGCTGCGGCGCACACAGCACGGTATTGAAGCCGCGCAGCTCCTGCACCGCGCCGACAGCGGCGTCTGCTCTGCCAGCCACGGCAAAGGACATGGCGCGTTCCCGCTCATGACCGATCAGCAGCGTTCCCCGTCCATTTTCCAGCAGGTGCTGGACCGACGCCTGTGTGACCGTCGGCAGCGTACTGGGAATTTGTGAAGGATTCGCCGCGAGGACCGTCATTTCCTGCAAAAGCCCCTCAAAAAGCCTGTCAGCGGTCGGGAGCGGCGCGGTGCCTTCGGAGGTGCGCAGGGCCTGCACCTGCAATTGCGGCGTGACACGGTCGCGGAACTCGTTGCGCTCCGGCGCATACAGTACGTCCACCATTTCCAGCCCCGCCCGCGCCATCGCGCCCATCTGGAAGGCGATGCCGTCACGCAGGGCGTTCCCGTCCAGTAATGACAGCTTGAGATGATCCTCCGTCTTGCCGACCGCCCGCGCCTGCTGCACATGGGTGCCGCAGGTCAGGAAAGCCGGGGCAGGATTGCCATAGCCGGTGGGCTGGAGCATGTCCAGTTGATCGATCAGATCCAACGTCACCTGCTCCAGCGGCAGCGCCAGGTCATACTCCTTCGTCGGAATATAGCAGGTCGGATCGCACTTTTCGCGGATCGCAAGATTCAACCGGCGGTGCAGCTCAGGCACCAGGTCCGCCCGCATGGTCAGGCCTGCCGCCTGCTCATGGCCGCCGAAACGGATGAACAGGTCCTGGCAAGTGGTCAGCATGGCATGAATGTTGACGCCCGGGATCGAGCGGCAGCTGCCCACGGCAGTTTCGTCCTGCTTGCTGAGCACAATGGTCGGGAAATGGTATTTCTCGCAGATACGTCCCGCCGCCAGGCCGATCACGCCGCTGTTCCAGCCCTCGCCCATGATGATGATGACCTGATCCTCGAAGAAGTCGATCGTCTCAGCCAGCGCCTTTTCTGCCGCGCTTGTGATCTCGGTTTGAAGCGCCTGTCGCTGCTCGTTGTTCTTTTCCAGGTGGCTGGCGATGCGCTCTGCCTCTGCCCGGTCGCGGCTGGTGAGCATTTCGACGCACTGCGCGGCGTCCTCCAGACGACCACCCGCGTTGATGCGCGGTGCCAGGCGGAACGCCACATTGGTCGAGCTGACCGGCGGCGTGACGCTCGCAAGCTGCATCAGTGCTTTGAGGCCGGGACGATCGCTCTGCGCCATCCTTTCGAGGCCTTCGCGAACGATCACGCGGTTCTCGTCGATCAGCGGCACAATGTCCGCCACCGTCGCCAGCGCGGCCAGATCAATGCGCCGCATGACTGCCTCCATGCCCAGCAGCGCCTGGGTCAGCTTCAGCGCCACACCCGCGCCGCAGAGACGGCGGAAGGGATAGTCGCCGCAGAGCGGGTTCAGCACCACATCGGCGGGCGACGGCGTGTCGGCCAATTGATGGTGGTCGGAGACGATCACCGTCATGCCCAGCAGCTGCGCCAGCTTGACCTCCTCGTGGTTCGTCACACCGCAGTCAACCGTCAGGAGGACCTTGTGATCCCGGGCGATCTCGCGCACGGCTTCGCAGTTGAGGCCATAACCCTCGCCGTGGCGGCTGGGAATGCGGTAGTCGACCTTCGCGCCCATCTCCGTCAGCGTTTCGAGCATGATCGACGTCGCACAGACGCCGTCGCAGTCGTAGTCGCCGTAGATCTGGATGGCGTCGCCGTTTTCGACTGCCCGCCGCAGGATCTCCACCGCCCGATCCATGCCCTCCATCAGCATCGGATCGTACAGCTGGTCCACCGACGGATGCAGAAACCGCTCCGCCTTCTCCTCCGTATCGACCCCGCGATTCCGCAGGATATTGCTCAGCCACATCGGCAATTCGCCCAATGCCTGAGAATGATCCGCCCCGCGTTTGATGTATCTGAGCATAATTTTCTCCTTTGTTTTGATAAGCCGAAGTACCAGGGGCGCTGCCCCTGGACCCTGCCGAAGGGGGTTCACCGCGCGGCGGCAACCAGAGCGCTGGGCCTCCTGCGCTACGCTTCGGAATACTTTCCGCTGCGCAGAACTGCCCCCAGGACAGGCGTATTCCTGGACCTGAAAGGGGTCGCAGACCCCTTGACCCCTTTCTGCACCATGCTCGCGCGATCTCCGACGGCTTGCGCGCGCATGCGGCTTTAGTGCATGCGCCTTAGCTTCGCTCCTGTGGTTTGGTTGGCGCTTTGGCTCTTTCGTGCTTCTCGGTCGCTTCTATGTTTGATGTATGCATCCGCTTTGGGGCAGGTGTACACATCAAACAGCAGCAATTTTTTTGTATGACCTTCCTCCGTCCGTTCCCCTACTCCGCCGCCCGCAACTTCCAACAGTGCAGGTAAGCCGCATGCTCAAAGCAAACAGCGGAGCCCCCAAGCATGGAGCCGCTCAACCCGCACCGCAGAATGGGTCAAGGGGCCGTGCCCCTTGCAGGGTCCAGGGAACACGCCTGCCCTGTGGGCAGTTCTGCGCAGCAGAAAGTGTTCCGAAGCGTAGCGCAGGAGGCCCAGCGTCCCCGGTCGCGCCTCAGCGCGAAACCCCGTGGGTCCAGGGGCAAAGCCCCTGGAAGCCCCTGGAACGAACAAAGGAGGAACCCTCCGCGCCGGGAAGGTTCCTCCGGAAAGACGGGAGGGTGGATTACTTCTTGGCCTTCTGAGCCTTGTAAGCAGCCAGCTTGTCCTCCAGGAACGCCCACACATAACCATTGATCATGTTGGCGCTGTACACACCGGACAGGATGCCGATGATGATGGGCAGAGCGAACTCCTTGATGGAGTCAACGCCCAGGATGTACAGGGCAACGATGGTGATCAGGGTGGTCAGGGTAGTGTTGATGGTGCGGCCCAGGCACTCCTTGATGGAGATGTTGACGACCTCCACCTTGCTGGTGGTGGGCAGCTTCTTGGCATTCTCACGAATACGGTCGAAGATCACGATGGTGTTGTTGATGGAGTAACCGACGATGGTCAGCATGGCCGCAATGAAGGGGCTGTTCATCTCGATGATGGAGCGCAGCAGCACCATGAAGCTCAGCATGATCAGCACGTCATGCAGCAGGCCGAACACAGCAGCCAGGCCGGAGCTGAGGTCAAAGCGGAAAGCAATGTAGATCAGCATCAGCGCGGCAGCGATCAGCACGGACAGGAACGCATTGCCCACCAGGGTCTTGCCAGCCACAGGACCGACGTAGGACACGTCGCCGGAGGCCTTCACTTCAGGATAGGTCGCAGCAATCGCGCTCTCGAAGTTCGCCTGCAGGCCCTGCACGCCTTCCTCGGACACGTTCTTGATGCGGATGTTGGCCTCAGTCTTACCCTGCTTGGTCACAGTGTAGGAACCAACATTCATGCCGGACAGGACATTCTCCACATCGGCAGTCTGGAAATCGGTGCCCATGTCATACTGCATGGACAGGCCGCCGGCGAAGTCAATGCCCAGGTTGATGCCCAGACCGAAGATGCTCAGCAGCAGGGCGATCGCCATGATCGCGCAGGAGACCATCAGGCAGATCTTGGAGTTATTCTTGATCGTCATTACTGCTCATCTCCCTTCACAGTCTTGATGCCAGTGGTGAAAGCGCTGGGCTTGAGGCTGAACGCATTCACGATGTTCTTCATCAGGAAGCGGGTCACGACCACGGCGGTGATCATGGAGGTCACAACGCCCAGCAGCAGGGTCTTACCGAAGCCCTGGATGGAGCCGGTGCCGTAGATCAGCAGCACGACGGCGGCGATCATGGTGGTCACGTTGGCGTCCAGGATGGCGCTCATGGCATTCTTGAAGCCGGCCTTCACGGCAGCCTTCAGCGGGCGGCCATTGCGGACTTCCTCGTTGAAGCGCTCGTAGATAATGACGTTGGCGTCAACAGCCATGCCGATGCCCAGAACGATACCAGCCAGGCCGGGCAGGGTCAGCTGCACGCCGAAGATAGCGGTCAGGAAGAACAGCAGGATGACATAAATGCACAGCGCCCAGGAGGCAACCACGCCGTTCATGCGATAACGGAAGATCATGATGGCCATGATCAGCACAATGCCGATCAGAGCGGCCAGCACAGAGGTGGACAGGGCATTCTCACCCAGGGTGGCAGCCACGGTATCGACCTTCTGCTGGGTCAGCTGCATGGGCAGAGCGCCGGACTGGATCTGAGCGGCGATGGACTGGGCGCGCTCCAGGCTGCCCATGCCATTGATGACGCCGCTGCCGCCGGTGATCACGCTCTGAACGGTAGGAGCGATCAGCAGCTCATCGTCCAGATAGATGCTGATGGACTTGCCCAGGTTCGCAGCGGTGGCCTGCGCGAAGATGTCGGAGCCCTCGCCGGTCAGGCGGAACTGCACCACATAGTCGGCAGAATCGGAGTCATAGCCGCCGATAGCGGTCTGGACCATGGAGCCGTCCATGATCAGCTCGCCGTTGGAATCCTTGAACTCCAGCTTGGCGGTGGAGCCGATCAGGTCCAGCACGATGCTCGGGTCCTGAACGTCGGGGATCTCAACGCGGATGCCGTTGCCGCCGATGCGCTGCACGGTCGCCTCGTTGTAGTTGGCGTCGTCCAGACGGTTCTGGATGATGCTGATGGTGCCTTCGACCAGGGTATCAAAGTCCACGTCGTCGGCAGTGTTCTCGTTCTTCTCGGCAGAGTACTCAACATACACGCCGCCGCGCAGATCCAGGCCCAGAGACAGGCTGGCAGGCCAGTTCTCCGCATTGGTGGTGGGCAGCCAGGGCAGCAGCTTGTACAGGCCGCGGGAATCCAGGTTCATACCAGTCACGCCGAGCACGCCGCAGACGATGGTCAGCACCAGCAGGATTGCCAGTGCAATGCGCGACTTCGTCTGACCGTTCAGGCGCTTGCGATTGTTCTTGCTCATATCGCATTCTTCCTCCATTTTGATTCATATATCAGGCTACGCTCAGAACACTTCCGGCGGACTAACCGGGCATGCCCTCCGGCGGACACACGGCGTACACGGTCTTTGTCCAGGTGCGTCCGGTCACGGGCCAGCCGTTTCCGTCCACCACCACGGCGCAGATCATGCATTCGTCATCCGTCTCGATGCGCGGCGCGGCGGCATGCTTTTCCTGCTGCTGCATCAGCAACGGAAGCACATTGTCTGCCGGGACGGCAGCCGCCTGCATCAGCACCGGCGTCGGGAGCGTTTCGACCGGCATGGCCGCCGTCTCGCTCTCCGGCCCCCGCACCAGCGCGGGCACAGCCATCATCAGCAGCGCGGCAAACATCAGTCCGAGCAGCGTTTGCCCGATCCGTTTCATTTGCCCCACCGCCTTTCCGCACAGGCCTTCTCAGCCCAATATACATACTGTTTTGTATTATAACGGTTCCTGTGACACTCGTCAAGAATTTGTAACAAAAAAAGTGCTTTTTCGGCTTCGGGATTCCCAAAAGAGACGGTTCTTTGATGTTTGCATCCATCAGTTGCACATTTCCGGCCCATTTGCTATAATCACATTGTACCCATTTAGATGAAACGAACCGAGGAATGACCATGCCGACCAACAAGATCAACTATCAAAAAGAACTGGAGAAGGAGCTGAGCCGCCAGGAAGGCCGCGTCCCGCGCCTGCTGCTGCATGTGTGCTGTGCGCCCTGCTCCAGCTATGTGCTCGAGTATCTCTCCGAGTATTTTGAGATCACCGTTTTCTACTATAATCCCAACATCGAGCCCGCCGAGGAATACCACTACCGCGCCGCCGAGGAGCAGCGCTTCATCAGCGAGATCTCGCCCAAGCATCCGATCCATTACGTCGAGGGCGATTTTGAGCCCGGTCTGTTTCATGAGACGGTCCGCGGTCTGGAAAAGGAACCGGAAGGCGGCCTGCGCTGCACCGAATGCTTCCGCCTGCGCCTGGAAAAGACCGCGCAGCTCTGCCTCGACGGCGGTTATGATTACTTCACCACCACCCTGACCATCAGCCCGCTCAAGGATGCAAACCGCCTGAACACCATCGGCCAGGAGCTGGCCGCCGTCTATGGCGTCCGCTGGCTCCCCTCCGATTTCAAGAAGCGCGGCGGCTACGTGCGCTCCGTCGAGCTTTCCCGCGAACATGGTCTGTACCGCCAGGATTATTGCGGCTGCGTCTATTCCAAGGCCGAAAGCCTGGAGCGGCAAAAGGCCGCGCAGTCCCAACCCGAATCCTGAACAATCAGCATCCACCGCCATCCATGTACACGAAAACGCCTGTACCCAAGCCGGTACAGGCGCCTTCTTTTCAAGATCAATAGGCCGTGTGATACTTTGCGGGATAGGAGGCATACTTGCCCTCCAGCTGGTGCTCGACCAGCCAGTATTCGCCATTGGTGGAGATGTGGATCATGCCCCAACCGCCAAAGCTGTAGGGGATGCCCGCCTTGTTCATGGTCTTTTGCGCAGCCTCGGTGTGCATGTTGCCATGGGTGACAAAGATCAGTTCCGGGTCCACCAGCTCCAGGAAGCCGGGGTCCAGCAGGCTCAGGCCATGGTGCGGATACTTGAGGATGTCGGCCTTCAGGTCATAGTTGTTGGCGGCATAGTACTGCTGCGCCAGGTTCTCCGCATCGCCCGTCAGCAGCAGGCGGCAGGGGCCGACCTCCACCATCGTCATGACAGACAGCTGGTTGGTGGTCTTTTTGTGGTAGGTCTGCTGGACAAAGGTCAGCTCCGCATTGCCGAAGGTCATTTTGTCGCCGTCGGCCACCCGGGTGATCGGGATGTTCAGGCTCTTGGCGGTGTTGACCACAGAACGCTGCATGGTGTGGCTGGCAGAGAAATTCTCATCGAAACCGGTCAGGAACGCACCGATCTCGTACTGCTTCATCATATCGGCCATGCCGCCCAGATGATCGTAGTCGGGATGGGTGTTGAAGGCGTAGTCAACGCGGATGATTCCCAGCGAATTGAGCAGATTTTTCAGCTCTACATACTGACCGGAGGTGGCGGTGTCGATGACCATGACCTGGTCTGCGGACACCATCACCATGGTGTCGCAGCCGATGGTCTTTGCCACGTACAGGTCCAGCAGCACCTCGTCCTCGGCAAAGTCGGGCGCCTCGCCCTTGAGGAACACACGCTTTTCAGCGGCGTCTGCCGCCGCAGTCTCCTCCGCCAGAGCCGCGCAGGAAGCCAGCACCATCAGCAGAGCCAGCAGCAGAGAAACGATTTTCTTCATGAATGGCACCTCTGTAAAGAAAGAGGCGCCCTGTCACCATCAGGCGGCAGAACGCCTCTTGTTATGTCGTTTCGGGCGGGCTGCCGATTACTTCAGCATGCTCTCCTCCCAGCAATCATAGGGCTTCAGCTCCAGCAGCTGGGCAACGGTGGGGGCAACATTGGCCAGGCCAAAGGCGCCGTCCTTCATCTCGTGCTTCTCATCCTTATCATAGATGATGAAGGGAACGGGATTCAGGCTGTGAGCAGTGCGGGGAGCAATGCCGCCCTTCTTGTTCTTCTCCAGCATCTGATCGGCGTTGCCGTGGTCGGCAGTGACGCACAGGATCGCACCGCACTCGTCGCAGACCTTCTTGATGCGGGCCAGCTGCAGGTCAACAGACTCCACAGCGATCTCGGTGGCCAGCAGGTTGCCGGTGTGGCCGACCATGTCGCCGTTGGGGAAGTTGCAGCGGATGAAGCCATACTTGCCGGACTCGATGGCGGCGATCACCAGGTCAGCGACCTCGGTGGCCTTCATCCAGGGGCACTCGTCGAAGGAACGCACGTCAGAGGGAACCTCGGCGTAGTCCTCCAGCTCCTCGCTGACCTTGCCGGAACGGTTGCCGTTCCAGAAGTAGGTCACGTGGCCGTACTTCTGGGTCTCGGAGCAGGCATACTCCTTGATGCCCGCGGCCACCAGCAGCTCGGTCAGGGTGTTGCGGATCTGGGGAGGATTGACCAGGAACTTGTGGGGGATCTTGAGGTCGCCGTCGTACTCCAGCATGCCGGCGTACAGCACAGCGGGCACCTCGCCGCGGTCGAACTTGTCGAAGGAGGCGTCGCCGTCAAAGGCCATCGAAATCTCCTGGGCGCGGTCGCCGCGGAAGTTGTACAGGATCACGGAATCGCCGTCGGCCATCTTGCCCACGGGTGCGCCGTTCTCGGCGATCACGAAAGCGGGCAGATCCTGGTCGATGACGCCGGTCTCGGCGCGGAAGGTCTCAATAGCTTCCTTAGCAGAAGCGAAGGCGCGGCCCTCGCCGTGCACATGCACGTCCCAGCCAGCCTTGACCATCGCCCAGTTGGCCTGATAGCGGTCCATGGTGATGGTCATGCGGCCGCCGCCGGAAGCAATGCGGCCGTCGAAGGAGGCGTCGTTCAGCTCAGCCAGCACGTCCTCCAGCTGCTGCACATACTCCAGAGCACAGGTGGCGGGCACGTCGCGGCCGTCCAGCAGGATGTGGCAGCGGACCTTGGCAACACCCTCGGCCTTGGCTTCCTTCAGCATGGCGATCAGGTGGCTGATGTTGGAGTGGACGTTGCCGTCAGACAGCAGGCCGATGAAATGCAGGGTGGTGCCCTTGGCCTTCACATTGCCGACCAGCTCCTGCCAGGTGGCGGACTGATAGATGGAGCCGCTCTCGATGGACTCGTTCACCAGCTTGGCGCCCTGGGAGTAGATCTGGCCGCAGCCCAGCGCGTTGTGGCCAACCTCGCTGTTGCCCATGTCGTCATCGGTGGGCAGACCCACGGCGGAGCCATGAGCCTTGATGGTCTGGAAGGGCGCGTTCTCACGGAACCAGTCCAGGGTGGGGGTAGTGGCCTGCTTGACCATATTGCCCAGCTCAACGGGGGTTTCGCCCACGCCGTCCATGACAACCAGCACAACCGGCTTCTTCATAAATATAGACCTCCTTCATTCATTGAAAACAATCATCATGCAGCGAAAAAATCCGCATACATATTAAGGATAAATCATTGTCGGTTAATTGTCAATGGATACCTTTATATGTGCGCGAATTTTCCAGAGTATCCGCACAGGAACTTCGTCTCCGCATGCACATTCAGACGCCGTGCAAAATGATCTGGTCAGGGATTGAAGGACCTTTTCAAAGAGAAAATCATACCGTCCTTCGTTTTATAATTTCCTATTTATATTGCTTGATGAATCCATGCGGCTGTCAGGTGACAAACGGACTGGATTTGTTGTCTTTTTCCTGTTTTCCACGCGGTATTGTCTGTAATGCTAAAATTTTCTATTAACAAAAGTCGACAAACCATTATAATATACAATATGGTAAGAAAACAGCTATAGAAATGCATCACAACAGGAAAAGGAGAGGTTTTTCGCTATGAAACGGAACCGCAACGAAAACGGTATACGCGTCAACCGCAAGGGTTGGTTTGGCCCGTATATCAAGAGCACTTGGGAACTGTACCTGATGATGCTGATCCCAATCATCTACATCATCTGCTTCAAGTATAGGCCGGTGCTGATGACCGTCATGGCCTTCAAGAAGTACGTTCCCTACGGCGGCAGGTCCGTGTGGGAAATGAACTGGGTTGGCCTCAAGTGGTTTGAAGAAGCTTTCCGCGACAGTGAGTTCTGGAAGGCCCTGGGCAACACCCTGGTGCTGAACATGGGCGACCTGGTTCTGGGCTTCCCGTTCCCCATCTGTCTGGCCATTTTCCTGAATGAGCTGCGTTCCAACAAAGTGCGTAAGCTGACCCAGATGTGTCTGTATCTGCCCAACTTCCTGTCCTGGGTTATTATTTCCGGTATCACTGCGCAGATGTTCTCTGCCAGCGGTCTGGTGAACAACATTGCCCAGAACTTAGGCGGCAGTACAGTGCCCTTCATCTCCAACAGCGGTTGGTGGCGGATCATCTACTGGGTCATGGGTATCTGGCAGAGCGCCGGTTATTCTCTAATCATCTACCTGGCTGCCCTGATGTCCAACGACCCCTCCCTGTCCGAGGCGGCCTACATCGACGGTGCTACCCGAATGCAGCGTATCTGGCACATCACCGTGCCTCAGATCATGCCCACCATTTCCACCCTGCTGATCATGCAGGTCGGTAAGATCGTGAACATCGCCTTCGACCGTCCCTACATGATGAGCAACAACCTGGTGAAGGATGCCTCTCAGGTTATCTCCACCATGGTGTATGAAAAGGGTCTGCAGGTTGGCCGCTTTGACTACGCGGCTGCCATCGGTCTGTTCCAGTCTGTGATCGGCATCGTACTGACCCTGATTGCGAACCAGGCCTCCAAGAAAATGGGTCAGGAGGGCATCATGTAATGAGCACCGTCAAGCAGAAAAAACTCGATAAGATCGCAGATTCCAATGCGGCCAGCGGTCGCGGCGTCAATACTGCCGCCGAAAATCGTTTCCAGATCGGTTGGGCCATCTTCTTCGTGCTCGTTTCTCTGATTGCAATCGTGCCCATCCTGCGCGTTATCTCCATCTCCTTCTCCAATAAGAACGCGATTCTGCAGGGCAAGGTTCTGGTTTGGCCCATCGGCTTCAACACCGACGCCTATGCCAAGGCGCTGAAGACCGGCAACTTCCTGCGTACCATGGGCTACTCTGTGCTGCTGATGGTCGGTGCGTGTGCCATCAACATGGTCATGACCATTCTGCTGGCCTTCCCGTTGGCCCGCCGCAATCTCAAGCTGGGCGGCTTCGTGATGACCTTCTGCGTGCTGACCATGTATCTGAACCCCGGCACCATCCCTCACTTCCTGAATGTGCGCGACCTGGGCCTGTTCGATACCGTCTGGGCCCTGCTGATCCCCGGCGCATTGAGCGTGTATAACATGATCATCATGCGTACGGCCTTCCGCGCCATAGATGAATCCATGTATGAGGCCGCCCGCATCGAGGGCTGCGGTGAATTCCGCATCATGTGGCAGATCGCCATCCCGCTGACCGTGCCCACCATCGCTACCCTGGCCCTGTTCTACGCCGTGAGCCGCTGGAACGCCATCGACGACCAGATGTACTACATTCAGTCCTCCAATCTGTACACCGTGCAGATGACGCTGAAGCAGATGATCGAGTCCATCACCATCTCCGCCGAGGAAGGCTCCACCACGGAAATCGTGGCTGACAACGTGAAGGCTGCCAGCATTACCCTGTCCATGCTGCCCATGCTGATCGTGTATCCCTTCGTGCAGCGCTTCTTCACCCAGGGCATTATGCTGGGTGCTGTGAAGGGCTAATCCCAATGGAATTATGTTCCGACTGGGGAACATATTCATACATCTTAAAGGAGGATCTATCCATGAAGAAGTTCCTGGCTCTTTTCCTGGTTCTGGCTCTGATGGTCCCCATGTTCACCTTCGCTTCTGCTGACGATCTGCAGGAGATCAAGGTCATGGTGTGGGACCGCGGCGATGCCCCTGCCGGCGGCTCCGTTGAGGTCAACAAGATCACCGAGTGGATCAATGAACAGGTTGCCCCCCTGGGCCTGAAGGTCACCTTCGTGTCCACCGCCCGCTCCGGTTCCGACGGCGTGCTGCAGACCTGGATGGCCGGCGGCAAGGCCCCCGACGTTGTGTTCACCTATGACCAGAACCTGTTCCTGCAGTTCGCTACTCAGGGCGGTCTGGTTGACATGAAGGCTGCTATCGACAACCTGGGTCCCGACAGCAACATTCAGAAGTATGTCGGCTCCGTGATGAACATGGGTTACCTGAATGGCGAGCAGCTGGCTCTGCTGAGCATCCGCGGCGTTGCCAACCCCCGTCACACTGCCTACATCCGTCAGGACTGGCTGGATGAGCTGGGCCTGCCCCTGCCCACCACCAAGCAGGAGCTGATCGACACCCTGTATGCCTTCAAGGCTGCCAAGCCTGACTGCATCCCGTGGGCGATGAGCGGCCGTACCGACACCGAGAAGGGCTACCTGAACTTCATCGGTTCCTACGCCACCCTGGCTGACGAGAAGGACGCTTATGTGTACTCCGAGGCTTATCTGACCATGCACGAAGGCACCCTGGAAGGCATCAAGGTGCTGAACAAGCTGTACAACGACGGCATCATCATGAATGAGTTCGCCACCGACACCACCGAGGATCTGTACAAGCAGGCTGTTTCCTCCGGCAAGGCTGGCTTCATCCTGGATGACAACACCCGTATCTTCGACTATCTGGACGCCCTGAACTGCGAGAATGGCGAGCAGGTCCGCACCACCTTCGTGCCCGTGACCGCCTTCACCCAGGAAGATGGCTCCATCCGCAATCCCTTCGAGTATGCCTACGGCATGTATGTCATGATGCCCTGGTCCTCCGAAGGCAAGCAGGAAGCTGTTGTGAAGTACCTGAACTGGCTGTGCGATCCCGAAGTGGCTGAGAACATCGCCTATGCTCCCGAACACACCCGCAAGGAGAGCGGCGTGCCGAACTCCTTCACCGGTGACGAGCTGTCCGCCATGGGCTACAAGAAGACCCTGGACGACGTGAACATCCTGAACAAGCACTTCGCCTTCATGGAGACCCGCGAGGGCCTGGTCGACAACCTGATCGGTGTGAACAAGTTCGAGACTCCCGAATGGTTCTCCAACCTGCGTGACGCCATGGAAGTTGGCTTCTTCCGTTATCCCACCATGCCCTCTGCTCCCGACGTGGAAGCTGAGAAGGGTGCTACCGTGATCGACGCTATGCTGACCTATGTGTATCGTCTGATCAGCTGCACTCCCGACCAGTTCGACGCTCTGGAAGCCGAGCTGCGTGCCAACATGGTCAACGCTGGCCTGCAGGAGATCCTGGACGCCCGTGCTGCCTACTGGGATGCCAACAAGTAATTCTTGAAACCGCAGAGAGGCCGTTCCGAATGGAACGGTCTCTTTTTTGTGCACCGGGCACAACCTGAATCCAGCTGTCGTAATACTGATATGTAGTGCCAAAAGTCAATAGGAAAAAAGAAGAAAAGCAAGGG
>R21__coassemble_1487_pt1 | contig 15649 bp, 15 predicted proteins | sample R21__metabat2_low_PE_059 | metagenome-assembled genome bin R21
CGATGGTGCCGGAAGTGTCGATAACCACATCGGCGCGGGCTGCCTTTTCGTCGGCGGGCATCTGGCTGTTCAGCCGGGCTTCGGCTTCATCACGGGTGAAGCCGTCGCGGAGCATCAGCCGGGACAATTGCTCCTCACGAGTGATCCACACGCACCAGGCCCGATCGCACAGCGGCGTCAAATTCTTCTCAATCAGCAGCGGCATGTCCAGCACGACCAGCTCGCGTTCTTCTTCGGCGGCGCGGGACAGGGCAGACAGAATGCGCTCGCGGATCATCGGCTGCATGATGCCGTCCAGCTGCTCACGGGCGTCATCGCTGGCAAAGACGAGCTGTCCCAGCGCACGACGGATGAGCGTACCGTCCGGCAAAAAGATTCCGTCGCCAAATATCTCGCGCAGCCGGGGAAGCGCAGCGCCGCCTGGCGCGGTCAGCTCGCGGGAGATGACGTCGCCGTCGATAATCACGGCGCCGAGCTGAGCCAGCGCATCGGAAACATTGCTCTTTCCGCATGCGATTCCGCCCGTCAAGCCGATCACCAGCATCTGCATCCCTCCCGAAAAACAACGGAATCGGGGCCGAAAATCTTCCCCCGGATAACGAAAGCAAGCCCGGCGAGGCTGTTCACCTCTCCGGGCGATGAAAATGGTCAGCGGCGGCCAAAGATCCTGCGCAGAATGCTGAACAGGCCAAAACCGGCCAGCACGGTGCCGAAGGTCACGCGGCCCCTGCGGCGGCACCGATTTTTGCGGCCAAAGATGAACCACACCAGGAATACGATCACAAAGATCGTGCCCATGCCAATGCCTTCGCGTTTTTCCACGCGGCCGGCAGCGTCGTCGAAGATGCGCTCCACATCCAGCTGCACGGCCTTGCTGTGTGACTTAAAGCTGTCCTCCCACCAGGCGGCGGGCACGACCGTAGCCGTCGCGGCGGCCTCGACGCCGAACAAACCGGCGGCAGACACGTCCTTGGCGTATGCTTTGCTCGCCTCCTCGGCAAAGGCGGGGGCCAACGCGGCGATGGCGTCATCATAGCGCTGGGCCAGGAACGGCGCTTCGAAATAGCTGACCAGCAGCTTGGTCATCACGCTGTCACTGACGCGGACGCTGCCGGAGCCGATGGTGAAGAAATAGCTGTCCTCGCCGACGGCCATCAGCAGCAGGACGTCATCGCTGCCCAGCGACCAGCGCTGGAACAGATTGTTGACATAGGTCTGACCTGCGGTACCGTCCAGAAAATCGACCGTCGCCACATAGAGATTGAGGCCATCCAGCTTCTCCAGACGATCATTGAAAGTGCGCAGATCGTCGGTGGTGGAGCGGCTCAGGACTGCGGCGGCGTCTGTTACCACGCCGACCTTTGCCGGATAGCGGGGCTCAGCCAGGGCGTTCAGGCAGGGGAGCATCAGCATCAAAGCAAGAATCAGGGCAAATAGCTTTTTCAAGATGATACCTCCTTCCTTAGTATCCCAGCGGCTTCAGTCCCAGCAGCATAGCCAGCTTGCCGGTGAGAGAATCATTCATGCGGTTGTTGAACTCGCGGGTGATTTTATTGTAGGCTTCCAGCGAACTGTCGCCGCTCATCAGGGCGCGGGTCAGCGTCGTGATGTACGCCTGGTCACGGGCAGACGCCTGAACAGACGGCAGCGCAGGCAGACGCTCGGCCAGACTTGCGGCGGCCTTGACCAGCGGATCATCATAGACGACGCGGGTGCGCATGTTATTGCCGGAGCGCAGCATCATATCGGCGCTTTCGATCAGCTTGACCAGGTCCGAATCTGTTTCGGGCAGATGGCGCTTGGCGACGACCGACAGGTTCATGGCGTCCATGGCACGGGTATCGACGACCTGGGCCAGGTCGCTGCTGGAGAGCAGCTCGGCGGCCTTGTCTCGCTCGCGGGCCCAGCCGCGGAAGGAGCCGACGCACAGCGCGGCGCAGATAAACAGGATGACGAGCACCACACTCAGGATCTTTGATCCGATCGTGTTTCCTTTCATGAGCAGTCAGCTCCTTTGGACGGATTGGACTTGGATTACAGGTTGGTTTGAAGCAGCTTCTGCTTCAACTCGGCTTCCATCTGGTACAGGGTCTTTTCGGCCTCGATGCGCTTCTTGTGGCCGTCGGCCTGAATGGTCATGACCTCGTTGATGGTGTCGATCAGGCTCTTGTTGGTCTCGATCAGGGTCTCGATGTCGATGATGCCGCGCTCAGCTTCCTTGGCGGTCTCGATGGTGCCCATTTTGAGGGTCTCGGCGTTCTTGCGCAGCAGCTCGTTGGTCATATCGGTCACGGCCTGCTGGGCCTTGAGCGCCTGCTGAGAATGGTGCAGACCCAGGGCCAGCACCATCTGGCTCTTCCACAGGGGCAGCGTGTTGGACAGCGTGGACTGGATGCGCTCCACCAGCAGGCTGTCGTTGTTTTGCAGCAGACGGATCTGAGGCGCCATCTGCATGGACACCTGACGGGTCAGCTTCAGGTCGTGCAGCTTCTTCTCCAGTCGGTCGCACTGGGCGGCCAGGTCGTTGGCCTTCTGGGCGTCCATGGCGTCGCCGGACTGGGCGGCCTTCGCCTGCAGCTCCTTCAATTCGCCCTCGCGGATGCGGGCCAGATACTCGTCGCCGGCAATGATGTACAGCGTCAGCTGACGGAAATAGTCGCTGTTCTGATCGTAGAGGCGGTCGAACATGGCCACGTCCTTGAGCAGCTGCGCCTGATAGCCCTCCAGCGCGTTGGCGATGTTCTCGACGTTCACATTCACCTTGTCATACCGGGCCTTCATGCGGGTGACCTTGTCCTCGGCCTTGGCAAAGAGCTTGCGCAGGCCCTTGGGCTCCTCGGTGTCGGCCTCAAAGCCCTTCAGTTCACCCACCAGGTTGACCAGCATGTCGCCGACCGCGCCGGTGTCCTGGGTCTTGACGGCGTCCAGAGCCACGTCGGAGAAATCCGCGATCTTCTTCTGTGCGTCGGCACCGAAGAGCAGCACATGGTCGGGATTGGTCACGTCCAGCTGGCCGATGAAAGCCTCGATGGCCTGCTTCTCCTCGGGGCTCAGGCCGCTGTCGGCCAGGCGGGGAGCCTTCTGCACCGCGGGCTCGGCAGGCTTGGTCTCCTGGATGGAGGCGGCGGGTTCCTCGGCGGCGGGGGCGACGTCGGGTACTTCGGGGGTCAGGGAAAGCATCGGCATCTTCAATTCGCTCATGGTCATTCTCCTTTATTGATCCTCATTTGAGAGTTTATTACTTGCTTTGATGATAGAAGGACTTGAAGTCCTCCTCGACGGGGGCAGAATTGGGCATCTTCATGGTGGGTGCGCCGTTGTTCATCTGGGCGGCGGCAGCGGTGCGGGCGCCTGTGCTGTTCGGCACATTGCCCAGGCCGCCGTCTACAAAGCCGTCGCGCTTGAGCATCTGCTCCAGCACGTCGATGTCGGTGGACACGTCCAGCATGTCGCTCTTGAACAGGTTGTCCAGCTGCTTCTGGCAGGCGGTGATGACCATGTCCATGCCGCGCATCAGCGTGGTGCGGGCTTCGATCAGGTCGCCGACGGAAACGCCGCGGTCCTGCATCACGCGGTAGCTGCCCAGCATTTTGAGGGTGGTGGGCAGATAGTAGTTCATGAATTTGCGAATTTGAGGCGCCTTTGCGGGCTTCTCAGCGATGGTCTTGAAGATTTGTGCGCAAATATACTCCAGCTGGGACATCTGGGAGGTGAGCGCGGCGTCCGGAATCGCGTCGTTGGCGGCGCGGATCTGCTTGAGCAGCTCCTGGCCCTGCTTGATGACGTCGTCGGCGTTGGTGTCACCGGACATGGGCAGCTCTTCGACGGGCTTGGGCTTCTTTGCCTCGTCCTGCTTGTTATGGGTAGTCAAATCAAGGCCTTCGCCCATGGTGTCGACCAATTTGCTGATGCCGGAGGCGGCTGCGAACAGGAACGCCCATCCGAAAATGCCGATCGGGCTGAAAATCCCGGCCAGCACCAGCGCCGATACGCCGAAGCTGATCACCTTTCTTTTGCTGGGCTTCTTCTTGCCTTTTTCCTCTTTCATGGGTAGCTCCTTTCGATCATTGACGGCAGCGGCCGGAATCATTGTTTTGTGGGACAACAGGGGATATTATATCTGCAAACAGGGACTGCGCAAGGGCAAAGCGCGGAAAGATACATGGGAATGTCCGAAAGCAGCAGGCCTGCGTCCGGCGGCACGGCGCCCATCTGCAAAAAGGCACATCACACCACTTTCAATGATAACACACACCTGCAATGATGACAAGCACAAAAACGATGAGAAATTGATGAAGATTTCATGTAAAAATGAAAAATCGCCCCCGGAACAGGGGACGATTATCGAAATCCAGCATTAATCGCGGCTGCGGCGCTTCTGGTCGGATTCGACGCGGGCCTTCCAGTTGGCGTTGGGGCTGGAAGCGCATGTCGGGGCGCTGCGCATTTCAGCGGTGGCGAGACACACGGCCTCATACTGAAGCTGAACGCCCTCGTGGTCTGCCATGGCAGTCACAGCACGCTCCGGAGCGATGGCCATGCGGCTGGCCACGTCGACGGCGTCCATATTCGCGCCGAGGAACAGGAAGTCCCATCCGTATTTCTCGCGCTCATGGCTGATCATGCGGCGGATGTGGTCGTAGGTATATTCGCGGCTGGCGTTCTCCATGCCGTCGGTGATGATGACGAACTGTACCTTGCCAGCGCGGTACTCGTCCGTCAGGCTGCGCTGCACGTTCACGATCTTGGCGATCGCACCGCCCACCGCGTCCAGCAGCGCGGTGGAGCCGCCGACACGGTAATCGGCGTCGGTGATGGGCTTCACTGCGGCAATGGGCAGCCGGTCATGCAGCAGGGTGACGTCATGACTGAACAGGATGGTGGTGACGTTGGCGTCGCCGGGGAGGATTTTATTTTCCTCCAGGACGCGGTTGAAGCCGCCGATGGTGTCGGCCTCCAGGCCGTGCATGGAGCCGGAACGGTCAAGGATGAAAACGAGTTCGGTGAGATCTGTACGCATATCGCATACCTCCTTCTGCTTGATGGGTAAATCTTAGCAGAAGGCCAGGGCAATAAGGTCGCTTTTAGAGCGACACTTATGCGCCGAGCTGCGGCAGATCTTCGTTCCAGAGAACGGTGTTGATCGTGTCCACGTCGTAGAAGCGCTCGTTCAGGCAAATAATGATGACTTGATCGCGGCGGTTGGCGTCGGTCAGGGCATAGCCTGCTTTTTTCAGAAGCATGTCGGCCCCGGTGCGGTCCAGATGCAGCGCCAGGCAAAGTGCCAGCACTGTGTTTTTGCTGGGCTGATACCCCTTGACGGAACGGATCTTGGAGAACAGGCGGCGGTCAATATTGGCGCGCTTGTAGATGGCGGAATCCTTCTCGCCGCGCTCGTCGATCAGCCGCAGCAGCGCAGCGGAGAAGGACTCCTCAGGCCTTAGCTTTTTGAGCCAGCCGGCAATGTGCGAGACGGCGTCGTCCTCATCGGCAAAACGCCGGGCCGTCGGCACGGGAGCATAGGGCAGAGCCTCCGCTTCAACCTCAGCTTCAGAATACGGGATCTCCTTGGCGCTGAAAACAGGCGCGGCGTCATAGGAAAGGTTCGCAGTGGCCTGGCGAACGCGTTTCTCGGCGGCGGCATGCAGCAGGGACGGATCGTTCTCGTCCAGATGATTGCAGATTGTGCCCCACAGGTCGCTGCCCAGGGTGTAGGCAGCACGGTCGAACAGGACCAGCAGGACCTCCGGCTCGTCGTCGATCTCGTGCAGGAAGCGGCGTATGGTCTGGACAGCGACGGTCATGGCCTCCTCGCGCGGGTAACCGTAGATCCCGGCGGAGATGAGCGGGAAGGCAATGGATTGAGCCTCGTGACGGACTGCCAGCTCCAGTGCGGCGCGGTAGCAGCCTTCCAAAAGTGTGCGCTCTCCGTGCATTCCGTCCTGCCAGACGGGACCGACTGCGTGGACGATATATTTGGACAGGGCAAAGCCGGGCGTGACCACGGCCTGACCGGTGGGGCAGCCGCCGATGGCCTGGCAGGCGGCGGTCAGCTTTTGCGGTCCGGCGGCGCGGAAGATGGCGCCGCAGACCCCGCCGCCCATTTCCAGGCGGTCGTTGGCGGCGTTGACGATCATATCTGCCTTCACGCGGGTAATGTCATCGCGAACAAAATGAAGCGGCATGTTTTTCCCTCCTGATTTGATGTGAGTATTATAGCACGCGCGGATCGGAAATGGCAAGTTCTGATTCTGCCGGAGGCTGCATACATATCTCACAAACGGAAGGAGGACTCAGCATGTCAATGCGTTTGATGAAGGAAACCATACAGCTTGAACATCAAACCGGCGTCGGCCATGCCCGCGCCAATGTGGAGGGTGGCATCACGCTACCAGGCGGACTTCGGGAGACGGCGCATGTGCTGGCGCAGGGCGCATCGGTGTTTATTGAGCGCGTGGAGGCGATGCAGGACCGGGCGGGGATCTCCGGGCGCGTTACGTTCCATGCACTCTACACCCAGGGCGCTCCGGACAAGATCCAGGCCATGGAGGCATCGGCAGATTTTTCACATGTGATGGAGCTGCCCGGGGCGACCGCGCAGAGCACATGCCTTGTCATGGCGGAGGTGGAGCGCGTGGAGGCCGCGACCTCCGGCGGGCAGATGACGCTGAAGGCCGTGGTGGAGCTGGACGGGCGGAGCCTGAACAGCCAGTCGGTGGAGGCGGTAACGGGCATTGCGGACGTCAATGGTCTGCAAATCGACACGACAGAGCTGAATGTGCGGCGAATGGTGGCCTCCGGCAAGGAAGAAGTCATGCTCCGGGAGGAATTTGATCTGCCCGCGGACCTGCAGGTCCGGGAGACGCTGTTTGCGACGGCGCTGCCGGAGGTACGGGAGGTGACCGGCGGCGCAGGTCGGGCCGGCGTCAGCGGACTTGTTCGACTGGAGGTCTATCATGCATCAGAACGTCCTGAGCAGCCGCTGGTGGTCACGCGGCATACGATCCCCTTTGAACAGGGCGTGGATCTGATCGGCGAGCCGGGCGAGACGCTATCGGCGGACGTGGTGCTCAAGGATGTGGCTGCGGCCAGCCAGGGCGGGACGGACGAGGAACGCACGCTGCGATGTGAGGCGGTGCTGGGGATCTCGGTGCATGCAGACCGAACGGAGAAGCTGACGGTCCTGCGCGACGCCTATACCGTGACGGGCGATGATTTGACGCTCTCCAACACGGCGATTGCATATCGCGCCGATGAAAGCACGCTGCACGCGGCGGAAAGCGGCAAGCTGCAATTGATGCTTCCAGAGGGCATAGCGCCGATCCGAAGCGTATTGTGCGCGTATGTTTCGCCGAAGATGACGTCGCAGCATCAAAACGGCGCACGGTTCACGGCGGAAGGGTCAATGGCGGTCACGCTGATCTGCATGCCGGCGGAGGGCGATGCGCCGCTGGCGCTGAATCTGATCGAGCCCTTCAGCCAGACCTTTGCCGCACAGCCCGGTGAGGAGGATGCGCTGCAGCTGCGCGTGACGGACGTTGACGCCATGGCCATCACCGGTGACCGGGTCGAACTGCGGTATGTGGTCCATCTGGACGCGGATGGCAGCCGATCGGCGTCCACAACGATTGTGACGGATGCCGCGCAGAAACAGGCGGCCCCGTCCGACGGCTGCATTGTGCTCTATTTTGTGCAGCCCGGCGAGACGCTGTGGGACATTGCCAAGCGCTACCGGGTGTCGGAGGAGGAGATCCATCATCTGAATCCCGAACTGGGTCAGGAGGTGCAGCCCGGACAGGGGATCGTCGTGTGGCACCGGTGTACAGAAGAATTGTGCAAGTGAGGTGAATCAGTGGGCTTTGGGCTTGTGCGGAAAACCTCGCGGGACCTGACGCAGCGAAAAAAAGGCCGCCGTGCGTTACGAAGCACGGCGGTTTTATGCGTCAGAAAACGATGCTGTCCCGGCAGGAAGCGCAGAGGAACGTGCGGTCATAGATGGCGCAAAGCGTCTTGTAAGCTGCCGCCGCCTTTTCCTGTGTGTCGAACACGCCAAAGACTGCGGAGCCGCTGCCGGACATGCGGGCGCAGGCCGCGCCGTTTGCCAGAAGCAGGTCGATGGCCTCGCCAATGGCGGACTGCATGGAGCGGCTCACGCCTTCCAGCGCGTTCCCAAGCGCCGGGGCCAGCGAGACAAGATCGTTCGCCTGGAGCGCCGCGGTTGCTGCTGCTGTATCTGGGCGATCAATGTCGGTGCTGGCATGATATGCCTTGAACACGGCGCCGGTACTCAGTCCCTCGCAGGGCTGAATGATGATCAGCGGCCACGCCGGGCATGCGGGAAGGTCCTGCATGTTTTCGCCAATACCCGACACATGCGCCAGCCCGCCATGCAGGCAGAAAGGAACGTCTGCGCCAAGCGTCAGGCCAATGCGCTCCAGCTCATCCTGGGGCAGATTCAGCGCCCACAGCCGGTTCAGTCCGGACAGCACGCCAGCGGCGTCTGCACTGCCGCCGCCCAGACCAGCGCCGGAAGGAATGCGCTTGTGAACATGAATAGCCGCGCCAAGCTGGCAGCTGGTCGCTTCCCGCAGCGCCAGCGCAGCGCGGTAGGCCAGGTGATTTGCATCCGGTGGGATATAGGGCGTGCCGGACACCGTCAGCGTAACGGCGTCGGAGCGGGTCAGCGTGATCGTATCGGACAGGGTGATCGGCTGCATCAGCATTTCCAGCAGGTGATAGCCGTCCTCACGCTGACCGAGAATGTCCAGCGTCCAGTTGATCTTGGCGCGTGCCTCCAGTTCCATGGTGACCTCCCAAAATGGATAAGTGAATACCTACATCATAGCGCAGGACGAACCAAAATGCAATCAGGGATTGGCAACTTGCGGCAGGATATGATATACTGTAGCTGTACAAAGGAGGAAGAACCATGGACGAGAAGGATTTTCTGCCGGTGCTGGTGGCCATTCGTACCAGCTCCCGCGACGATCGGGGAAAACCGGAGGAGGATACGCGCATGCTTGTTTCCGGTCAGCTGGCGGCGCAGAAGGACGGTGCATATCTTCTGCGCTACACTGAGTCGGTGGAGCAGGAGGACGGTTCGGTCATGAAGGCCGACGTGCGTCTCAAGCTGGAGGACGGCCATGTGATCATGCTGCGCAAGGGCGATTTCAGCACGACGATGGTGTTTTCCCGCGGCCAGCATTTTGACGGCACCTATCACACGCCCTACGGCGATATGGCCATGGGCATTTATACCACGCGCCTGCTGACCAGTCTTGCGTCCGACCGCGGCAGCGTGACGATCGACTATCAGCTGGACATGAACGGCGGCTTTTCTTCCATGCGTCATCTGACGCTGGAATACGGCGCCGAGGCGAAGAAGCACTGATGCTGGGCGAAATGCGGCGGGAGGTCCGGGAAGAACTGGACCGGTGCCCGGTCAGCCGCCCGGCGGTGCTGCGCAGGTCTGATCTGCCGGACGCGCTGCTGGCCTGCGATCTGCCGACAGTGGCGGACGAAGCGACGGTCGCTGCGTTCATTGCGTCGATGGAGGAACGCGGCTGGACGGTCCGGCGGGCGGTCATTTGGCTGATACTGGACAAGCCGGTTCCGGCACCGACATGCCCGGAAACGCCGGTGACGGCGACAGGCGAGGCGGCCAATGTGATTTCGCTCCTGGAACGCCATCAAAACGACGTGCAGGATGTGGAAGCGGTCCGTGCGGTCGTGAAGGCTGCCGAGGCCGGACCGAGGAATCTGGAACGCCTATGCAGGCAGCTGCATGGGGCGTGGGCGGAAAAGCTCCGGCTGGATCAACCGCTGCCCGGGGCGCTGCTGCCTTATCTGTACGAAGCGACAAAGGAGGGCTCTACATGATTTTTACCTGTCTGGGACATGCGAAGTTTCTGATCGAGCTGGAAAACGGTCACCGCATTGTGACCGATCCGTTTGACCCGTCTACGGGCTATGAAGTGGGCGCGGTGCAGGCGGACACGGTGCTGGTCAGCCATGGTCACCATGATCACAGCGCCGTGGAGACCGTGAAGGGTTACACGCAGGTCATTGACGCCGCCGGTGAGCATACGGTTGCGCCGGACGTGAAGGTGACGGGCGTCGCGGGATTCCACGACAATGAGCGGGGCGCCAAACGCGGCAAGAACGTGATGTACCTGATCGAAGCGGAGGGCATGAGGGTGGTCCATTTGGGCGATCTGGGTCATCTGCTGACGGAGGAGCAGGTGGAGGCATTGGCGCCTGTGGATGTTCTGATGGTCCCGGTCGGCGGCTTCTTCACCATTGATGCGGAGACGGCCCGCGAGGTTTGCAGCCAGCTGAAGGCGCGTGTCATCCTGCCCATGCATTACCGCACGAAGGTCAATGAAGGCTGGCCCATCGCGCCGGTGGACGGCTTCACTGCGCTCTTTGCAAAGGAGGCGGAGACGCTCACAGAGCTTCGCGTGACAAGGGAGGACCTGGGCTGCCAGCCGCATGTGGCGGTGCTGACGGCGCAGGTAAGGTAAATCGCACAATAAAAGAGCAGCTGGCAGCACACAGATCAGACTGTGCTGCACAGCAGCTCTTTTCGTTTACTCCACCAGCTGGAGAATGTTGATCAGCAGCACCCACACCAGACCATAGTAACTCACCACAGCCACCAGGTCGTTCAGGGTCGTGATCAGCGGACCGGAGGCGACGGCGGGGTCTACCTTGATCTTCTTGAAGAACATGGGGATCAGCGTGCCGGTCAGGCTGGAAATGACCATGGCAACGACCATGGCCACGCCGATGCAGCCGCTGACAGCAAATGCGAAGCTCGGCGTCTTGCCCTTGCCCAGCATGATGTACAGACCCACAAAGATCAGCGCGACCGTGCCCAGCAAAAGACCGTTGCACAGGCCAACGCGGCCTTCCTTCAGCACCAGCTTTAATTTCTGCTTGCCGGTGAGCGCTTCGTCGGTCAGCACGCGGATGGTCACGGCCAGGGACTGAGTGCCGACATTGCCGGCCATGTCCAGGATCAGGGACTGGAACGCCACGACAATAGTCAGCTTGGCCATCACGGGCTCCTCAAAAATGCCGACCACGGTGGAGACCACCAGACCCAGCACCATCAGCACGATCAGCCAGGGAACGCGCTTTTTCAGGCTTTCCAGCAGCGGCTCGTTCAGGTCCTCCTCGGCGGTCAGACCGGCCAGCTTGGCGTAGTCCTCGCTCAGCTCCTCGTCCACGACCTCGACCATGTCCTGAGAGGTGATGACGCCCAGCAGCTTCATGTCGCTGTCCACGACAGGAATGGAGTCCTCGCTGTATTCCTTGAGCTTTTCAATGCAGTCGCTGACAGACTCATGGTCGTACACATAGGGGTAGGAGGTGGTGACCAGATCGTCCAGATCCGTGCCGTCGCGGGCGATGATCAGATCCTGCAGGGTGATGGCGCCGTAGAAGCAGCCGTCCTTTTCCTCCACATAGATCGTGGACAGGTTATCGTTCTCCGCAGCCTGATCGACCACAGAGCGCAGCGCTTTCTTGATGCTCAGGCCACGCTTCACGACGATGTAGTTGGTGGTCATGCGGGAACCGATCTCGTCCTCGTCATAGGACTGGATCATGCGGACGTCGGCCCGGGCTTCCTCCTCCATGTGCTGGATGATGGCTTCCTTCTGGCTTTCGTCCAGATCATCGAGGATGTCGACAGCGTCGTCCGCGTCCATCAATTCGACGATGTCGGCGGCGGTGTCGACGCTCAGTTCCTCCAGATAGGTGCTCGCGTCATCCAGATAAGCAAAGATCTCGGAGACTTCCTCCGCGCCCAGCAGGCGGTACAGGCTCCGGCGCTCATCTGGCGACAGCAGCTCCAGCACTGACGCAATATCGTTGTAGTGATAATCAGCCAGACGCTCGCGCTTCTCATCCTGCGGCAGGGGGCCGCGGATAATGTCGATCAGCTCCTGCTCGTAGTCAGGACGCTCGAATACTTCCGGCTCCAGGTTCTTCTTTTCTTCGTTCATGTGTTCTGCTCCTTTCCGGCTTTATGTTGGAAGCGCAGAGAAAAAGCCTGTGCTTCATCCGTTTGGAAAGCGGCTCTTGTCGTGATGTACACACAACAAAAAGCCTGACTGCCCTGAGGGGTCACAGACAGGAACACAGATCGTTATGGTAGGCCGTCAGTCCAGGTGAATCCAGACAGACGGCGTCATACCGAAACTGTCTCCCATACTGTCATGACCGTCCATCAGATTCACCTCACAATCTTTTCAGAATGTGTTTATTATACTCGTCTGTAAAAGTCTTGTCAATAACTGGACGCATAACGGCGCAAAAAAGGAGCCCGAAATGGGCTCCGAAACGGTCAGCCCAGCTTGCTGAACGTGACGGTCTGGTTTTTCATGGAGATCCTGCTGACCTGATAACCATATGTGGTCAGCTCCTTCTTGAAGGAGAGAAAGGAGTGATCCAGCGGCACGCCGGCGATCGTGCCGATCTCATCAAAGGTCAGCGAGAAAGTGGTTTCGTCGCACGACTGGATGTAGAACCATAGCTTGTCATACTTGCTCATGCGGCGCCTCGATTCAAAACTTGTGGAATAGTTCCTTGACGGTTGCGTAGGACAGCTTGGGGCGGCGATATTCGTCGACCACGCCCTTGTTGTTGTAGGTGCGCGGGCGATGGGCGAACCAGCTCTCATCCACGCGCACGTCGGCAAACTGCCACAGGAACACGCCGATGCAGTCTGAGTCGGCCATCACGGCTTCGACCTGGTCGCGCAGGATGGTGCACTGACGTTCCTCGGACCACTTGGCTTCACCGAAGGGATCATGATAGCCCATGATCGCACCGGCGCCGATCTCGGAGACGATCATCGGCTTGCCTTCGCCGCCGCTGGCCTTTGCTTCGGCGATCTTGCGGGACAGACTCTCGGCGACGGGGGTATCGTGATACCACTGGGGATAGATGTTGACGCTCACCACATCGGACGCGTCAAACACCTTGCCGCCGGCGCGCTCCAGCAGCGCAGCGGTCATGGGACGGGAGGCGTCCAGCTCATGCAGCAGACGGAAGATGCGGCGATAGCAGTCGGCACCATAGTCCGTGTCATCGGCGCACTCGTTCAGGCTGGCCCAGATGAAGATGGACGGATGATTGAAGTGCTGGTCTACCATCTCGCGGGTGCATTGCTCCAGCTGCTCCATGAACAGCGGATGGCGCATGCGCTCCTCGCCAAGACCGCGGGAATGCGACTCCTCCCAGACCAGAATACCCAGCTCGTCACACAGATCCAGGAAGCGGGGATCGTTCGGATAGTGGCAGGTGCGGACACAGTTGGCGCCCAGATCCTTGAACATGAGCAGGTCGCGCAGCATCAGTTCGACGGGCACCGAAACACCCAGATCACCGTATTCCTCATGACGGTTGAAGCCCTTCAAGCGCAGCAGCTGGCCGTTCAGCAGAATTTGATTGCCCTCCACGCGGATCTCACGGAAGCCGAAGCGGTCGATCAGGTCGTCCACCGGTGTGCCGCTGTGCGCCAGCGTTGCCTGGATGGTGGTCAGCACCGGCGAAGCGGGGGACCAGACCTGCGCATCATGGCAGGGCAGGTCCAGCATTACGCGAACGGTAGCACCGGACGCCAGCCGGATGGTTTTTTCGATGGTGCTGCCCGCCGCGTCCAAGCGCAGCAGGTAGTCGGCGGCCGCGTCGGACAGGCTGGTCACGGTGACCTCGGTCATGGCATGCCAGAGGCCGTCGATCAGCCTGGGGGTCACATGCAGGCTGTTGATGTAGGCTTCGCCGAGATCTTCGATCACCACGGGGCGGTTCACACCGCCGTAAGCGTAATAGTCGTTGGGCACATGCAGGGCGGAATCATCGCCAAAGCGGTTGTCGGCCTCGATGCACAGACGGTGCGAGCCATGGGACACGCCGCGAACGATGGCTTCAAATCCGGTATAGGCGCCATAGTGCGCTGCGACCTGCTGGCCGTCCAGCCAGACCTTGGCGCGGATGCTCACGCCGCCCAGCCAGATGCGGACATTGCCTTCGCAGGTGACGTCCTGCTCATAACGTGCGCGGCCATGATAATTTTTGAGCGCGGGCACCGATTCCCAGACGCCGGGAACCATCACGCGGATGGGGGCGGAAAGACCGCCTTCATCCAGCGTCGTCATCTGCCAGAGGGGCAACGCGTCGTGGCTGGGACGGATGCGGTGAGTTACAAAGGTTCTTTCCATGGGAATCATCCTTTCAAGAGCTGTATGGAACGAATCATCGGATCAGATTGTGCTTACAAGAAAAGAATATCAGATTCGCGGGCCGGGTGCAATACGAAAAGAACATTCGCACATATATTTTTTCACGAGCATGCAGCGCCAAACAAAAGCTGTCTGCATGCAAAAGCAGGCAGACAGCATAGGGATTGCGACAGGGAAGAAGGCAGATCAGTATTCCAATGCGAAGGCGCGGAAGATCAGATTGACGCCGATCATGATGGCGTCAATGCCGATGTACATGCCGATGGTGATCATGGTGGCGAAGGGATGGCCGAAGCTGAGGATACCCAGGATGATCATCAGGATGCCCAGCGTCAGCGAAACGCCCCAATGTCGGCTGAATTCACGCAGCATCACGCGGACTTGACGATCCTCGCCCGTCGCGGCGATCATCTCGGCAGCCTCTTTACCGGCTGCACGCTGCTGGAACGCTTCAAAGACACGGATGATACCGGAGATAAACAGCCAGACGGCTACAAACGTGGCATAAGCGGCGGCCAGGCCCAGTTGCAGTGCCCAGCTGCCGATCAGCATTGCACCAAGAATGCCGGACAGAACACCGTTGACCAACAGCAGCCACGAAGCGCCGCTTTTGCGTCCGCGGAACCAGGCGACGATGCAGCAAACGCCTTCAGCCAGCATGGCGATCCCCATCAGCGTCGGGATCAGGGAATAGGCGTCCAGCGGCAGCGTCATGCAGCGAATACCGAAACCAATGGCAACAAGACCAAAAACGAGAGACAGCAGACCGGCAAGCATGAAATCATCATCCTAAGCATGGGCATATCTTTTTTTGACGATGACAGTATAGCACGGTGGGCGTACCGAAAGTGTACCAGCGGGTCGGTACGCGTTTGGTACGACTGAACTGCTATACTGGTTTTGTAAAACGCCTGGTGGAAATGATGATTATTTAGAGAAAGTGAGATGCAGGGAAGATGAACATAAGCCAGCAGATTACCAATGAAAAAATACCGAATCTGCGCGATCTGGGCGGGATGGAAGGCGCGGATGGAAAACATATCCGGAGCGGGCTCTTGCTTCGCAGCGAGCAGCTGTACAATGCTTCGGCCAAGGATGTGGCGCTGCTCGAGGCGCTGCCGCTGCGGAAGATCGTTGATTTCAGAAACCCGAAGGAAGCCGCTGAAAAGCCGGACCCGATGATTCATGGCAGCGAATACCTTCACTTGTCGATCATTGATGATTCTACGCTGCTCAGCTGGGAGAAGGATAAGTCTGAGCAGGGGCGGCGGGAGCTGACCGCCGCGCAGAACGATCCGGAGGCGGGCGCCAAGGGCATGTGCGAGCTTTATCGGAATTTTGTCCGCATGCCGTATTCAAGAGCCCAGTACACCTGCTTCCTGAATGCACTGCTTGAG
>R21__coassemble_1489_pt1 | contig 15630 bp, 11 predicted proteins | sample R21__metabat2_low_PE_059 | metagenome-assembled genome bin R21
GTCGTTTCATGCATTTCCTGCTCGGCAAGCTCCTGCTGGCCTTCTTCGCTCTCGAAGTAGGCTTGAATACGCGGCAGAAAGAATCGCGCCATCCGCTCATAGGCGGAGGCAGGGATACCCATACCGCTGCTGGTCATAGGGATCTTGGTTGCCATGGGTCTCCTTCCTTGGTTAATAAAAAAAGGGCAAAAGAAAAAGCCGCCCATTACTGCAGCAGATCCGTTTCCCATCATTTTGCCAGATCGTGTTATTCTTCGGTTACCGGGGAATCCGTATCATGGTCGCTCATCACCTCCTTGGGATGGATATTGTTTTCAGGCATACCTATTGCCAGCTTCAGGGTATGGACCGCGGTCCATAAACAGGAAGATTCCACCTTGTTTCAGGGTTTTGTATACGGAACTATATACTTCTCGAAGATCCTTCAGATAATGCAAAACCAGATTAGAGACAACCAGATCAAACGTATTTTCCGGATACGAAAAAGACATGAGATCGCAAACCCGGTACTCGATGCAGTCCGAAGCATTTCTTGTCTTCGCCTCCTGAATCATCCGCAGACTCTGATCAATGCCAAGAACCATCTTCGCACCGTGGTCGGCAGCGTACTTACAATGCCAGCCATATCCGCAGCCAAGATCCAAAACGGCTTTTCCCGTCAATTCCGGAAACATCGGCTCCAGTTGATGCCATTCGCCGGCACCTTCCAAGCCGAGCTGGCTTCTGGACATCTGAGCATACGCCGCAAAGAATGCAGGATTATCATACTGATTCATATCTTCACCTCTTTTATGTTGCATCTGATTATACCATAAAACTGGAATATATCTGTGTTTATACATGTCATTGCTTCCCGAGCCCTCGCAGATAATCCTCCACATTGATGTATTCAATTTCACCGACCATAGTAGCGGGACCGCGATAGATGACACCTTTGCGCTTGATCTCACCAAAGCGGAATGCTGTATCGTCGCATTTCTTCTGGTCCAACAAATGCCTTGTCTGTTGCGGAACGATTTCGGTACTGTGCTTAATTTCATAGATTTCGCAGGACTGTGATTCTTGATCAAAAACCACCATGTCAAATTCACCCACAGCAAATTGAAGCGGAAATACTTGAGTGTCTGGTCTGGCAGTCTGGGTCTCCAGCAGAACGATGTCTTCCATCATGCGGCCCATGACTTCAGACATGATTCGCTGAGCAGCCATCGTATGCTGACCGCTGGTGCCGCGATTGCGCATGACTGCGCGAACCTTCTTGCTGGTGTCCTTGGCATAGAAGTCATTGAACAGGTTGCGGAAGGGCGTAAACTCATTGTCGCCCCGGCTGCTGTCTACACCGTCATTGATGGCGATGAATCGCACATCATGGCTGGGAAAGACAAGCTCTGTGTAGTGACATACTTGCAGGTAATCACGCCCGAAGCGGCTCATGTCCTTCACGATCCAGGTGCTGACCTTGCCTTCTTCCACCAGGCGAAGACCTTCCTGCACACCGGGACGGTTGAAATTCGTGCCGGTGTATCCGTCGTCCACCAGGACCTTGATGTTGGTAAAGCCATGATCCTCGGCGTACTTCGTCAGGATGCTGCGCTGATTCTGGATGCTGTTGCTCTCGCCGTCCAGCGCGTCCTCGTTGGACAAGCGAGCATATAATATGGTAAGTCCCTGCTGATCCATTGTGTTTTCCTCCTCATTTGGATCAGCCGTCGAACGTTGAGTGTAGCTTCCTTCCACCACATCATAGTCATCCGATATGATCTGATGAATTTTGTCATCTGAACACACGGGGCCGGTGTAATTCAGACTGCATTTGAGTGCCTCAAAGACTCCTTGTTCAAAGATATCAAGTGTCATTGGCGGGATGCTCTGCCTCAGTTTGGCAATCACAGGGGCCAACTCATCGGCAGATACCTCATGCCATACCGCCATAGCTTGAGGGTTTTGAACAATCTCATCACTGTTATCAATTTCTGACCAGGTATCTCCAAGCGCATCATATTCGTATAGACAGCCATATTGCCTGCGGATGGCCCGCGTCATATTGGCATCGGTCAGATAATGAATCTTTGTCAAATCGCGCTGCGCTTGTTCCTCTTTCGTCATCGCCAACAGTTCAAGCCCTTCATATTTTTCAAAGATTGCCCAGATCGTCTTGAATTCATCTACACAGATTGCATGATGGCGGATCGACTCAGCAATGCCAATTCCCGGCATCCCTGGTGCATAAATCATGGAGTTCAGATTGATAAACACCCAATTAACACCAAGATAATGACCGTGCCTGCCCCAGTGGTGAAATCCATGCTCATCCAACCAGTTCCAGAAAGGGTAGCTCATATTATCAAGGCCCGGTTCTTTCACAAGAATACAGGCGGTGCCGCTGCTGGGCTTGTCTCCATACTGTTCCATCCGACGGTACTCCTTCCAATCGTCAGTTCATTCTTGCGCAGCATATAGCTTTGTTGCTTCAGCCAGATCTTCGCGTATCGCATCAACCAAGCTCTGCGGCGCTGTAACGCGCACTGTTCTTGGATGCTGCTCTGCCCACATCTGCATTGCCGGTTCGTTTACATGTACCATTGCAAGCACCTGGTTATCCGTCTCCTGCACAAATTGAATGTCATTGGCAAAAGTGTCCATGATGAAATTCAGTATGCTTTTGTCAAACCAGAATGAGACTTGTACGGATTCACCGATCAACATATTGACATGTTCAGCCAAATGCTTCGGCAGGCTGAAGCCATGTTCCAGGCCGGGTATCTCGCTGATCGGCCTTGCCGCTTTATCCAATACAACAATATCGGAAATGCGGTCGAGGCGATAGTGTGATACCGTATCATAATTGAACGCGCTGCAAATGAGATAATACCGGCTGTTGACGACTGCCATTCGATAAGGATTGACCACATAACGCCGGACCTCGCCGTCCTTTCCCCGCCGCAAATGTAGGTTTTTGTCAAGGCCATATTCATTGTAAGAGAATTCGACTTTCCGGCCTTTGCTGATTGCCTCGTCCAGCGCTTCGATGGTCAGGAAAAACTGTTTGTTTTGCGTTCCATAATCGTCCGCCACACTGATGTGCTTGATCCTGGATCGGAAATAACGATTCGACAGGCGCTCCAGCTTTTCAACCAACTCGCGTCCCTGGGCATCCGGGATATACCGTGAGCACATCACGGAGTCGATCAGCAGGCGCAGTTCACTATCGGTAAAATCACGCACCAGATGGTATACCAATGTGGAGCGGCTGGGTCTGTCCGAGGACGCAGCGAAGAAACTCATGTCCGGCGCAGTAGACCGGGATGTGCTGAATCGGTTGCTCGAGCACAAGGATTTCGGCCCATCGTGCGAACAGATGGAAAGCTCAAATGACGGCTGGGTTCCCACACTGATGAAGCTCGATCATGCTGGCAGTATCCAGTGGGTGTACACTGGTGATACTATTTATTTTCCATTGAAAAAAGGAGGGACTGACCCGAGAAAAAACCCAGGTCAGTCCCTTTAGCTAATCGTCAATTCATCAAGCTGTTTATCTGCCAGTACAGGATATATGTATCGTTCGATGTAGATGGTCGAGGTATCCATTGTCGTGGCCTTCAAGCCGTTGATGGACTGAGGCCGATAGATTCGTTCCACGAACTTTCACAGCGTGTAGCCAATGGTCCGCCTGGGTCTCGCGTCTCCACTGAGCAAGTGGAACTGCCGGTCTGTATCAGCCTTGTCTTGCCGTTCAGCCGTACCTTCTGTGCGACCCCATCCTCGTCCGCATAAGTGTACTATTCTCGATGGTTGCTTGCCATTTTGTTCTCCCTCCTCCATATCCCTTCGCTCTCGCTTCTTTTGTAAACCTACATGATACTTTTTTGCGCTCACTCGATATGAGATTGACAATTCTCAAAATGTAAGATACAATATCATTAATTAGTATCCGATACAACGCTCGAAAATCTGGTATGTTGGATTGTGAGGAATGCTGATGAAAAAGAGACTTGGCCTCCTGTTGGTATTATTGGCCGCCGTGGTAATCCTGCTGATGCCTGCGGCAAAGATCAACATTCACAGCTCGGTGGATGCGGAGTCTGCGGCGGTTTTTGGGCAGCAGTTTTCTCTGATGGATGTGCTGCTGAAGGGTGCCGGCGCGCTGCCTGTGTCTTCTGTTCCGCAGATGGGTATGGTGCAGCTTGCTCAGCTTCCTCTGTGTATCGGCATGGCAGCGCTGGCATTGGCTGCGTTGATCGGGCTGCTCAACCGTCGCGGAGCGCTTCAGGCCGCTGTCGGGCTGGGCATGCTGGCCTGCGCGATGCTGTTCTCTTTTGCCACTCAGTTCAACAATGCGGCTGATTCGCTGCTTTATGGATATCTGCTCACTGCCCAGTTCTGGGTTTATGTGCCTGCTGTGCTGGCGCTGCTGCTGGCGGGCTACTGTTCTTTGCTCCTGCGGAGCCAGGTGAAGGAAGCTACCGCGGGCAGAGAATGGCAGGCCAATGAGGCTGCAAGCGATGTGATCCTGCCCTTAGATCAGAAAAAATGGCGCAAGATCGGTGCAGTGCTGGCTGTGGCTTCGGCGCTGTGCATCTTCCTGCCCTATATCGTGGTGTCTGTTCCTGCCACGGTGACGGAAGCAGTGCCTGCCGGTGTGCTCAATCGCACGGTATCCATGATGGACTACATGCTGGACAACGAGACTACCCTGAATGCCGAGGTAGTGGCTGCCGGTGCATCCACGGACGTGCTGAACGGCGATCTGGGCGTGCTGAATGCATACAGCGGACAGAGCGCTTCCAATAACAATATCAAATATATTTTCCAGAATCCCAAGGCTGTAACTGCCAAGAATGCCATGCTGCTGGCAGCTGTCGTGCTGCTGATACTTGGTGCTGTGCTGGCGTTGATCCCCAGTGCAGACCGCTGGTTTGCCGTTTGCTGCCATGCAGGCGCCCTGATCGCCATGGCAGGCGCTGTGGTGGGCATGAATTATGTGGGTGCTGATGATTTCTATGCCAAAGCTGGCAGACAGCTGGTGTATCTGGGCCTGGGCAGCGTCACCTTCGTACCCATGCTCATGCTGCTGCTGGCAGGCGCTGCGCTGCTGTGCGGTGTGATGGGCGTTCGCCGTGCCAATGAGCCTTACTTTGTGAACCCTGTGCCCGAAAAGATCCGCATCCGTGTGATTGCCATTCTGCTGGCCGTGCTGGCTTTGGCTACAGTATTCCTGCCTGCCGCCAGCTTCAGCTTTTACAAGGCCGGCGGCTCCAATGTGGTGTCCACGGAAGAGATCGGCGGTATAGATGCCCTGACCTTCTCCGTGCCCGACGATGTGGCCCATCCCAAGGATAAAAAGGGCAAGCTGATGTATGAGGCGCAGCCCAAGAAGGATGAAGTCCTCACGGATACTGCTGTGGAAAGCGTCATGGGCAGCATTGCCCTGGCAAACAGCGTATGTACCTGGCTGACGCTGTCACTCACAGTCTTCGGCATTGCCGTACTGATGCTGCAGAAGGCCCAGAAGCTGGCGGTGATCAGCTTCGGTGCAGGCTTCCTGGTGCGTGCGGTGCAGTGGCTGCTGATCACAGTACAGATGTCCAGTGCCATCGGCGAGAGCGGCGGCACCCTGTATCTGTATCTGTCCATGCCCCTGCTGGTGTTCGCGGCGTTCTTCTCCGGCTTTGTACACCTGGATCAGATCCCGAAGAAGTATCGCCTGTTCCTGATGATGCTCCCGTTCCTGGTGAGCGTGTTCCTGTTCAGCTATCTGCCGCTGGCTGGCTGGCGCTATGCCTTCTATAACTACAAGTTCGGCCTGCCCTGGAGCCAGCAGGAGTTTGTGGGCTTCAAGTGGTTCACCGAAATGTTCACCAATTCGGGCCACTTCACCAACATCGTGCGCGTGATGAAGAACACGCTGGGTATGTCCCTGCTTGGCCTGGCCTTCTCCTGGCTGCCCATGTTCTTCGCCATTTTCCTGAATGAGATCAACAATGTGCGCTTCAAGAAGTTTGTACAGATCTTCACCACGCTGCCCAACTTCATCTCCTGGGCGCTGGTGTTCTCCTTCGCCATGACCATGTTCTCCATGGAGACCGGCATCTTCTCCAAGTTCATGCTGGCCATCGGCGCCATCGATCAGCCTGTGGCCTGGCTGAACAGCGGCGAACACATCTGGCTGAAGATGTGGGCCTGGGGTACCTGGAAGGGCCTGGGCTGGAGCTCCATCATGTATTTGGCTGCCATTGCCGGCATCGATCAGGAGATGTACGAGGCGGCTCGCGTGGACGGCGCCAACCGCTGGAACGTGATCCGGCATATCACCCTGCCCAGCCTGCTGCCCACCTTCTTCGTGCTGCTGCTGCTGTCCATTTCCAACATCATCAACAATGGCATGGATCAGTATCTGGTGTTCCAGAACCCCATGAACAAGACCACCATTGAGGTGTTGGACCTGTATGTATACAACATCACCATTGCATCCAAGGGCACCACGATGTACTCCTTCGGTACCGCCATCGGTATCCTGAAAACCATCGTCAGTGTGACCCTGCTGTTCACCGCCAACTTTACTTCCAAGAAGCTGCGCGGCGAATCGATTCTGTAAGGAGGGCGGAGCAATGAGTGTGATCCAGAACAACATCGCAAAAGGCAATGCAAAAAAGAACAAGCTGAAGCTCTCCAAGGGCGACATCGTATTCAACATCGTCAATTATTTCGTATTCGCCCTGCTGACACTGGTGTGCATCTTCCCGTTCTACTATCTTTTCATCAATACCATTTCGTCCAATGAACTGGTGGCTACAGGCCGCATCCAGCTGTATCCCCAGCAGATCCACTTCGAGAACTATGTTCAGGTGATGAAGATCCCCGGCATCTTTGACGCGCTGCTGGTATCCGTGGCCCGTACGGTGCTGGGCACCTGCTACACCGTGGCCGGCTGTGCCTTCCTGGGCTATCTGTGCAGCAAGCAGGAGATGTGGCTGCGCAAGGTATGGTACAGGTTGATCATCGTGACCATGTATTTCTCCGCCGGCCTCATTCCCTGGTACATGAACCTGCGTGCCCTGGGCTTCCTGGATAACTTCTGGGTGTATGTGATCCCGGGCTTGGTATCGCCCTACAACGTGATCCTGGTGAAGACCTTCATCGAGGCACTGCCGCCGTCCCTGGAGGAGAGCGCTACCCTAGATGGCGCGGGCTATTTCCGCTGCTTCGTGTCGGTGGTATTCCCACTGATCACGCCCATCCTGGCAACGCTGTGTATCTTCTCTGCCGTGGGCCAGTGGAACAGCTTCACCGATACCATGATGCTGATGCCTTCCGGCAATTACTATACGCTGCAGTTCCTGCTGTATAAGTATCAGAACGAGGCAGCCTCCTTGGCCGCCCTGGTTCGCAACACGCAGGATGCCGGTGCCCTGGGCAATGTCGCCACCAAGCAGACGGCCCTGTCCGTACAGATGACGGTGGCCATGGTGGTGACCTTCCCCGTGCTGCTCGTGTACCCATTCTTCCAGCGCTTCTTCGTGAAGGGCATAATGATCGGCGCCGTCAAGGGCTGATCCATTCATCTGCGCCTGATCCGTGGGCGTACCACGGGTTTGCGAAATAAAAAAAGGAGGAACCCCAAACCATGAAAAAGTTCCTGGCTCTGGTCCTGTCCCTCTGCCTGCTGATGACGGCTCTGCCTACCTTCAGCATCGCTGAGGAAGTCTACCGTGAACCCATCACTCTCACCGTGTTCTCCGGCCTGGCCAACTTCGCCGGCGAGCAGGGCGGCTGGTTCGCCAAGCTCGTGAAGGACAAGTTCAACGTGACCCTGAAGTTCGTCTCCACCAATGTGGATACCAACGCCTTCACCGCTGGCGTCTCTGCCGGTGAGCTGGGCGACATCATCTGCTGGGGCGATATGGACGAGAAGTTCGATACCGCCCTGCAGGCCGACCTGCTGCTGGATATGTCCGATGTGGATATGTCCCAGTTCCCCATCCTGAACGAGCAGTTTGCCGCCGCCTTCGACAAGGTGTCCGACTACTGCGCCACCAAGGGCTATGAGGGCAAGTTTGGCTTCTCCTACTCTGTGGCCATGGAAGACAATGCCTGGGCTGAGATCACCGACCCCACCTATGCTCTGCAGGTGCGTTTTGACGCCTGGGAGAAGGCCGGCAAGCCCGCTCTGCCCTCCATCACCGATCTGCCTGCCTTCGCCAAGGCCCTGCAGGATGCCATCCCCGCCAACGAGGCTGGTGAAAAGGTGTATGCTTATGGCGGCTTCGGCGACTGGGAGGACTGCGTCATGAAGTTCACCTGGGACCTGATGACCTTCTACGGCTACAAGGAAGCTGACTTCATGGGCGTCAACTACGCCGACAAGACCGTGGTGAACCCCCTGGAGGACGGCAGCCTGTATCAGACCTGCCTGCGCGTTGTGAACGAAATGTACCGCAACGGCACCTTCGATCCTGAGTCTGTTTCTCAGAACTTCGATGCCTACAACACCAAGCTGTCCTCCGGCCGTTATCTGATGGCTCTGTGGGGCTGGATCATCGGCAACTTCAACAGCGCTGAGAAGGCTGCCAACAAGGTTGGCTACACCACCTTCATGTTTGAGGATTCCGCTCCCCAGCAGCTGACTAATTCCACCGCCGGCGGCAACCGTCTGTGGGCCCTGGGCGCCAACACCGAGTATGCCGAGCGTGCCCTGGAAGTGATCGAGTGGATGTGCACCGAGGAAGGCGCCATCGAGTCCACCTACGGCCCCAAGGGTCTGTGCTGGGACTACGTGGACGGCGTGCCCGTGATGACCGACTTCGGCTGGACCTGCCAGGAAGACAAGGCTAACGCTGAGATGCCCGCTGAGTTTGGCGGCGGCACCTTCCAGGATGGCGAGAACAAGTTCAACCACGAGACCATCAAGCTGGAGCAGTTCATCCCCGGCAAGAACTATTCCTACTCCTACAAGGGCTGGCCCTGCTATGCCGAGCGTTATTCCACCGAGCTGAGCAAGGCTTGGTCTGAGGAATATGCTGGCGGCGCCACCTCCGGTATCGAACTGTATCGCAACACCGGCAAGGCCTCCGTGGTTCCCGCTGTGGCCATCGCCTACACCTATCCCGAGATGAGCGACTCCGCCAAGGAAGCCCGCGCTCTGTTTGCTCCTGCCATGAAGCAGGGCAGCTGGAAGTGCGCCTATGCTGAGACCGCTGAAGAGTTCGACGCCCTGTGGGCCGAGATGGTCAACACCTGCAAGAGCTACGGCTATGACGAGTACGTGGCTGAGAAGATGGTGGGCATCCAGGCTTGCTTCGATCTCTATTGATCTGATCTTCACTGGCAAACTCAAGGGCCGTCTTCTTAGGGAGACGGCCCTTTTGCAGTCCGGCGAAAGATTAGTCAAACAGGTCGTTCTTTCTCAAAAGGATCCTTTTGAATTAACGCGCCTTGTCCTTCTGCCGATTAATAGTATCCAACCCGCGACGATTGTCGCTGCTTCGATCCTGTTGAGACTGAACAGATATTGCTTTTTCCAACCAAGTTCTTTGCCGGCAATATTCTCGTCTGCAGTGAAACTTTGCTTGATACTATCCAAGACGCAGAGGTAATCTTTCTTCGTTTATGCTGTCATTGACCGTGTTCATTCAGCGGATGAACGGTCACTATCAGGTGTGCGTGAGGATTGTGCCCATCTGAATCGCGAAAATAGATACATCAGCGCACCTGCCGTCATCGGCAAAGTTGCGCTGAATGTGTTTGGTCAAATTGCTCATGGGTTCGTCCTCCTTGTAATACACTTCATTTATCAGCTGTGAAGATGTACACTCGTTCGACGGCTGATAGGTTTATCCTTATCAGCATTAACCCAAGGGTTTCGGGGTTTTTTCGTGCCCCGATTTACTTCAATGCGCTGGCTGATTGCATGTACACAATGCAGGACTTCACCACAAAGGAATATGCGCGTGAAGCCGTGATGAAGCTGATCCGCAATCACCGGGAAAGTCTGTATCTGCTGTATATCAAGCAGATCCCAGCCAAAGAACTGGCTGCACTGCGCGGCTCAAGCTTTCAGGCAGTATACCGAACAAAGGATACTATGTTACTCCGGCTGCGAGAGGCCGCATATGAAGCACTATCTGCGATGCAGGCACAGGGCATGTCTCTGACAAAAGAGGAGCGCTTGTTCCTTGCAAAATACCCCAATAATGAACAGCAGGACGATCGGAAGGAGGCAGATGAATGAACAGCTTATTTACCCACACCAGCGCATGGTGGACCCGTTATAGCGACTATCAATGGAAGAAAGCCCCGGATGGTCAGCTTTATCTGCTGCCGACCGCCGATGCAACGCCGCGTCCGTATAACATGCTTACTGATCCGAAACAGCTGGTGCTGGATGCAGTCAGCGTCGGTCAGATCTGCATGAAAAAAGCCTCCACACGCACAGAGCGAATGGAGGCGATCAAGGACTTTACCTGCAAGTATGGCCTGATGGGCATCATGACAGCCTTGCCTACGACAGCTAAATTTGTGGAATACAATCAGGTCTATCTGCCGAAAAACGAGATGCTCCGGGAAGAAGTGATGGATACTATCCCTTAGATAGTGGGCTGTAGTTCCGCAGTGAAGCTGCATGCCCGGAATGTGTGGAGATGTTCGCTGACGCCCTGCCAGATGGTTCGCTTCTGGTGCAGGCTATTAATCATAGTGGGTTTAACGGTTCCACCTTCTTCTCTCCGCGCATGGTACGCAACATAAAGGCAAAACTGCCCTTTACCCCTTCCAGGATCATCGAACTGACGCCCGAGGGGGAAAAGGTTTTTCCTGCCACATCCGTTCTCTCCTGGGATATGGAAGGACTGTACCGGGCTTTTGTGATCATTCCATGAAGAGGAACAGTAGCGCAGGTGAAACCCATGCGCGACAGAAATCCACCGGGCGGGCAACACGAATCGCTGTTGTCCGGCTTGAAGGTTGCGGACTCAACGAGTTTGGCTGAGCATTTTGCATCAATTCAAGACAAAGGAGGCTGTTATCATGAAAACAATCGAATGCGAGTACAGGAATTGTCCGGTTCCCGGAGGTGGATATGCCACGGGATTCCTTTTCCATCCCCGTCAGAAAGGACTACTTTACCTGCGCACAGATATCGGCGGTACCTATCGTTTCGATTACAGCGCTAAGCGTTGGATCTTCCTTTGTCCTCACATCACACCTTTGCATCGCAACCAGGCCAATCCAATCTCAATGGCCCTGGACAAGAACCGGCCTGAGAAACTGTATATCATCTGCGGCGTTCGGAACGAACCCGGCGGCGAGCTGGCTATTTCCAGCGATTACGGCAATACCTTTACCTGTAAGCCCACACCTTTCTATGCCCACGGCAACCTGGGTGGCCGCGGCACCGGAGAGCGTCTCATCCTGGATGATAACGACCCCAACACACTCTGGTACGCCAGCCAGCAGGATGGCCTGTGGGTGACCCGCGATCTGGGCGATACGTGGCAGCACATTGAAGGCATGCCGGAGACCCACCTGACCTTCATCGCCCAGGTACAGGGACAGTTTGTGGTAGGCACCGCTGGCGTCTCTCTGAAGCAGCACGACATGCGCGGGCCCGCCCTGTACGTAGGCAATGGCATTCTTTTCCACCCCATGGAACAGCCTACCGGTCAGGTGCTGCCGGGGCGCAGGGTTCACGGTCTGGCGGCTCAGCGCTGGAGCGTGAATGAACGCTATCTCTATGTGACCTTTGGCGGCAACGGCCCCCGTTCCTTCATTGATGACCACGGCTACAGCTGCGATTCCGGCGACAACCGCGATGGCCGTGTGGTACGCTATCCGCTTCTCCCTGGCGGCTTCGGCCCCATGGAGGACATCACCCCCTGTGCCATTCCCGGCGGCGCCCTGGAATGGGGTTATTCCGGCATCTGCGCCAGTCTGCGCACCCCCGGCCTGGTGATCACCTCCACCATCAACAAAGCCTCCGGCGACAGCATTTTCCTCTCCCGCGACGACGGCGCCACCTGGCAGGTGATCCTTTGCGACCTGCATGTGGGCAGCATCCGTTTCCGCACCAGCTACATGCTGCCGCAGCACAACGGCGGCCGCTCCATTATCCACTGGCTCAGCGATCTGAAGCTGAACCCCTTCGATGACAACGAAAGCTGGTTCAACACCGGTACCGGCGTTTTCCGCTCCTTTGACCTGCTCAGCGATGACCGCTACTATACCGATTGGTCCGACGGCGTGGAAGAAACCGTGCACATCAACGTGTACGGCATGCCCTCGGGCGATGTGAAGGTACTGGACATCATCGGCGACCTGGGCGGCTTTGCCTTTACCGACCTGGACAAGGCCTGCCGCAATTCCTTCGACGATGAACACGGCAACCGCTACATCACCTGCATCAACGCAGACTTTGCCGATGATAATCCCAACCGCATTGTAGTTTCCGCCCGCGGCAACTGGAAGGGCAAAACCAAGGGTGGCCTGATCCTTACCGAAGATAACGCCAAAACCTGGCGCCGCCTGCCCATGCCCTGGGGCCTGACCGAGGAAATCGCCGAAGCTTCCCGCAAGCTCGAGCCGCCCCACCCCAACCCCGGCTGGGTGGCCATGTCCCCCGACGGCAGGACCATCGCCTGGACACTGGCCTCCAGGATCGACCTACCCATCACCTGGGCGGTGCAAAGCCAGGATGGCGGTGAAACCTGGGCCCGCGTGCTGGTCTATGACCGGGAAGGCAATGAAAAAACCACCGGCGGCTTCAAGATGTTCGCCGACCGCCTGCAAAACGACCTGTTCTACGGCTTCGGCGATAAGGGCGAACTATATATCTCCACCGACAGGGCTCGCACCTTCCGCCAGCTGCCCCATCCCGAAGGACTGCCCGAGGGCATCCACTCCGCCCTGATCGACGTAGCCAGCCGCACAGAGATCCGGGGCGAAGCCGGCCACACCGGTCACTTCCTGTTCGCTGCCGGCGTGCACGGCCTGTGGACGCTGGACTTCACCCCCGAAAAGTGCATTGCCACCAAGCTCACCGGCGAAAAGGATATGGCTTTCCGCGCCGGCTATGGCCTGGGTGAACCCGGCGGCGACTATATCAGTGGTCACAAGGCCATTTACTTCAACGGCGTAATCGACGGCGAATACGGCTTCTACCGCACGCTGGACGATGGTAAAACCTACGCCCGCTTGAATACCGCAAGGCAAATGTACGGCGGCATCAGCTCCCTGGACGGCGACTGCCGCGTGTTTGGCCAATTCTACATTGCAACAGGTACTTACGGCCTGCTTTACGGAAAGCCTACAAATAAAAAGTCAAGCCCCAAACTGAGAACTTGACAGAAAAATTTGTGAGGCAGAGAGGAAGCTGTTAACCTGATCATAACGCCTCACTGTACCCCTACTGTGCCTGACAAACTACAAAATTCGTTGAATATCATCAAAGAAAACATTTGCCGCTAGTAAAATCAAGGGTTACAGGGCAAGAGTCTTCCATTTGATCAAGGTGGTTTCGAGTCATTAACCTTTCACCGCACCTCACGGAAGTTAGTGGAAGTTGGAAGAAGATCAACGGATTTCCAGACCTCTTGAAAAGCAGCGCGCGACACGTCAAGCTGGCCTCAGTCGATGAGCTGTTCACATCTGACACGGAACGGGAAAAGGTAGAGCAAATCCCCCTGACCGATCTTCATCCCTTCGTAAATCACCCCTTCCGGGTGGTCAACGACGATAAGATGCAGGACACAGCCGAAAGCATCAGGGAATTCATCATCAGGGAGATGACGGGCGCATCGCCATAACGGGCCTGACGGTCCACGCCAACAAAATAGGTGGCGCTGGCAACGGCGCTTTCAGAGCCATCGGGATAGATGGCCACGGCGCGGATGATATAGCCCTTCACCACGTTTTCTGTGGGGACATACTGGGTGCGGCATACGCCCGTGGTGGCGGAAAGATCATTGCCTTCCCAGGTGCGGTCCTCCAGCTCGAAAGGCTCGTCGTAGTAGAAACCGTCGTCCACAGGGTTGGTGCCGTCCAGGGTGTAGTAGATGTCGGCTTCCGGATCGTCGCAGAGGATCTCCACGGTGATCTCATCGGCATAAAAGCCGCTTTCCAGGCTGAACCAGACGCCTTCCTGTGCCAAGGCGGAAACAGGCACCAGCAGCGCACAGAGCGCTGCAAGCAAAAACTTGCGCATAAGAGCCTCTCCTTTATTCCAAACGGGATCTTTAGCTTCAGATGTAGCACAAACCACCCCCTGCGTCAACAGATATTGGTATATGGACAAAAAGAGTATGATAATTCGCAAGAAATAGCTATTGATTTATGTTGTGATTTATAGTATGCTTACGGACAAGAAACCAAGGATGGGAAGACATGCTGACAGAAGGGCGAAAAACCCTGGGCGTGTTCATGAACAAGGCGGACCTTAACTTCCAGAACACGGTACAGAAAACTGTGCAGCAGAGGGCCAAGGAACTGAATTACGATGTGTTCTTTTTCTTCACCGTGGGATACCGCGAAAGCGCCAATTTCTACGATGTGCAGGAGAAGGGCATGTTTGCCTTTACGCCCACGGAAAAATTGGACGGTGCTTTGGTGATCCCTGACGCCTATGATATGCCTGGTTTCCGCGAGGCGCTGTTTGACATGCTCGACAAGCGGGCCAAGTGCCCTGTGGTGTGCGTACGCGACAGCCGCAGCGTTTATGATAGCTTTTATACCGACGAAAGCATGGCCATCCGCCCACTGCTGGCCCACCTCCTGGATGACCACGGCTACCGCCGGGTGAGCTTCCTGGCGGGCTACAAGGAGCATCCCGACAGCGAAAAGCGCCTGCAGTGCTACCGCGAAGAAATGGCCAAACGTGGCATTCCGCTGTACGACCATGCGATCTATTATGGCAGCATATGGACAAGGGATGCGGATAAGGCCTGCCATTATTTCTTTGAGGACGGCGTACCGATGCCTGAGGCCATCGTTTGTGCCAACAACTATTTGGCCCAGGCGCTGATCGAGCAGATCCAGGACCATGGCCTGCAGGTGCCTCAGGATGTGGTGGTTACCGGCTTTGACGCCCCGGGCGCAGCTGGTATCCGCTATCAAAGACAGGCAGGATGCCTGCATGCCGAACCTCACCTTCGACAGCACCAAGCTCCTGCCCAGCCTGGCGGAAAGGGAGGATGAACCTAAGGCGTTCTACATCCATCTGCTGCACCAGCGCGAGAATACCTATGGCTACACGGTGATGCAGTTCCAGCCCGGCCAAACGCCCAGCATGTTCTACCTGCACTGGAACATCGTGGTGTCCATTGCCCTGCGCAACCTGGCCAACCAGGCCAAGCTGCGCACCCTGTATGAAGAACGGCGGCTTGCCTCCATCACCGATGTGCTCACCGGGCTGAACAACCGGCGAGGCCTGCTGGAAAAGCTGGAACCCTGCTGGAAGGATATGTGCCGCCAGGGGAAGAACGTGAGCTTTGTTTCCATGGATATGGATAATCTCAAGCCCATCAACGATACCCATGGCCATCAGGGCGGCGATACGGCCCTGCGCATGGTGGCGGAGGCGATCCGGTGGGCACTGCCGGCTGACGGCATTGCGGCCCGCGTGGGCGGCGATGAGTTCCTGGT
>R21__coassemble_1595_pt1 | contig 14980 bp, 15 predicted proteins | sample R21__metabat2_low_PE_059 | metagenome-assembled genome bin R21
GACTTTTAGTCCCCTGGTAGGGTGCAGGGGCAACGCCCCTGCCTCACTCGTTCATCTTTTTGACCTGCTCCTCCAACCCGTCGATCAGCGAACGAATCCGGTCGCGCTTGGTTTTGAGACTGACGCGGTTGCAGACCAGACGGGCGGAAACGTCGCAGACCTCCTCCAGAACGGTCAGGCCGTTGGCGCGAAGGGTGGAGCCGGATTCGACGATGTCCAGGATGACGTCGCTCAGGCCGATCACGGGGCCAAGCTCGACGGAGCCGTGCAGTTCGATGATCTCAATGGTGCGGCCCTGGGCACCGTAATAGCTGTGAGCGATGTTCGGGTACTTCGTCGCCACACGGAAGGTGGCGTGGGTGACGGAATTGTTCTTGGGGGTCTCATAGCCTGCAATGCACAGGCGGCACTTGCCGAAGGTCAGGTCCAGCACCTCGTACAGGGGACGACCGGCTTCCATCAGCGTGTCCTTGCCGACCACACCGATGTCTGCGACGCCGTGATCCACATAGGTGGGCACATCGCTGGGCTTGACCAGAATGAAGCGGATGTTGTTTGCATGGTCCCACAAAACAAGCTGGCGGCCGGGATTGCGGGGCTCGGAACAGTCAATGCCCATCTTCTCCAGCAGGTCGAAGGTCTGCTCGGCCAGACGGCCTTTCGCCAGGGCCATCGTGATGACGTCGTTCATCTTATTCGCCCTCCTTGCCGTCAAAGGTCAGGATGCCGCTGCGGCCCACGTACACTGCCTGGCGCGTCAGACCGCGGCGTGCCTTGTCCAGCAATTCGCCCTGGGTGGCGTCGTACTGCATGGACACGCTGATGCCTTGACTGCGCATCTCGCGGGCGTATTTCAACGCTTCGGACAGACAGCCGGGGTCAAAACCCACCATCCGGTCGGGGACTGGGGCACGGAATTCGACTCCCTGGGTTTCCAGGGCGATCAGCAGCAGCTTGAGGGAAACGGCAAAACCGACAGCGGGCATGTCGCGGCCAAAGCGCGCGGGCATGCCATCGTAACGGCCGCCGGAGATCAGCGGCTGACCCAGCGCACTGGTCTGACCCTGGAAGATCAGGCCCGAATAGTAGCCCACCTCGCGCACCATGCCCAGGTCGATGGACAGGTACTGCTCATAACCGTAGTCCTTCAAAATGTCGATGATCTGTCGCAGGTTGTGCAGCGACTGGCGGCACAGCGCGTGATTTGTCAGCGAGGCTGCCTCGTCCAGCACGCTCGCGTCGCCATAGAGGCGGGGGAGCCGCATCAAACGCGCCGTCACGTCCTCGCTCACCGACAGCTTTTTCAGGTACATCTGGATGCCCAGCGAGTTCTTCTGCTCGGTCAGCTGGCGCATAATCACGCACTGCTCGGGCGTCAGGCCTGCCTCCTGCATGAAACCGTTGAAGAAACCAGCCTGACCCAGCTCGATCTGAAAATCGGTCAGGCCCGATTGCTTCAGTGATTCGATGGCCAGCGCGATGACCTCTGCGTCGGCCTGCGGACTGCTTTCGCCCATCAACTCCACACCGGCCTGCGGACGCTCGCAGAGCATGGACAGCGTGTCCTGCTCATACTCGGCGGCGGGCTGGATGTAGCACAGGCGAAGCGGCAGCGGCTCGTTTTGCAGCGCACCGGCGGCCAGACGCACCGACGGAATGGTCGAGTCCGGGCGCAGCGATAGCACGTGACCCGCACGGTCAAAGGTCTTCCACACATGCTCCGGACGATAACCATAGGTGTCGTCGTCCAGCGCGTCATAATACTCGAGGATCGGGGTCTCGATCTCCTGATAACCGTGCAGGGCGAACAGACGGCGGAGGTCATTCTCCAATTGGCGCTTGGCCCGGCACTCACCGGGCAGCGTGTCCTGCATGCCCGCAGGGATTTGCAGCTTGCGACTATCCATAAAGGGAACTCCTTTGATTTAGTGTGCTAAAGCGATAACGTGATAAATTATACCATAATCGACGGGGATGTCAAGAGGTCGGATATGGGAATATTATACCATGAAATGGAGAGGGTGGCAAGGAACACGGGCGCGAAAAAGGCCACGCTGGGAAGCGGAGCCTGTATCTGCTTTGTACTTATTTATAATTGTGCTTGCTCATGGGCCAAAAGCCACGCCTTCATGTCCAGTCCGCCCGCATACCCGGTCAGTTGACCGCCGCTGCCGATCACGCGATGGCAGGGGATGATGATCATGACCGGATTGCGGTGGTTGGCGCTGCCGACGGCCCGCGAAGCCTTGGGATTGCCTAAAAGCGACGCCTGCTGACCATAGGTCCGCGTTTCGCCATAGGGAATGCGGCAGAGCGCGTCCCAGGCACTGCGCTGAAAATCGGTGCCGGACAGATGCAGCGGCAAATCAAAGGAGTGCAGCGTGCCGTCAAAATAGGCGCGAAGCTGTGCGGTGCATTCTGTCAGCAGCGGCGTTCCGGCGTCTGCCAACGGCAGCTCCGTGCGGCGCACACCGCAGATGCCTTCCGCATCTGCCTCGATCAGCAGATGGCCCACCGGACTGTCCATCACGCAGCGGTCCACTTTACTTGGCTTCCGTCTCGAAGGGCAGGACAAGACAGTTGCTGCCGTCCTCCCAGAGACGCTCCAGGTTGTAGTATTCGCGCTCCTCCTGGTGGAAAATATGGACGATGATATTGCCGTAATCCATCACGATCCAGCGGGCTTCGCGCTTCCCCTCGATGCGCTGCGCGGTGACGCCCAGCTCGGTCATCTTCTCGTCCAGCGCATCGGCAATGGCGGAGACCTGCGTGCTGGTACGGCCGGAGGCCAGGACCATGTAGTCGCATAAAACGGTCAGGTGCGACACGGTCAGCGCGGCGATGTTGTAGGCTTTCTTGTCGTCGATGGTGCGGGCGATGGTCTGGACCAGTGCGATATCCTGCATTTGATAACCTCCGTAATGGTGGATTGCCGCGGATCAGGCGTTGATCTCCGGCAGGGTTTTCAGCCATTCAAGGGCTTCCAGGGTCTGGGGATGGAGGGACTTGCCGCCTTTTTTGACATACTTGGCGGTGGAGTCCATGGAGGTGAACATGGCTTTTTCGAGGGACAGGGTGGACATCATGCGCACCTTGTCCAGCACCGGATAGGCGGCGCGGGTGGGCTCGATCTTGTCGGCCAGATAGACCACCATGTCCAGCTTGGTCATGCCGACCTTGCCGGTGGTGTGACAGGCGATGGCCCGCAGTACGTCCGGGTCCTCCACGCCGTAGATGGCAGCGGCCAGATACGCGCCGGCAACGGAGTGCAGCAAATTGCCGCTCTCCAGCAGCGACTCGTCGATGGTCAGCGAATGCTCCCGGCTGACACGCTGCATCTCCTTGAGCGGCATGCACTTGGCGCAGTCGTGCAGCAGCGCGGCGATCTCGGCCTTGTACACGTCCACCCTGTGAGCCATGGCCAGGTGACGCGCGGAATAGGCGACGGCCAGCGTGTGGGCAAAGCGCTTGAGCGAAAGATCGGCAAAGAGCCGGTCCATCCACTGGTCTGCCTGGGGCACGCGGCGGGGCATGCCGTACAGGCCCTTGGCGCCGCAGAACTCGCGGACGGTCACGGGCAGCAGCGGCGTCGCGGCCCCGCGGGCCAGCGCGTCGCGGATGTCGGAGGAGCTGACGTCGATCACATCCATGTCCACGTTGATAAAGGATGCGCCCCTGCTCATCAGCAGCTTTCGCTGGGCCATATAGGCGTCCAGCGGCACGGTGAGCGTGCGCGGACATACCACGAAGGTACACATTTTCAGGACCTTTGCGGATTCATACCAGGTGTGCAGCTGCATCAGCGTATCCGCACCGATGATATAAAACAGTTCGGCCTTGGGATAAAGCTCGTGCAAAGCGGACAAGGTATCATAGGTATAGGTGGTGCCAGAGCGGTCCAGCTCCATGCGGCAGGGCTCCAGATTTTCCTCCTGGGCGACCGCGGCGCAGACCATCTTCCAACGGTCCTCGGCAGGCGCGATGCCCGTCTTGTGGGGCGGATTCCGGTCGGGCAGGATCAGCACGCGATCCAGCCTGGCAGCGGCCAGCGAAGCCTTGGCCATGGCGATATGGCCCGAATGGATGGGGTTGAAGGTGCCTCCCATGATACCGATGCGTTCCTTGGCCACGATACATGCTTCCTTCCGTCGAGAGGATGGGGACATACCTCAACCATTATAGCGTATTTTCCGACACAAAAAAAGGGGTTTCCAGGGTTTTTCATTTCTGAAATTGTTGGATTTTGTGTGAAAGAGAGGCTGAAAGGTGCAGCAGTATCTGAGAAACGGCCGATTCGGCGCGTTCATGAATGATCTGGGGCTGCGGGCGGTGATCGCGCTGCTGGCCCAGGCGTGGTTCATCCTGCTGTGGGGCCTGACGGTGCCGTCGGTGGTGGCCGGGCTGGCGCTGGGGCTGCTGGGGCAGATGGCACTGAGCTGCTGGCGAAGGGAGAATGCTGTCAGCCGGGAGCAGGCGCTCCGCAGGCGGCTGGGCGGAGAACTCTTTTTGGAGGGGATGCTGCTGAGGAGCACGAAGGAGGCGCATCGGCAGGCCGCGCTGCTGCTGGAAAAACAATATGAAGAATTGACGATCAGGACGGTCGGGGATGACGGCGCACGGTGCGATTATCGGGGACAGACGCTGCTGGTGGTTTGTCCGGCGAAGCCTGCGGAATGCAGCTTTTCGGCGGGGGAGGCGGCGCTGCTTGAACGGACGGCTGCCGCATGCGGCGCGGACCGGATCGTCGTGTGCCTGACCTGCGGATGCTCAGGAGAGGCGGCGGCCTGGGCGGAGACCGCGCCGATCCCGATCAGGTTCATCAGCCGCGCAGCGATGCTGGCGATGGCAGGCAGAACTGCGCCGGTGACGGACGAACAGCTGGTGGCGCTGGGCGCACGAAAAAGGCGCTCCGTTCCCGGAAGCATTGCCAAAAGCATGCTGATGCCGGAGAAAGCGAAGCGCTATATGACCTATGGCGTGGGGTTGATGCTGCTCTATGTGGTCACGGGATTAAAATACTATCCGGTGCCGGGCGGGGTGTGCCTGATGCTGAGCGTGCTTTGCCGCTGTGTCCGGCAGACGCCGGAGCGTTTGTGAGCCGGCGATCATCCGCCCGTTTTCAAGAGGCGGGCGATGACGGCCGCTGTGTCGTCGATTTCCTGCTCGGTGTTGAAAATGCCGACAGACGCCCGAAGCGCACCGGTTTGCAGCGTGCCGAGATATTGGTGGATGGCGGGCGCACAGTGCAGCCCGGCGCGGACCGCGATGCCGCAGGCGTTCATGCTGTCAGCCAGGCGGCTTGTCTCCACCTGGTCGGCAACAAAGCTGACGATGCCGACCTTGGCGGCGTCGGGATGGCCGAGAAGGCGAAGGCCGGGAAGGTCGGCCAGCTGCGTGCGGAGGCGTTGTGCCAGCGTGTCCTCATATAGGGCGATTTGCTCCCGATACTGGCGGACAAAGCGCACGCCGGCCAAAAGACCGGCAATGCCGGGCAGATTGACCGTGCCGCTCTCATAACGGTCCGGAAGAAGGTCCGGCTGGCGGAAGGTCTCGGAGGCGCTGCCGGTGCCACCGCAGATCAGCGGCTGCGGATCGGCGTCCTCGGCCAGAGCCAGCGCGCCGGTTCCGTGGGGGCCCAGCAGGCCCTTGTGCCCCGGCATGGCGATCATGGAGGCGCCGGTGCGGCGAAGGCTCACGTCCAGAACGCCTGCCGTCTGGGCTGCGTCGATCAGCAGCGGCACGCCGTTTTCGCGGCAGACCGCGCCAAGCTGCTCCACGGGCTGGATCACGCCGGTCACGTTGCTGGCGTGGCACACGATCACCAGCGCGGTGCGGCGCGAGATGTAGCGCTGGAGCAGGTGCGGGAGAAGGACGCCGGTCTTGTCCGGCTCCATGACCTGCACGGTGATCTCGCCTGAGCTTGCATAGCGCTCCAAAATGCGCATGACTGCATTGTGCTCACCGTGGGAGCAAAGCACCTCGTCCCCGCGGTGGAGGGTGCCGGAGATGGCCAGGTTGACTGCTTCTGTGCAGTTTTTCGTAAAGATGACCCGCTCAGGCTGCGGGACTTCCAGCAGCGCGGCCAGCTCCTCGCGGCACCGCTCGACGATCCGACCGGTCTGGATCGCGGGCAAGTGGCCGCCGCGGCCCGGATTTGCACCGATTCTTTCCAGCGTGCCCGACATGGCGTCGATAACCTGCCTGGGCTTGGGCCAGGTCGTTGCCGCATTATCCAGATAGATCATGGCAGCCTCCTTATTGCACGGGAAGTTCGTTTGCAGCGTAGTCTATGGATGGAAGGAGGGGGTTAGAACCATGGAAGAAACATATGGCATCGCGGCGTTCCGGTCCAGACAGCAGGTCATGGCCTTTCATCAGGCATTGGTCCGGGCAGGAGTGCCGTCGTCGATCGTCTCGACGCCCAGGAGCATTTCGGTCGGCTGCGGCTTGTCCGTGCGCTTTGAACTGCGGGATGTTCGCGATGTGCGCGACGTCTATCGCATGACCCAGCCAGGGAACCTGATCGGCTTTTATCGGGTTCATTACGATGGGTTTGGGCATGTGACCGCTGCTCCGATGGGAATCGAAATGGGCTATCACGGGTAAAGAATCTTTTGGGAGAGGATAAAAAATCGCGGAAATGAAATGCGATTTTCACAAAAAAACTGCTGAAAAAGGCTTGCTTTTTTCGGCTGTTCATGGTATCATTTACTGCGATGATTTTCAGCTTTATGCTGTTTAAGTCGCAGAGACTCCCGGAAGCGTTGACTCCGCCCCGTGAGTACGAGAGGTAAGGCTTCGGCCCTGCCGGAGCTAAGGAGGTGAATCGAGTTGCCGAATATCAAGTCCGCTAAGAAGCGCGTTAAGGTGAGTGAGAAGAAGAACCTGCGCAATCGCATCGTCAAGACCGGCGTCCGTACTGCTCTGAAGAAGTTCGACGCAGCCGTCGCTGCCGATCCCGCGACCGCCAATGTGCAGTTGACCGCGACCACCTCCGCTATTGACAAGGCCGTGGTGAAGGGCGTTATGCACAAGAATACTGCCAACCGCAAGAAGGCCCGTCTGGCCAAGCAGCTGGCTAAGGCTGCTGTGTGAGCGTGAGCGTCCGCATAGATAAACCTCATTCCGAAATGACGGAGTGAGGTTTTTCTTTGCCCGGATCGACGGGAAAATGCGGGATTTTCCATTGACGGTGCGCGGCGGCTGTGCTATTGTTTATCCGGAGACTCCCCAAAACCTTGTACATAGGAGAAGAAAGGCATGCGTAAGGTAGCAGTGATCACAGGCGGCACGCGTGGGATTGGCCGAGCCTGCGTGGAGGCGTTTTGCCGGGCGGGATACAGCGTGGTATTCCTGTGCCGTGAACGGACGGAGCTGGCGGAGCGATTGACGGAGGAACTGCGCGGGCAGGGGCTCGATGCAGCATGGCGTCAGTGCGATGTGAGTGACGCGGAACAGGTGCGCCGCACTTTCGCAGATATTCACAGGCTGTACCATCGGGTGGATGTACTGGTGAATAACGCGGCAGTGGCGCTGATCCGTCTGTTCACGGACACGGACGAAGCGGCCTGGGACCATCTGTTTGACGTGAACGTGAAGGGCGTTTATCATTGCACGCAGGCAGTGCTGCCGGACATGATCGACCGCAAGAGCGGCGCGATCATCAATCTGTCCAGCATGTGGGGAGAGGTTGGCGCCAGCTGCGAGGTGGCATATTCCGCGGCGAAGGCGGCGGTGATTGGCATGACGAAGGCGCTGGCCAAAGAGCTGGGGCCCTCCGGCATTCGCGTGAACTGTGTGTCCCCGGGCACGATCGACACCGACATGAATGCTGAGCTGGACGATGAAACCCGCGCAGGGCTGGCGGACGAGACGCCGCTGGGCCGCCTGGGGGAGCCGGAGGACGTGGCGAAGGCGGTGCTTTTCCTGGCGGAGGACAGCGCGTCCTTTATCACCGGTCAGGTGCTGGGCGTCAGCGGCGGATTCATTATCTGAAAAAGCGTGGCTTCCCATCAATTGGCACGGAAGAATAACAGGCGAGTTTGCGTCTGTATGGGTGTGCGGCGTTGGGGGAGACGGTGAAGTACCGCGCTCTCAGGCTGCGTAAGAGGGAGGTTTGATCATGAAAAAGATCCTTGCGGCGGTGATGGCTGTGGTGCTGATGTTGGGCATGCTGACCGCAGCGCAGGCAGATCAAATTGCGACGGTCAAGGGCGGCCGGCTGCGTCTGCGGGCCAGCGCAAGCAGTACCGGCAATGTGCTGACCAGTTATCCCACCGGCACCGTGGTGACGATCAAGGGCACTTATGGCAAGTGGTGCCAGGTCGTGACACCGGATGGCCGTACTGGTTTCATGGACAGCAACTATCTGACGCTCACGACATCGCCTGCGCCGGATACTCCTGTGGGCACGGCGACGGTCGTCAGCGAAAACGGGAAAAACGTGCGCCTGCGGTCTGGTCCCGGCACGAAATACAGCACGATCGGCAGTTATCCGGTGGGCACGCAGGCGACGATCCTGAAGCGCTCGGCAGAATGGGACCGGGTGACGATCGGCGGCATAACCGGTTATATGATGTCAAAATTCTTGTGGGAAGGCAGTGTGACGCCCGAAAAGCCTGTCGAAAAGCCCTATACGGCGTTTGTGACCAGCAGCGACGGAGGCGCCGTGCATCTGCGCGAAGGCGAGGGCAAGAAGTACCGCTCGCAGGGAACATATCCTGTGGGCACGGAAGTGACGGTGCTGAAGCACGGCACGACCTGGGATCGGGTGCAGATCGGCGCTGCGACGGGCTATATGATGAACAAGTTTCTGACCACAACGGTGATGTATACCATGGTCACCAACGTGCGAATCAACAACATCACGCCAAGGGTTGGCGATATACTGTCTGCAGTGGTGACGCCCGCGCATGCGAACGTGACCTATGAATGGAAGGACGACAAGGGGGTGCTGCTGAGCACTGCCGCGACATGTACGCTCGGCAGCGGCACGCTGGGCCGTGCGGTCAGCGTGACGGTCACAGGCGTTGGATCGACCTACGGGACAGTCACCAGCGAATATACCTACCCGGTTGGCGTCATCAGCACATCCCCATAAGCCGAAATCTTGTGCCGCCTACCCATCAAAAGGCCCGCAAACCAAAAAGCTGCGGATGCAGTCAACCACCAAGAAAAAGCTGCTCGTTCAAGGGTTGGGCCCCTGAACGAGCGGCTTTTTCTATCTTCGATCAAGCCGCAGTCCTAACAATCAAGCGGAACCAACAAGCATGGAGCCGCTCAAGCCGCAGCGCAGAATGGGTCAAGGGCCTGCGGCCCTTGCAGGTCCAGGGCAGCGCCCTGGTCGCGCCACAGCGCGAAATCCCCAGAGGTCAAGGGGAATTTTAGTCCCCTTGCGTTTTTCCAGGGGCAGCGCCCCCGGAAAAACGCGATAATTCGTGGTTGAAAAAAGAAACAAGAGCATGTATAATAGAAGGGAGATACGGAGGTGCGTTATGTTTACCGGATTTCCGGAGGAAACGATGCAGTTTTTCCTGGACATTCGCTTTCATAATAACGTGACTTATTACAACGAGAATAAGGAGCGTTATTTGCGGGATGTGCAGGCGCCTTTCTATGAGTTTATTTCGGACATGATCCCGTACATGCAGGAGATCGACCCGCAGACGGAGATCAGGCCGTATAAGTGTCTGGCGAGACTGAGGCGGGATACGAGATTCAGCAGGGACAAGTCGCCGTACCGCGACCATCTGTGGATCACCTTCCGCCGGGCTGCGGAGCCGCGCGAGGGCTCCATCAACTACTGGTTTGAGCTGGGGCCGAGCGGCACCGGCTGGGGTCTGGGCTTCTGGGGAGAAAATAAGCCTGTGATGGAGCGCTTCCGCCGCGAGATCGTCGCCAATCCGGCGCGCATTTCGGGCATTATCAACAGTTGTGATCTGGGCAGCCATCACATGATCCTCTCCGGATCGACGCACAAGCGCATGGCCGTCCCTGACGGCGTGCCCGAACATTTGAAGCCCTGGTATACCGCCAAGGAGCTCTACATCCCGCAGCTTCATCCGCAGATGAAGTGGGCGGGCAGCCGCGAGATCTTTACGCATGTGCTGACGGATTTCCAGACACTGGCGCCGATCTACCGCATGCTGCGCGGCATGCAGGACGAGATCATCGACGAGGAAAGGCGGGCCAACAGCCGTGACGAGTGGTGAGCAGATCACGCTGGTTCCCATGAACAGGGAGATGTACCATGAGCTGTTCCGCGGCTTCGAGAACGACCCTGCGATTTTTGAGGATGTGACTGCGTTCAAGCCCTACGTTTATGACGCAGCGAAAGTCGACGCCATGTATGATCGTCAGCTGTCTTTGGGACGTGCCGTCCTGGCAGTGATGTGGAACGGTCAGATCGCCGGCGAGATCCGGCTGCACAGCATCGACCGAAGCAAGGGCGAGTGTACGCTGGGAATCCACCTGAAAAACGATTCGTTCAAGGGCAGGGGGATCGGTACAGCGGCAGAGCGGCTGGCGGTTCAATACGCGTTTGATGAAATGAAGCTCACGACCGTGAAGGCTGATGTGATCCGCAGGAATGCGAGAAGCCAGCATGTGCTGGAGAAGGCGGGATTCCACCGCACGGGCGAGGATTACCGGAGTGTGTATTACAGCATCAATAAGAGCATAGATTATGATAAGGAGGTCATTACGATGGATTGGATGAAACTCAAGAGCGGCAGCGATGTGCGCGGCGTGGCCGTGGGCGAAAATGCGGTGCTGACGCCCCATGTGGCGATGTGCCTGGGCATGGCGTTTGCCCGTTTTGTGGCGGAAAAGGCGGCAAAGCCTGTGAGCCAGGTGACGGTGGCCATTGGCCGCGACAGTCGTATCTCAGGGCCTGAACTGCTCAAGGCAGCTGCCGAGGGTATTTCCCGCGCCGGCGCGACGGTGCTGGATTTCGGTATGTGTACCACCCCCGCCATGTATATGTCCATCATCACACCCGGCTTCAATCCTGACGGCTCCATCATGGTGACCGCCAGCCATCATCCCTATGACAAGAACGGCCTGAAGTTCTTCCTGCCCAATGGCGGCCTGGAGGGCAAGGACGTCGGTCAGCTGCTGGAGGCTGCCAGCACCTTGACGCCCGAAAACACGCCCATTTCCGGCAAGATCATCGAGAAGCCCTTCCTGCGCACCTACATGGATCTGCTGGCCGCTCGTATCCGCAAGGGCCTGGACACCGATGTGCCCAAGCCGCTGCTGGGACTGCATGTGGTGGTGGACGCAGGCAATGGCGCTGGCGGTTTCTATGCGAAGCTGATGGAGGAGCTTGGCGCATGGGTCGAGGGCAGCCAGTTCCTGGAGCCCGACGGCATGTTCCCCAACCACATCCCGAACCCCGAGAATGCGGAGGCTATGGCATCCCTGAGCGCCGCCGTGAAGAAGGTCGACGCCGATCTGGGCGTGATCTTTGACGCGGACTGTGACCGCGCCGCCATCGTCGATCATGACGGCCGCGAGATCAACCGCAACCGCCTGATCGCGCTGATCTCCGCCATCCTGCTGGACGAGAAGCCCGGCCAGACCATCGTGACCGACTCCGTGACCTCCTCTGGTCTGAAAAAGTTCATCAACGACTGGGGCGGCGAGCACTATCGCTTCAAGCGCGGCTACCGCAACGTCATTGACGAGGCCATCCGCCTGGAGGGCGAAGGCTTCTCCTGCCCCCTGGCGATCGAAACCAGCGGTCACGCGGCCTTGAAGGAGAATCATTACCTGGACGACGGCATGTACCTGGTGACGGTGCTGATCGTGCGCGCGATGAAGCTGAAGCAGGAGGGCAAGACCCTGGGCAGCCTGATCGCAGATCTGCAGGAGCCCGTGGAGAGCCGCGAGGTGCGCCTGTCCATCACCGAGGAGGACTTCCGCACCGCAGGCCGCGAGGTGATCGCCCGCGTCATGGACTATGCCAATGCGGCTGATACCTGGCACATCGCCCCCGACAACCGCGAGGGCATCCGTATCAGCTTCGATCTGAACGGCGGCATGGACAACGGCTGGTTCCTGCTGCGCCTGTCTGTGCATGATCCGGTGCTGCCCCTGAACGTGGAGAGCGACGTCGAAGGCGGCGTGAAGCAGATGCTGACCGCGCTCTACGAGGTCGTCAAGGACTGCAAGGGCATTGATTTTACTGCGCTGGAAAAGGCGCTGGCCTAAGATTTCACGGAGCAGAGTGCAATGGCTCTGCTCCTTTTTGGTGCGCCGGTCTTGCTTTTCCTGCAAAAGCATGCTATGATGGTCCACGGAAATGAAGTGCTTCCGGAACCGTAGGGTTCAAACCGCTTTGACAAGCTGATGACTTCTGCATTTTGCAGGGCCACCAGCTTTTTTGTGGCTCTGATGGAGGAATGAACATGGTTGGATCATTGGGACTTGTTTTTCTGCTGGGTCTTTTGGGCGCAGAGGGCGCACGCCGACTGCACCTGCCGCGGCTGGTGGGCATGCTGGCTGTCGGCATTCTGACAGGTCCGTATGTGATGAACGTGCTGTCGCCGGAGCTGCTGGGCATCTCGGCGCAGCTGCGGCAAATTGCGCTGGTCATCATCCTGATCCGCGCGGGCCTGTCGATGAAGTGGAGCGATCTCAAACGGGTGGGCCGTCCGGCGTTGTTGATGTGCTTTCTGCCCGCGACGCTGGAGGTGCTTGCCTTCGCGCTGATCGGCCCTGCGGTACTGGGCGTGACCACCCGTGAGGGTGCGCTGATCGGCGCGGTGATGGGCGCCGTCTCTCCGGCGGTGGTGGTTCCGGCGATGGTGCGGCTGATCGACAAAAAGCGCGGCACCGACAAGCGCATCCCGCAGATGATTCTGGCGGGTTCTTCGGCGGACGATGTGTTCGTGATGGTGCTGTTCACCAGCCTTTTGGGCATGGCGCAGGGCGGCGAGATCCGCGCTGCGGATTTTGCACAGATCCCGGTTGCGATGGTGCTGGGAATCGGCGCAGGCGCTGCGGTGGGCCTTGCGCTGACATGGCTGTTCGGCTGGGCAAAGAAGATGACGAAACCGGTGTGCCTGATTACAGCGCTCGGCGCAGCGTTCCTGCTCTATGGCGCTGAAACTCAGCTCAAGGCGTTCGGCATCCCGATGTCCGGCCTGCTGGGCGTGATGGCGATGGCGTTTGTCATTCGCGCCAGGTGTGAATCGGCGACGGCGGATAACCTGAGCGGCGGTGCGAACAAGCTGTGGAGCGCTGCAGAGATTTTGCTGTTCGTGCTGGTCGGCGCTGCGGTGGACATCCGCTACATGGCCAATGCGGTGGCCCCCGCGTTGACCATGATCGCGCTGGGCCTGATGTTCCGTTCGGTCGGTACCTGGTTGTGCCTGTACGGTACGAACCTGAGCCGCCGGGAGCGCCTGTTCTGCGTGATCGCCTATCTGCCCAAAGCCACCGTCCAGGCAGCCATCGGCGCTGTGCCGCTGTCGATGGGCCTTGCTTGCGGCAGTATGACGCTCTCGGTCGCCGTCCTGGCGATCCTGGTCACCGCCCCTCTCGGCGCACTCGCCATCGAGCAAAGCGCCCCGCGGCTGCTGACCCGCGAGTAACGCATCGCGCAAACGCTCACAGTCCGCACAAAAAAACGAATCGATCAGGAAATAGGCCCCTGACCGATTCGTTTTTTTTTGGATAAAATCAAAAAGCATACTCTTCCACCAAACCCAACCATCCCCCATGTCACCGCGCGAGCCGCATGACAGAAAGGGTCAAGGGCCTGCGGCCCTTGCAGGTCCAGGGCAGCGCCCTGGTCGCGCCTCAGCGCGAAACCCCATGGGTCCAGGGGCAAAGCCCCTGGTTACTCTGGTTTGGTGATGCTGTCGTAGGTTTCAAGACCCGGATAGCCGAATTCCTTGTGGATGGCAAGGATTTCGCCGATGTTGCTGTCCTTGAGGGCGCAGGCCTTGGCATCCTCGGGATCGACGGCCAGGACGCGGATGATGACGTGGTCGCCGCCCTTCACCATTTTGGGGCAGCAGCTGACATAGGCCAGGTGGTCACGGGTGACGCCGGAGACCAGATAATAATCCTTGTTGTAGGGAATGGTGCGCTCCTCCATCCACTCGCGGGGGTCCATGTCCTCCAGCGCGGCGCGGCGCATGATCTCGTCGCCGGAGATCGGGACGATCTGGGCGACATTGGTGAACAGGTGAACGTATTCAGGCTTGACGATGCGAACCATGGCGATCCCTCCTTGTGGGTCATTGTATCATATCAGGCGATGCGCGTCAATCAATGACGAAGCATTTGCGGTACCGTCGAACCATGCCCTGGGTGAAGGCAAGTCCGGCGGGCAGTCCGGCGCCGAGGGCCCAGACGTCATAGGCTCGGCATTCGGCCTGGAACCAGGGGGCTTGCCGGTCGTAGTCCGCGGGTTTTGCGATGAGCGGGAAGCCGCCGGCCTTCATGTGGGAGAGCAGCGGCGCGGCCTCATGCCGGAAGCCCAGCAGCCAGGCGGCGGGCGGCAGCGGCGTTTCGTCCAGTAGCTGCTGCGTAAAGCCAAGCAGGGCATGCGTGCAGAGCCGCGACAACCGGGCATAAGGATAGCGGCGCGTCTTGACGGCGGCCAATAACTCGTCGCGGGACAGCGCGGTGCGGGCGGCGGTCAGCAGACGATCCTCAATGCCCTCACTCAGATTGGGCAATGCGGCGGCGTCTGCGGCGGTCATCGTTCGGAACCGGTAGAACAGCGCCTGATCCAAAGCGTTGGGTGGGCAGAGACGGTGCGCTGACAATGCGTCGCTCAGCGCCTGAAATGCAGGCTCGGGCATGGCGGAACGCACTGCGGAAAGGTCGCCGCGCAGGATGGCAGCGCGGACAGCGGTCGCGGAGGGCAGCGCATTGGTCAGGTCGGCGGCATGATAGTCAGAATCGCGGCGAACGGCGACGGGGACCATGGCGGAGCCCAAGCGTGCCAGAGCCCGCAGATAGC
>R21__coassemble_1644_pt1 | contig 14597 bp, 12 predicted proteins | sample R21__metabat2_low_PE_059 | metagenome-assembled genome bin R21
CCTGCAAGGGCCACAGGCCCTTGACCCATTCTGCGTCTTGCTACGTGGTCTCCGACGGCTTGGTTCCGCATGCGGCTTGAGGGCCGCAGCTTACCTGCGCTCCTGTTTGTCGCGTGCTCCGCGGCGCTTTGTCCGGCTCGCGCATTCTATGTTTCTCGTACTTGTCCGGAGCATAACTCCGCCACACGCGAGAAACATGTCACCAGCTAAGCTCCATGTTTTATCCCCATGTGCGCTCAAGGTGTCGGAGACCAACCAACTCCGGCGCAGAATGGGGTCAAGGGGTCTTTGACCCCTTGCAGGTCCAGGAATACGCCTGCCCAGTGGGCAGTTCCGCGTAGCGGAAAGTATTCCGAAGCGTAGCGTAGGTGGAACAGCGCCCTGGTCGCGCCTCAGCGCGAAACTCCTTCGGGTGTCCAGAGGGCCGCATTGCGGCCCTTTGGTGGGATCGTTAAGGGCAAAGCCCTTAACACCCCTCGTCCTTAAATCCTCTGAATATCCGCCAACCGCTCGATCCCGAGCTTTTCCATTTCCAGGGGGAGCGCGTCGATGATGTCCTTGCAGGCGGTGGGGTTCACAAGGTTTGCGGCACCGACCTCGACTGCTTTGGCGCCGGCCATCATCATCTCGATGACGTCACGGGCTGTGGTGATGCCGCCCATGCCGATCACGGGAATTTTCACAGCGCCGGTCACCTGGTAGACCATGCGGACCGCTACGGGGAAGATGCCGGGGCCAGAATAGCCGCCCATCACGTTCGCCAGGACAGGCTTGCGGCGCTTCAGGTCAATGCGCATGCCCAGCAGCGTGTTGATCATCGAAATGCCGTCCGCGCCAGCGTCCTCGCAGGCCTTGGCGATATCCACTATGTTCGTCACGTTCGGGGACAGCTTCATGTAGATCGGCTTGGTGGCAACCTTCTTCACCGCGCGGGTGACCTCCGCCGCCGCTTCCGCCGTCGTGCCGAAGGCAGCGCCGCCGCCATGCACATTCGGGCAGGAGATGTTGATCTCCAGCAGCTCCACCTGCTCCTCCCGCGTCAGCAGCTCCACACAATGCACATACTCGTCCACCGAGAAGCCGCTGATGTTCGCCATGATCGGCTTGCGGAACACCTTGCGCAGCTCCGGCAGTTCATGCGCGATCACATGCTCAACGCCGGGGTTTTGCAGGCCCACGCTGTTCAGCATGCCATTGGGACACTCCGCGATGCGCGGCGTGGGATTGCCGTAGCGCTCCTGGGCCGTCGTGCCCTTGAAGGACAGGCTGCCCAGCACATTGATGTCATAGTACGGCGCGAACTCCTGGCCGAAGGCAAAGGTGCCGCTGGCCGGGATGATCGGGTTGTCCAGCTTCACGCCGGACAGGGTGACCGACAAGTCTTTTACCATATGATCTCCTCCCTGTCAAGCACGGGGCCGTCCTTGCAGATGCGCTTAAAGCCATTCTTCGTCTTGATGGTGCAGCCCATGCATGCGCCGAAGCCGCAGCCCATGCGCTCCTCAAAGCTGAACTGAGCAGGCACATCGGTCGCCTCCATCAGCGCCTTCTCCATCGGCAGCGGGCCGCAGGCGCACAGGCTGTCAAAATCAATGCCCGCCAGCGCATCCGTCACCAGACCCTTTACGCCCTCGCTGCCGTCCATCGTCGCCACCACAAACTCGGCGCCCATGGCCTCGACAGCGTCCTTCAGGAAGATCTCGGCCTTCGTGCCGAAGCCAGCCAGCACCACGGGCTTTTTGCCCTCGGCCAGCAGCGTACGGCACAGACCGATCATGGGCGGCAGACCCACGCCGCCGCCTACCAGCAGCGGCTTTTCGCCCACCTTCGCGGTGTCAAAGCCATTGCCCAGGCCGCTCAAAAGGTCCAGCTCCGTGCCGGGAACAAGGGCGGTCATGGCGTCAGTGCCCTGTCCCACCACCTTGTAGACCAGTGTCAGGCTCTCACTGTCCCAGTCGCAGATGGAGATGGGGCGGCGCAGATAAAAGCCTGGCAGCTGCACCTGCACAAACTGGCCTGGACGCACGATGGTGCTCGTGTCGCCGGTCAGCACCATCTTCCAGACCAGCGCTGTCAGCTGTGTGTTTTCCTTGATGGTAAAAATCATGTGCGATCTCCTTTCAAGGCACTGTAAGCGATCTTGTCGCCGCAGATCGTCAGGCGGCAGGCCGCATGCACGTCCCAGCCCTCAAAGGGCGTTGCCCGACCCATCGACAGGAACGCCGCCGGGTCAACCTTCTCGTTCACATGCAGGTCAAAGGCCGTCAGCTCGCAGCGGTCGCCCACATTGATGCCGCCGTCCAGATGGAAGCGGGCGCGAGGCGCCGTGTCGAGCTTTTCAATCAGCTGCTGCAAGGTCATCACACCGGTCTCCACCAGATGCGTGTACAGCAGCGGGAATGCGGACTCAATGCCGACCACGCCCATTGCAGAGCCGGTCACGCCCTTGCTTTTTTCCTCGGCGGAGTGGGGCGCATGGTCGGTGGCGATCATGTCGATCGTGCCGTCCAGCAGGCCCTCGATCAAGGCGTCACGGTCCGCACGGGAACGCAGCGGCGGGTTCATCTTGAAGCGGCCCAGGTCCTGCATGTCCTCATCGCACAACAGGAGGTAGTGCGGGCCGGTCTCGCAGGTGATGTTGATGCCCTCGCGCTTGGCCTGGCGGATCAGTGCGACAGACTCCTTGGTGCTCACATGGCACACGTGGTAGTCGCAGCCGGTCTCGCGGCACAGCTCAATGTCGCGGGCAATGGGCATCCATTCGCTGGAGGACGGAATGCCGGGCAGGTCGTGCGCCTTCGCCCACTCGCCCGCATGCACGCCCGCGCCCTTCGGGATCACGGACGTGTCCTCACAATGGGCAGCAATGATGCTGCCGGCTGCCTTGCATTTTTCCATGGCCTCGCGCATGGTCGCCAGCGTTTTCACGCCGCGGCCATCGTCGGAAAAGCCGCAGACTGCCGGAGCCATGGCCGCCATATCAACGACCTCGCCCTCGCCCTTCTGGCCGTAGGTGATGGAACCATAGGGCAGCACGCGGATGACCGCGTCCCGGTCGATGATGGCCTGTTCCTCAGCCACATGAGCGGTGGAATCAGGCGCAGGATTCAGGTTGGGCATGGCGCAGACGGTGGTATAGCCGCCGTGGGCACAGGCCAGCGAGCCGGTCGCGATCGTCTCCTTGTACGAAAAACCCGGTTCACGAAGATGCACATGCACATCCACGAAACCGGGAAAAACGGCCAGGCCGCTCAAATCCAAAACTATATCGCTGGAAGAAACAATGTCAGACCCGCGGGCGGTAACGATGCCGTCCGTGATCTCAATATCCATGGGGACAAGACTGCCGTGATCGTAGACCAGACCACCCTTGAGCAGTGTTCTCACAGGACATCCTCCTTTGCTCTATCTTGTATATTATAGCAGATGGGAACTCCTGGCGCAAGGGGTATTTTGGTATCCAAGCGGATTGCTGGGAAAAATGCCTTGCCGCGAGGACCGCAAAAAAAGGACCCGTTCAGACGAACGGGCCCTTTTTGCATGCTCAAATGCTCAGATTAGCGGTTGCGCATCGCGGCGAAGCACTCGCTGCAATACACGGGACGATCCTCGCGGGGGATGAAGGGCACCTTGGTGGCCTTGCCGCAGTTGGCGCACACGGCGTCATGCATCTCGCGGGGAGCACCGACGGAAGCCTTGCGGGCAGCGCGGCAGGACTTGCAGCGGGTGGGCTCATTCTGGAAGCCCTTCTCGGCATAGAACTCCTGCTCACCGGCGGAGAAGATGAATTCGTTACCACAGTCTTTGCATACGAGCGTCTTGTCTTCGTACATGGTTTGGAAACCCCCAAATGATTAAAATAGGTGAATCTCTACGGCTGACCTGGTTTTCGACCCCACACACGCCGCCTGGAAGGTTGCTCAACGCTTTCTGCGCCCTCACTCGCTTCTCTCGGGATCAAGTCCCGGACGGGCTTACATCTAGAACGCACCGTGCTCCCCATCGCTTTGGATGGATTACGTGGACCGCTTTGCCTGCGTCTGGCCTCGGCTTGCAACCACAGACCCGAAGGATTCAACCGCGTTCATTATAAACCGCTTTCAGAGAAATAGCAAGAAGAATTTTTGCCAGACGGGCATTTTTTCTCACATAATACAGAAAAAAACCATTATTGAACCGAAAATGCCTGACCGTGGACCGGCCAGGCGTGATGCGCTTACTTTTTTTGTCCGTAATAGGCGTTGGGGCCATGCTTGCGCAGGAAATGCTTGTCGCGCACATAATCCGGCAGGCACTCGCGGGTCTGCTCCATGGGCAGGGCCTCGGTATGCCAGGCCATCATGGCGACCTCCTCCATGACAACGGCATTGTGGACCGCTTCCATGGCGTCCTTGCCCCAGGCAAAGGGGCCGTGATGACGGGCCAGCACGCAGGGTGTGTGCTCGGGGTTGATGCCGTTGTCCTCGAAGTGGGCTGCGATCACCTTACCGGTCTCCAGCTCATAGGCGCGATCAACTTCTTCCTTCGTCAGATCGCGGCAGCAGGGAATCGCGCCGTAGATGTAGTCCGCATGAGTGGTACCGTAGGCCGGGATGCTGCGGCCGGACTGGGCCCAGATCGTCGCCCAGCGGGAATGCGTGTGGACCACGCCGCCGATGGTCGGGAAGCGGCGATACAGCTCCGCATGGGTGGGCGTGTCGCTGGAGGGATTCAGCTCGCCCTCGACCTTCACACCGTCGGAAACACGCACGACAACCATGTCGTCCGGCGTCAGTTCCTCATAGGGAACGCCGCTGGGCTTGATGACAAACAGGCCGGACTCACGGTCCAGACCGGACACATTGCCCCAGGTAAAAGTGACCAGATGATGTGCAGGCAGGAGCATATTCGCTTCATAGACCTGCTTTTTGAGTGCTTCAAGCATGGTAGATACCTCCTGTGTATTTTTGCCGCAATTATGCGGAACGACCGGAATGGAAAACGTACTCATCCGAAGGGATATGCTCGCTCATGTGCTGAACGAAGCATGCCTCCTCCATCGGACGGGCATAGAAGAAACCCTGGATGCGATCCACGCCCATCTCCTGAGCACGATGGGACTGCTCGTCCGTCTCGACGCCCTCGATGGCGACCTGGGCGCCGATGTGCTTCAGGCCGCTGATGACCGCATGGAGCAGGATGTCCGGTTTTTCGGACTGCTGACCAGCCAACAGCGTCTTATCCACCTTCACCACCTCAAAGGGCAAGCGGATCACGCTGGCCAGATTGCTGTAGCCGGTGCCAAAGTCGTCCAGATACAGGCCGACGCCCATTTCCTTGAGTTTGCGGACATTTGTCGAGATCACATCGTTGTCCTCGGAAAAGACACGTTCGGTGATCTCGATCTTGATCTGCTGGGGCTGAACCTGGTAGCGCTCCAGATGCTCGCGGATGGTAGCGCACATCGCCGGATCAAGGAACTGCTGAACGGAGAAATTGATAGAGATGGCCGGGAGCTTCATCTCCCGGTTCTTTTGCAGGAACCGGCAGACCTTGTCCAGCACCATCCAGGTCAGCGGAATGATGGAGCCATTCTCCTCCGCCGCAGGGATGAACACGCCGGGCGATACCATCTCGCCATTGGCATTGCGCAGGCGCAGCAGCGCCTCTGCGGCACAGGGGCGATCATGATACGGGTCATAGATCGGCTGATACACCAGGAAAAACTGATCCTTCTGCATGCCCTCGTTGATCATCTCAAAGAGCTGCTCACGCCGAAGCATATCCCTGCGGATCTGCTCGTTGAACACGACCAGGCTCCGGTCCTCCATGGTGCGGGCCTTTGTCTGGCAGAACTCGAGGTTCGTGATGATCTCCTCCGCCGTGCTGCCCGCCTCCGGGAAGGACGCCTGGGCAAAGGACGCGCTCAGGAACGTCGTGCAGTCGTCTGCGGTCCATTCCTTCACGAAGCACTTACGCAGGCGCTGAAGCTCCAGCTCCAGGCGACTATCCGGCCCGCCGTCGTGAAAAACGATGAAATCGGTGCCGTTGAAGCGGTACACGCTGGCGTCCGGGCAGATCGCCGTCAGACTGTTGGCTACCTGCAAAAGCAGCTGATCGCCCGTATGCAGTCCAAAGCGGCGGTTGATACGTCGGAAGCGGAGCAAGCTGACCTGTACAAGCGTGAAGGGGCGATCCTGATGGATTCGCTGCCCGATCCGCGCCGAAAGCGCATCGCGGTTGCCGCAGCCGGTCAGCTTGTCGCTGTTGACGCGCTGCCGCTGGAAGGAAACGTAGATGGCAAGCGCGGTCAGGCACAGAACCAGACTCGTCATCGGCTGACGCCGCGACAGGGTGTGCAGCACGCTAAAGGAGATCATCAGCGTCGCCAGCACCTGGATGGAGGTGCGAAAAACCGTGCTGTGCTCCCGGCCATAGCGCAAATAGCAAGCCAGGATCATCAAAATGTCCAGACCGTAGAGAATGGCCGCCGGCCAACCGAAATAGACCTCCAGCAGCTCGCCGCCGGGCGACAGAAGAAAGAACGTCTCCATGCGAAAATTCAACAGAACGAATACACAAAAGACGTCAAAGGCAGCCCATAAAATGCCCATGGAAGCCCGATTCGCCCGACTGTGCCGGACCGGGTCCACTATCTCGCTGAGGATGTAGGCAGAGCCCATGATCAGCGATGCGGCGCATAGAATGATGTACGCACATCGCAGGATCTGATGCGGCACAAATGCAAAAGGCACGCCGCTGCGCTCCAGAGAGTGCAGCACCAATCCTGAGACGACCGTGACCGAGACGATGGCCAGGAAATGCCGGAAGGAACCGGTTTGACGCGTGGCGAACGCCCGATCCGCGCTCGAAAAAAACACCAGCAGCAGCGCTACCAGGAGCGCCACCCATTCGGTAATCGTGTATGATAACACGTCATACAGCATGCTTGCTCATTCACCTGCCTTTCAACTCGAAAGGTGCAGTGGGAAATCCCTATACCGCGCACAGCACCGCAGTCCGTGCGCCTGTATGCAACTCATCGAACGTCATTCGGCAAAGTACAATCCCATTATATCTGTTTTCCCAAATCAAAGCAAGGGGGAATCCTGACTACTTATGAGAAAAAAGCTCCATCGGCCTCCCCTCCTTACTTCATCATATTCACCCGTTTCCGTTCATATTATTCGTGGGACTTTTATAAGGGCGCTGCCCTTATGATTCTGCCAAAGGGGGTTCGTGCCTTACGGTGCGACCAGAGGCGCAGCCTCTGGATTCGTTCTGTGCCTCGGCTTGACGCAGCGCAGAAGTTAGCGGTGCGACCTGTGTATAGGCATATACAGCACACAATCTAAAAAACTGCGGCCGCAGCTAAGCTACACGAAAAAGGCAATTGAGCAAGGGTTGAGCCCCTGATCAATTGCCTTTTTCGATCCCGAATCAAACTGCGCCCTAACCCACAAGCGCACGCAAGCCGTCGAAGACCGCGCAAGCCTGGCGCAGAAAGGGGTCAAGGGGCCTGTGGCCCCTTGCGGAGTCCAGAGGCAGCGCCTCTGGTCGCGCTTTCGGCGCGAAACCCCTCTGGTGGGGTCCAGGGGCAACGCCCCGGGGTCCCGTTATACTTCCTCGGCCCATTCTCCGTTCACAAAGATCGGCGTAGGAACGCCATCCTTCCAGCCGGTGATGGTCATGTCGGGTGCGCCGACCATGAAGTCGACGTGGATCATGCTTGTGTTGCACAGGGCGTTGCGCTCAGCTTCGGAGAGGTTCTTCCAGTTGGGGATGCAGTGGCCGAAGCCGCGGCCCAGCGCCACATGGCAGGAGGCATTCTCGTCAAAGAGCGTGGTGTAGAACAGAATGCCGCTCTGGCTGATGGGGCTGGAGACGGGCACCAGCGCCAGCTCGCCCAGGTAGGCAGCGCCTTCGTCCATCGTGATGATCTTGCCCAGCACATCCTCGCCCTTCTCGGCCTTCCAGGACACAGCCTTACCATCCTTAAACGTGATCGAGAAATTCTCGATCAGCTGGCCCTGATACGACAGCGGCTTGGTGGACACCAGCGTGCCCTCGGCGCAACCGCGCTGCGGGGTCGTGAAGATCTCCTCCGTCGGCAGGTTCGGTACATAGGCCGTGCCGTCCTCCAGGCTCGCGCCGCCGCCCGCCCAATTGGAGCCGGGCACCAGCTTCGCCATAAAATCCGTGCCGTTGCTGCTCTTGTAGGTCAGCGTGTCAAACGCCTTCTCCTTCAGCCAATCTGCGCGGACCTTCGCCGTCTCGCGGCGCGTGGTCCAGAATGCGACCGGATCATTGTCCTCCGTCACATAGCAGGTCGCCAGGATCGCCTTCCACAGCTTCTCCACCGCTTCCTCCGCGCTCACGCCGGGGAACACCTTCATCGCCCAGGCAGGTGACGGTACGGCGGCGATCGTCCACTGGCAATACGGCGCGGATTCATTCAAATACTTGCGTGTGATCGGCAGCGTCGCACGATCCGCCTTCTGCATCTTGTCCTGGTCAATGCCCGCCAGGCCCGCGGGATCGGTACTCACAATGCAGATGCGGCAGGGATGGTCGTCCACCAGCTGCTGCAGCTGCTTTTCGCGCCACTCAGGCAGCTTGGACAGCGTTTCCAGGGACTGATACTGATAGTGCAGCCTTGTCTGCGCCTGATCGCTCCACTCCACGCGCACCCAGGACGCACCCTGCTTGTAGCATTCCTCCATCACCATCGTGACAAAGGCGTGCTGATCCACGCTGGCCTGGATAATGACCGGCTGGCCCTGCTTCACGTTCACGCCGGTGGCTGCAATCAGGTGCGCATACTTTTTGATAAGTTCCTGCTTCATTGGTCGTTCCTCCCGCCTTACAGCTCGGTCGCCCATTCGCCGTTGGCAAAGATGGGCGTAGGTTCGCCATTCTTCCAGCCGGTGATGACCATATCAGGCGCACCGATCATGAAATCGACGTGGATCATGCTGTCATTGACGCCCAGCTGCTTGCACTCCTCGTCTGTCCGGGTCTTGTAGCCCTCGATGCAGTCGTTGAAGCCGCGGCCCAGGGCCACATGGCAGGAGGCATTCTCGTCAAACAGCGTTTCATAGAACAGGATACCGCTCTGGCAGATGGGGCTGGACATAGGCACCAGCGCCAGTTCGCCCAGGTAGGCCGCGCCTTCGTCCATACCGATCATGCGGTCGAGCAGCTCCTGGCCCTTCTCGGCCTTCCAGGAGACCGCCTTGCCGCCCTCAAAGGTGATAGAGAAGTTTTCGATCATCTGACCCTGATAGGACAGGGGCTTGGTGGAGACCAGCGTGCCCTCAGCCATGCCGCGCATGGGGCTGGTGAAGATCTCCTCGGTGGGCATGTTGGGGTTGAAATAGACGTCGCCGATGGTGCTCTCACCGCCGCCGCACCACATGCCCTCGGGGATCAGACCGGCCTTGAAATCGGTGCCGTTGCTGCTCTTGTAGGTTACGGTGTCAAAGTGCTTGTCGTTCAGCCACTTGCAGCGGGCCATGAAGTTCGCGTTGTGCTGCTTCCAGGCTTCAATGGGATCGTTGTCCTCGGTCACATGGCAGGCGTCGAGGATCGCGGCCCAGAGCTTTTCGATAGCCTCGTCCTCGGACAGATCGGGGAACACCTTCATCGCCCACTCGGCAGAGGGCACGGCGGCAATCGTCCACTGCTGCTTGTTTTCGACCGCATCGGAATACTTGCGGATGATGGGCCAGGTCGCCTGGCGTGCCTTCTGCATTTTGACCATATCGATGCCCTTCAAGCCGTCTGGGCTCTCGCTGGCGATGTAGATGCGGGCAGGGATCTCGTCGACCATCTGCTGCAGCTGCGCTTCGCGCCATGCCTGCACCTTCGACAGCTCCTCCAGCGTCTGATACTGGTAGTGCAGCAGCATCTGCTTCTGGCAGTTCCAGTCCACGCGCACCCAGGACGCGCCCGCCTTGTAGCACTCCTCCATCACCATTGTGATAAACTCATGCTGATCCACGCTGCCCCCGATAATCACCGGCTGTCCCTTCTGGACATTCGCGCCCATCACAGCAATCAATTTCGCATATTTCCTCATGACCGTTTCTTTCACGGGAATCATCTCCTTTCGTGCATTATAACACATTGCAAAAGAATTGACCAGAGATTCATCATGTTTTCCAGAGGACGCAGTACGCTGGCCCAAGTCTTTCGTGCGTCTCGCGCGGGAATTTTCAATTCCGAAAAATGTTCTTTTTGTGTGTTTCCGTCAATAAATGAAGAAATTTCTCTCATCTTGATGCCGATCTATACTATAATGGACTTATCCCCACAGAAAGGAATGATCCCACATGAGTACCAACAACGACCGTGCATTTGATCTGCTCAAGCAGATGGCCTATGAGCGCATCAGCGGCACCCCCGAAGAAACCCGTACCGCGCAGCTGCTCTTTGACGTGGCGTCCAAGGCTGGCGCCCAGTGCTCCATCGAGGAATTTCCCACTCAGGACGCGATCGTGACCCGCGCCGAGCTGGAGGTCCTCGCGCCCTACCAGAAGAAGTACACCGTCACCGGCTATCAGCGCAGCCAGTCCACCGGCGAGGACGGCATCGAGGCAGATTTCCTCTATGTCGAGAACGCCCTGCCCGTCAACCTGGAGAACGCCAAGGGCAAGATCGTCCTGCTGAACGGCCGCCCCACCCACGACATCTATAAGGCGCTGATGGAGGCCGGCATCAGTGGTCTGATCACCTGGAACGGCGAGTTTGACGAGGACCCCGACAAGAGCGATCTGAACGTGTGCATGCTGCGCCCGATGCTGACCGAGAAGTTTGGCCGCACCTCCGCTGTCAATGTGCGCGTGCTGGACGCCATGGAGATGGTCGCCAAGGGCGCGACCCGCGTCCGCCTGACCGTGATGAGCGAGGATGTGACCGGCACCTCCCGCAACGTAATCGCCGTCATCCCCGGTACCGAAAAGCCCGAGGAGGAGATCATCATCGGCGGTCATTACGACAGCGTGCGCTTCTCCACCGGCGTGTATGACAACGGCGCGGGCAGCGTGGCCGTGATGGAGCTGCTGCATCACTTTGCCGAGAATCCGCCCAAGCGCACCGTGCGCTTCATCTGGTTCGGCTCCGAGGAGATCGGCCTGGTGGGCAGCAAGTATTATTCCGACAATCATGACCTGAGCAACGTTCGCCTGATGTTCAACATGGACGTGGGCGGCCCCATCCTGGGCGTTAATGTCGGCTTCGTCACCGGTGACAAGGCCGCCGTCGGCTATGTGGACGGCCTGCTGAAGGAGAATGGCTACGCCTTCCGTGTGGAGCAGCACATCCAGTCCAGCGACTCCACCCCCTTCACCGACCATGATGTGCCCACCGTCAACTTCTTCCGCGGCGCGGCGCCCGGCGCAGGCCGCATGCACACCCGTGCGGATACCCTGGCGTTCCTGTCTGCTGAGGGTCTGGGCAAGATCATCGAGCCTGCCGCCCTGTTCGCGGACCGCGTGGTCAACAGCAAGTCCTTCCCCATCGCCCGCGTGGTGCCCCCGGAAATGCACGAGGCGGTCGACAAGTATTATTTCCGCAAGAAGTAATTCACCATTTCTGCCCCGGAGCCGCGCGGTTCCGGGGCTTTTTTTCTGTGCGTTCTTGCAGATTCAGCCGCGCCGTAGTACAATGCTTTCGCAAGGATCGCATTTTCGCATTTGCTGATGAAAAATATGAAAACCGGAGGGAGGGAGCGCCTGTGTGGAAACGACTATTTCTGCTGACCACCGTGCTGACCTTGCTGACAGGCCTCGCATCGGCAGAAACGCTGATCCTGCCGGACGCTTTGCAGGAAATCAGCGCAGAAGCATTTGCCAATGATACCGCCGTCACATCGGTTATCGTGCCAGACACGACAGAACGCATCGGTGCAGGCGCATTCCGCGACTGCACGCAGCTGCGCGAGATCGTCCTTCCAGCCTCGGTGCATGAGATCGCCGCGGACGCCTTCGACGCTTGCCACCAGCCGCTGCTGATCCGCACCTCTGCCGGCAGCGACGCCATGCAGTTCGCTGTCGATCATCAGCTGGATTATCAGGCCGATACGACCTACCGTGCGCTGCTGATCGGTCAGACGGCCTACAACTATCCAGGCATGGAACAACTGCCCGGCACGCAGAACGACCTGAACATCATGCAGCATTTGCTCAGCCAGTTTGGTTACGACGTGACCGTTGCCCGAAACCTGACCGGCGTCGGCATCGGCGAGGCCATCGCCAGCACGTTCTCCGCCGCCCAGCCCCAGGACGTCTCCCTGTTCTTCTATGCCGGTCATGGCGCGAGTGCTGAATCCCTCGGTGCGCTTTGCGGCATTGACGGTGATCTCGTCACCGGCGCCTTGCTCCGCAGCTGGATGGACCAAATCCCCGGACGCAAGATTCTGATCATTGACTCCTGCTTCAGCGGCAATCTGATTGGGCGCAGCACCGTCGATCCCCTCGCCCAGTGGGCTGCCAGCATGATACAGCCCTTCACGCTCCGTTCCCGCAGCGGCGAGCTGGCTGCGGACAGCTATTTTGTCATCACCGCCGCCCGCAGCACCCAGCAGAGCTATGAGTTTCGTGATAAGCTATGCGGCGTTTTCACCTACAGTCTCGGTCTGACCTGCGGATACAATTATGATAACGACGCTCCCTGCGCCCGCAGCGCCGATGCCGACAGAGACGGTGTTATTACCCTCCAGGAGGCTTATCAGGCCGCGCGAATGACCGCCTACAGTCTCTGCTCTTACCAGACCGCGCAGGTATATCCCAGTCAATGTCAATGGTTCGGCATTTTCCGCCCGTCAGATTGATCTTTCCACGCAAAAACCGCCTGCGCATGCAGACGGTTTTCTCATTTACAGCGTCTTCACCTGCTCGGCAAAGCGGCGGATGGCCTCGCTGTTCTCGGGCTTCGCGCGCTTCATCGGCTCCAGCAGCGACAGATGCGGCACGCCCTTCACACCCAGCTGGTTTTCCAGTTTATCAAAGCATTTGCCGTCCTGGCCGCCCATGCTTGTCACCATCAGCGCCAGCTTCTTGCCCTTCACGTCGTTTTCCGCCAGGAAGGTTCCGATGGCCGGGGCATAGGTCCAGGCCCACAGCGGCGTCGCAATGACCACCGTATCATAGGCGTCCGCGTCAAAGGCATAGGGCTTCAATTCCGGCTTCACGCCGCTCATGGCGTCCTTGCCGCCCAGCAGGAACTTTTTCGCGCCGCTGGTGGGATAGGGCGTCACTGTTTCCAGGCGCAGCAGGTCCGCGTCAAGCTCCTTCGCCAGCATTCTGGCTGCATGGTCCGTATTGCCCTCCAGGGAATAATAGACAATGATGGTTTTCATGATCGCCGCCTCCATGCTCATTATGCGTCCACATTCTCGCGCGTGATATTCTTTGCCCACTTATAGCTGTAGTAGTTCTTGAACACCCAGGGCCACTTGACAAATTCATCAGTACACAGCGCCAGGTACACCCACTTGGCGTCGAGCTTGAACACGAATGCCGCGACCAGGCCCACCGGCACGCCCCAGCACCACATGTCGATCGTGTCGCACCAGAAGCCGAACTTCGAGTCGCCGCCGGCGCGGAAGATACCGGCGATGAGCGGCGTATTGACAGCGGTGCCCATGATGTAAAACACATTGACCGTGAGCATGAACTGCAAATATTCCCTGGCCTGGTCGGTCAGGTTGGCATTGCCGACCACCAGCGGCGAGATCAGCGCGATCATCACACCGCCCAGCGCACCGGCGATAGCCGACCACCGAAGCAGGATATGACTGACGCGGATGGCCTCGTCCCGCTGATTGGCGCCGAGGATCTGGCCCACAATGATGCCCGACGCGCTGCCCAGGCCATAGCACAGTACGCAGCCCAGGTTGCGCACCACATTGACGATGGCGACCGCGGCAACTGCATCGCTGCTCAGGTGCCCCAGGATCGCGGTATACATAGAGAATCCGAGACCCCACACCAAATCATTGCCGATGGCCGGCATGCACATGCTGGTGAAGTCATGCTCCAATGCCTGATGGCGCTCGAACATGGGGCGCAGGCGCAGCTTGACAGTCTTGCTGCGGGCAGAAATCACAAAGCACGCGATCAGCTCCAGCGCACGGGAGATGAAAGTTGCCAGCGCCACGCCGGTGACCTCCATGTGCAGCACGAAGATGAACGTCGCGTTCAGCGCCACATTCAGCAGCAGCGTCGTCGTCTCGACCACCGTGCAGATGGCGACGCGGCCCGTGCTGCGCAGCGTGGCCAAGTAAACCGTCGCAATGCCCCACACCAGGATTGCGGCGGCAAAGATACGCAGGTATTGCGAACCCAGCGTGACCAGCACCTGATCTGCCGTATACACGCGCATTATCAACTCAGGGACACACAGACAGAGCGTTGTCGCCAGCATCGATACAATCAGCGTGAACCGCAGCGCAATGCCCTGGGCCTTTTCGATCGCGATGACGTCGCCCTTGCCCCAATACTGCGCACCCAGCATCGTCATACCCGTCCCAATACCATATAGGAACATAAAGACAATGCTGCCCGCCTGGTACGCCAGCGACAACATTTAGTTTTATGAACAAGATTTTCCTCATA
>R21__coassemble_1674_pt1 | contig 14394 bp, 10 predicted proteins | sample R21__metabat2_low_PE_059 | metagenome-assembled genome bin R21
GCCGCAGGTCATGGGCTTGCTGCCCACGATGAAGGCCATGAAATCCTTGCCCATCCAGTTGCGGTACACGCGGTCGCCAGCCTTCAGCTTGCCGTTCTCAGCGATGACCTTGTCCAGATCAACAAAGCCAGCTTTTTCAGCAGCAGCAACAGCCTCGTCCACGCACTCGCGCTCGGTCTTGCCGCCGTCAATATAGGCGCGATACGCTTCGGCGAAGGCCATCAGCTTTGCCAGCTCGGCCTCGTCATAGTTCTCCCATGCGAGCTTCTTGTACATCGGTATTGTTTCCTTTCATGAGCAGATTTGGATCAATTTGCTCTTACTTTACTATTATACTCCATCTTGCGTCAGGATGCAAGCCAATCAAGTCGATTGTACAAAATTGACCATGCATATAAAACCGGGCAGCTTTCACTGCCCGGCAAAGAGTTACTTACTTGGTAGCGAAGTGGAAATACTTCTTGGCGTTCTCGTAGCTGATGCCCTTCACGATCTCACCCAGAATGTCCCAATCCTGCGGGAAGCGGCCATCCTCGACCCACTCGCCCAGCAGACGGCACAGGATGCGGCGGAAATATTCATGACGGGGATAGCTCAGGAAGGAACGGCTGTCCGTCAGCATGCCCACGAAACCGGCCAGGTAACCCAGGTTGGCCAGGCTGGTCAGCTGATCGGTCATGCCCTGGAAGTGGTCGTTGAACCACCAGGCAGAGCCGTGCTGGATCTTGCTCACGGCCTCGCTGGACTGGAAGCAGCCGCAGATGGTGTCGATGGCCTGATTGTCGTTGGGGTTCAGGCTGTAGAGAATGGTCTGGGGCAGGCTATTGGAGGCCTCCAGAGCGCCCAGGAATGCAGCGGTCTGCTCAGCGGGAGCGAAGTTGTTAATGGTGTCATAGCCGGTGTCCGGACCCAGCTTGGCGTACATGGTCAGGTTGTTGTCGCGGCGGCAACCATAATGCAGCTGCATGGTCCAGTTGCGGGCCTTGTACTGGTTGGCGCAGAACAGCACGCAGGCATACTTGTACGTATCGACCTCAGCGGCAGTCAGTTCAGCACCGGACAGCTTCTTGGCGAAGATCGCCTCGACCTCAGCGTCGGAAGCCGGATAGTACATCACGTAATTCAGGCCGTGGTCGGACAGGCAGCAGCCATGGGCAGCGAAGAAGTCCATGCGGTTGCTCAAAGCAGCCTTCACATCCGCAAAGGTCTTGATCTCCATACCGGCAGCTTCGGCCAGCTTGTTGATGTAGTCCACAAACTCGGGCTTTTCGATGTTCACAGCCTTGTCAGGACGCCAAGCAGGCAGAACCACCGTCTTGAGCGTCTCGTCAGCGGCCATCTTCTCATGATACTCCAGGGAGTCGATGGGATCGTCGGTGGTGCAGATGGTGTCAACATTGCTCATGGCAATCAGGCCGCGGGCGGAGAAGCCGGGAGACTGGAGCTTGGCATTGACGGTGTTCCAGATCTCGTCAGCCGTCTTGGCGCTGATGGGGGTATAGCAGTCGAAGAAGCACTGAAGTTCCAGGTGGCTCCAGTGATACAGAGGATTGCCGATGCCCTTGCCGACGACCTCAGCCCACTTGCAGAACTTCTCATAGTCAGAAGCATCGCCGGTGATGTACTTCTCGTCCACACCGGCACAGCGCATCAGACGCCACTTGTAGTGGTCGCCGCCCAGCCAAACCTGGGTGATGTTCTCATAGCGCATGTCCTCCCAGATCTGCTTGGGAGACAGATGGCAGTGATAGTCAATGATGGGGCACTGGGCTGCATACTCATGATAGAGTCTGCGGGCAGTCTCGGTGGAGAGCAGGAAATCCTTGTCCATGAAAGCTTTCATTGGCTTTTTCTCCTTTTTCTATTAAATAGTGCTGATATGCCGTCTTTCGGCGGCTTGATCACAGGGTACTGCCGCGCTTGGCAAGCTCGGCGGTGAAAATGGTCTGCTGCGGCAGCTCGCGTCCTTCGAGCACGCCCAGCATGGTGGCCACGATCTGGTCGCAGACAGCAGGCAGCCGGTTGTCTACGCTCGTCAGTTCCGGCTCGCAGCAAAGGCAAAGCTCGGAATTATTGCAGCCGATGATGCTCAAATCCTCTGGAATGGAGCGTCCCGTAGCTCGGGCGTACTTGACGGCGCCGATGGCAAGGATATCCTCGCTGGCAAGAACGGCATCAAAGTCAAGGTGCTGCTGGCTGAACGAAATGAGCATCTCTTTGACGTCACGGACGCCGGAGGCTTCCCTCGGGAAGTAATGGATCAGCCGTTCGTCAGGCTCAATACCACGGCTCTCAAGGCCCGCGCGGTAACCGGCCAGCTTTTTCTGTCCGGAATAGTTGTTGCTGTTGTACAGGTACAAAATGCGCTTGCGGCCAGAATCAACCAGGGCCTGAACCGCTTCGATCATGGCCCGCTGATCGTCGCACAACACACAGTACACATTTTCGCAGGCAAAGGAACCATTGAGCAGCATCATAGGAATGCTGGCCGCGGCTTCACGGATATAATCGTTGGCGGCATCGTCACTCTCCAGAAAACTTGAGCCCATCAGAACCATGCCGTCGACATGACGATTTTTGAGCATTTCGACGCCTTCACGGCGGGCCTGCAATTCGCGGCCGGTACAGGTAAGAAGGCAATCATAATTGTGACTGCGGAACGCACGCTCCAGATGCGCCAGGGCACTGGACAAATACAGATCAGAAGCGTCAGGGCAAAGCAAACCAATGGTTTTCATGCTGTTCAGGCCAAGCCCGCGTGCAAATGCATTGGGTACATAACCGGAGCTGTCGATGACCTTCATCACCTTGCGGCGAGTGGCTTCGCTCACATGCGGGCTGTTGTTCAGCACGCGCGAAACGGTAGCGATCGACACGCCCGCCTTCCGCGATATATCGTAGATATTCATGCCGCACCGCCTTTCGTGTGAAAGTGTTTACACCATGGAACAGAAATCATTATAGCACCAATTGGGCAGCATTTCAACCGTATTTTCCCGTTATTCCCAAATTTCAAAAAATTATTTTCATGAAATGATGGAAGATGTGGAAAAAAGATTGACGGATTGGAAAAATGCGTGTACAATACAAGTTGTGGGTGATGTAATTATTTACATTCTCAACAAAATGAGTGATTTTTATGGAGGGATTATCATGGATCGCCTGAACGCTTCCAAGGCCTGCGCTCCGGAGCGCCCCGTCCGTGTTCTTCAGTTTGGCGAAGGCAACTTTCTGCGCGCCTTTGTCGACTATTTCATTGACATTGCCAACGAGCAGGCAGCTTTTAACGGCTCCATCGTGCTTGTCAAGCCCATCAAGCCTTTCCAGCTGTTCCCTGCCTTCAAGGAGCAGGACTACCGCTACACCGTGATGCTTCGCGGTCTGGTGGATGGCGAGGCGGTCGAGCAGACCCGCATCATCACTTCCGTCTCTGACGCTGTGGACGCCTATGCGGACTATGACCGTTATGCGGATTATGCCAAGTGCGAGACGCTGCGTTTCATCGTCAGCAACACTACCGAGGCCGGCATCGTGCTGGACGAGAGCGATCAGCTGGATCTGTGCCCGCCCAACACCTACCCTGGCAAGCTGACCAAGTTCCTCTATGAGCGTGCTGAGCACTTCAACTATGCCGAGGACAAGGGTCTGGTGATCCTGCCCGTCGAACTGATTGATGACAACGGCATTCATCTGCACAATTGTGTCAAGGCCCTGGCCAAGGTCTGGCATCTGGGTGAGAAGTTCGAGCAGTGGCTGGAGAACAGCTGCGTGTTCACCTCTACCCTTGTCGACCGCATCGTGACCGGCTATCCCCGCGGTGAGGACAAGGCGATCCGGGAAAAGATCGGCTATGAGGATAACATTATCGTGACTGCTGAACCCTTCGGTCTGTGGGTCATCGAGTCTGCCAAGGACATCAGCAAGGAGCTGCCTCTGCCTGACTGCGGCCTGCCTGTCATCTTCACCGACAACCAGAAGCCCTACAAGCAGCGCAAGGTCCGCATTCTGAACGGCGCCCATACTTCTTTCGTTCCCATGGCATTCCAGTGCGGCCATGACATTGTTCTGGAAGCCATGAACGACGACGTGGTGCTGAACTTCATGCAGAAAACTCTCTACGATGAAGTCATCCCCACCCTGGCCTTGCCCAAGGAGGACCTGATGTCCTTCGCCGAGGCCGTGACCGGCCGCTTCAAGAATCCCTTCATCAAGCATCAGCTGCTTTCCATCTGCCTGAACTGCGTCAGCAAGTGGCGTGCCCGCTGCATGCCTTCCCTGCTGGGCTATGTGGAAAAGACTGGCGAGCTGCCCGCACACCTGACCTTCTCCATTGCCTCCATGATGAGTCTGTATCGCGGCGGCAAGCTGTCTGAGGATGGCAGCAAGCTGGAGTGCGTGCGTGACGGTCAGCCTTACAGCCTGCAGGACGACGCGGCGGTGCTGAAGTTCTTCGCCGAAACCAGCGAGCAGACGCCCGCCGAGCAGGTGCACGCTTTCCTGACCAACGAGACCTTCTTCGGCCAGGATCTGACCAAGGTGCCCGGTCTGGAGGCTTCTGTTGTCGCTTCTCTGGAGGACATTCTGGCTCGCGGCATGAAGACCGTCGTGACCGAGAAGTTCCCTGTCTGATCATTGATCTTCATCGGCTCCCGTACCAATCATGCGGGAGCCATTTCTGATATTATTACGAAGGAGGATTCACCAATGGCAGATTTACTTCGCATTACGCCGAAGGATAATGTCGCCGTCGCCCTGGTGCCGCTGACCAAGGGGCAAAATGTCACGGTCGATGACCTGACAATCACCTGTGCGACCGACGTTCCTGCCGGTCATAAGATGGCACTGACCGACATTCCGAAGGATGGTCACGTCATCAAGTATGGCTTCCCGATTGGCTACGCCAAGGAGGATATCGCCGCTGGCAGTCACATCCATGTGCAGAACCTGCACACCCTGCTGTCCAGCGAGCTGGAATACACCTGGCATCCCACCAATCCCACCGTCGAGGCCAAGGAGCCTGCGACCTTCATGGGCTTCCCCCGCAAGGATGGCCGTGTTGGCGTTCGCAACGAGCTGTGGATCCTGCCCACAGTCGGCTGCGTGAATGACATCGCCCGCGCCTTGGAGCGCAAGGCGCAGTACCTGGTAGGCGGCGGCGTGGAGACGGTTTATGCCTTCCCGCATCCATATGGCTGCTCCCAGATGGGCGACGATCAGGAGAATACCCGCAATATTCTGGCCGATCTTGCTACGCATCCCAATGTGGGCGGCGTGCTGGTGCTGGGCCTGGGCTGCGAAAACAGCGGCGTGGCGGAGATCGAGAAGCGCATGGGCGATTATGACAAGAGCCGCGTCCGCTTCCTGATCAGCCAGCAGGTCGAGGACGAAATGTCCGAAGCGATGAAGCTGCTGGAAGAATTGGCTGCCAACATGAAGGATGAGGTCCGCGTTCCCTGCCCTGCTTCCAAGCTGGTGATCGGCCTCAAGTGCGGCGGCAGTGATGGCTTCAGCGGCATTACCGCCAACCCTGTGATTGGCGGTTTCTCCGATCTGCTGGTCGCCCAGGGCGGTACAACCATCCTGACCGAGGTGCCTGAAATGTTTGGCGCCGAGACGATCCTGATGGATCGCTGCGGTACCGAGGAGCTGTTCAACAAGACGGTTTCCCTGATCAACGATTTCAAGCGCTATTTCGAGGAGCATCATCAAACAATCTACGAGAATCCGTCCCCCGGCAACAAGGCTGGCGGCATCTCCACCCTGGAAGATAAGGCGCTGGGATGCACACAAAAGAGCGGCTTCGCACCTGTCATGGACGTGCTGCACTATTCTGAGCGCGTTAAGACGCCTGGCTTGAACCTGTTGTCCGCGCCTGGCAATGATCTGGTTGCTGCAACGGCACTGGCCTCCTCTGGTGCTCAGATCGTACTGTTCTCCACCGGTCGTGGCACACCCTTCGCTTGTCCTGTCCCGACCGTCAAGATCAGCTCCAACAGCAATCTTGCGGGCCACAAGCATGGCTGGATCGACTTCAACGCCGGCGCTCTGCTGACTGAGGGCAAGTCCCTGCCGGAGCTGTCCCAGAACCTGATGGATTACGTGCTGTCTGTTGCCAGCGGCAAACAGGTTTGCAGCGAAGCCAACGGCTTCCACGACCTGGCGATCTTCAAGACGGGCGTCACGCTGTAATCTGACACAATAACAGACCGCAGTCTGTTATTGCAGGCTGTGGTCTGTTTTAGAATCCCGCACCGTACGTGTTATGCACGGTGCGGGATTATTGTTCAGGAACGGCAGATGGATCCTACATTGTGGCCTTCCAGTTCTTCGCCTTCAAAGCCACAGATGGTCACATCATTCATCAGTATTTGATCCACATTGTGCGCGACGATGCCCTTGCGGACGCACTGTTCAACGCCGCAGGCCATGGCAGGCACCATAGGCTTTGCATTTTCGCCGCAAGTGATGTCAACATGTTCCATGACAACACGCTCAATGGGCTTTTCCGGAATGCCGAGGAAATACCCGGCACAGGCCACATTCGTAGCCGTCACATGACGGAACGCAACCTCGCCAATGCGGGGTGTACGATCATCTACCGGCAGTTTTTCGCGGCACTGGACATAATCGCTCTTACCATCCGGATCACAATAATACAGCGCATTCACCACAAAGGGCGTGCTTACGCTCTCCATCCTGACATTATCAAACACAATATCGTCGATCACGCCCTGTACACCGCGTCCGCGGCGGGTCTTTACGCGCAGACCTCGGTCGGTATTGCGCATCAGGCAGTCGTGGATGCGGACATGCTGGACGCCGCCCGCCATCTCGCTACCGACCGTGACGCCGCCATGACCGTTCTCCATCAGACAATGACTGATCTCAAGATCACTGCATGGCGTCTTGTACTTCGCACCCATGTAGATCTTACCGCTCTTGATGGCGATGCAATCATCACCCAGGGAGAAATGTGTACCGGCCATCAAAACCCGGTTGCAGCTTTCAGGATCGAAACCATCCGTGTTGGGACTATCGGCAGGCGCTTCGACAGAAAGATTGATGAACTTCAAATCATCGCTGAAGTATGGATGCAGATTCCAGGCCGGACTATTCCGGACCGTGATTCCCTGGAGTGTCACATTTTTGCAGTGATTCAGGAACAGCATGCGACCGCGGAAGGCCGTCCCGCGTGTGTTCTTGTGGTCGACCCACCAGTCGCTCTTTTGTGCCTGACCGTCGATCACGCCCTGACCATAGATCATGACGTCCTCGACATTCACGCCGGTGAACAGGGCAGCATACATATCCAGCGGGTTGCCTTCCCAGGTGCCCAGATTCATCTCATCGGTTTCATCGGTGAATTGGGTCAAGCCAGGCAGTATTGGAAAGCGACTACGGTCGGTATTGAGTGCAAGGGTGGCATTTTCAGCCAACTCGATTCGCACATGATTCTTCAAAAACAGAGGTGTAATCGCATAATGGCCTGCCGGAATCAGCACACGGCCTTTCTCGGGGCAAACAGTGATGGCCGCCTGGATGGCAGCAGTGTCATCATGCTCGCCATCTCCGACCGCGCCAAAGTGACGTACGTTCAGCGTCAGGCGCTCATAAATCGTCCTGAACGAAAGCTCACCCACGACGTTTTCGCCATCCATGACTGTCACCGTGTAATCGGTGTCCGGCCAAAGACCATACAAGGATGTTACGACTGTGTTCATGACACCGAAAGGTTGGCCATTGAGAAGCATTTGATAAGGCTTCACCGTATTATACAGTCCGCCATCTTCCAACTGGAAAGCAGCGCTGCGGCCAGAGACAAAAAGGATCTTCATTTCCATATCTCGTTATCCTCAGGCGTTTTTCGCCATCTCATACTCGGCAAAGGCCATCATGAAGGGTCCAACGCCCTTGCTGTCGTCATCCACGATCGGCTCGGACAGATAGTACGCCACAGAACCGTCGCGCTTGTCGCTCAGACCTGCCACAGCGCAAATGCCGCCCAGATGGGTCTGGCCATCAGCGTCCTGATGAATCTTCTGGTTTTCAATGCCCTCGAAGGTTTTGAGACCCAGGGCCAGGTACTTTTCAGGATTCAGTACGCCGATTCGGACACCCTTCAGCAACGCATAGGCGATCATGGAAGAACCGGAGGTCTCGAGGTAGTTGCCCTCCACCTCAGCATGGTCGATCACCTGATAGAACATGCCGGTCGCCGGGTCCTGGTACTGGAGGATGCCGGAGATGCTCTCACGGAACTGGTCAACCAGCGCCTTGTAGTGCTCGAAAAGCTGCTTGTTGGACAGATCAATGCAGTCGATCATGGCCATCAAATACCATCCCATGGAGCGCAGCCAGAAGTTCGCAGAAAGGCCGGTCTCCTTGTTGGCCCAGGGCTGAATGCGCGCCTCGTCGAACGCGTGATAGGACAGGCCCTTCTCCTCATTGTAAAGGAAACGGCGGACATTCTTGAATTGACTGGTGATGTCCTGCACGTTGGAATACTTATCAAAGGCCTTTTCATAGGCCATGTAGAAAGGCTGCGCCATATACAGACCATCCAGCCAAATCTGGTTGGGATAGATCTCTTTGTGCCAGAAGTTGCCGGACTGGCAGCGCGGATGCTCGCGCAAACGCTGCATATGGAACTCGATCGCCTTGCGATAACGCTCCTCGCCTGTTTCATCAAGTGCGAAGAACAGCGCCTTGCCGCAATTGATGCTGTCAATATTGTACTGACGCATTTCATAATTCGGGATGGAGCCATCTTCCGCCACGTAGGTGGAGAGATAGTTCATCACAAAATCCTTGTAAACAGGCATTCCGGTGGCCTTGTAAATGTCAATGCAGCCGATCAGGACGCAGCCGTCCTCGTAGTTCCAGTACTTCTTATAGGGCGTGTATGCCGCGAGATAATCCTTGAGAAAGGCATGAATGTCCATAGATCAGCAACTCCTTTTTCATGATGTAAGCGTTTTCTACGCGAACAATTGCATTATACCATCCTTTTGAACAAGCGTCAACAAAACATGTCAGAAAACGAATGGAAAATCTCTTTTTTGTACAATTATTTGATTGAAAGGGCTTCCAGCAGGTAAATCAAAAGAGGCCCGCCAAGTCGGCAGGCCCCTTGCTGCTTATTTGATCCGATAGGCATTCAGCGCATTCTGTGTGGTATAGGCGGCCACTTCTTCCAACGTTTCCCCTCGCAGCGCGGCGATCTTCTCAGCCACATAACGGACATACGACGGCTCGTTGCGACGGCCCCGGACGGGTTCGGGGGCCATATAGGGGCAATCAGTCTCGATAAGAATACGGTCACGCGGCGCCTTGACAGCGACCTCCTGAATGCGCGGAGCTTTTTTGAAGGTCACTGTGCCCGGAAATGAAATATAGTATCCCAGCTTCAAGTATTCCTTCGCGTTTTCCCAGCTGCCGGAGAAGCAATGGATGATCCCACCGGTAAGATGTGCCTTGTGCTTTTTCAGGATCTCGATCATGTCCTGATGGGCGTCGCGGATATGATACGCGACGGGAAGTCCCAGCTCCCAGGCCAGCTCCATCTGTGCTTCGCAGACAGCTGCCTGCACGTCGCGCGGCGCGGCGTCGTCATAATGATAATCCAGGCCGATCTCGCCTATCGCAACCACATTCGGGGCTTTGGACCACTCACGCAGAAGCGCCAGGTCGTTTTCTTGCATACGTCCCGCCGACTCCGGATGAATGCCAATGGCCGCATATGCGCCAGGGCGGACAGCGGTATAATCTATCGCGTGGCGCGACGTCGCCATATCCGAGCCAAGGACCGTGTAACGGGTCACGCCGCTTTCCAGCATACGTGCATGAACGGCGTCACGGTCCTCGTCAAACTGAACTTCATCCACGTGGCAGTGGGAATCAAACAATTCAATCATCGGTGTTCTCTCAATCTTTGCAGTTATTCGGCAACAACATACACGATCCCATAGGCGTCGGGACCGATATACGCGCCGATGGTGGCGCCGATTCCCCGGCGTTCATCCAGATCGGTGACGCCGGCTTCAGCCAATGCGTGCTCGTAGGTCAGGCAATTTACGTCTGAACGGGAAAAAATCGGAATTGGCTTGACATTCGGATCAAGCGTGGACTTCTGGAACTCGGCAACCATGGCCTTCATGGCGTGGCGGCTGCCGATGGCTTTTGCCATCAGCTTCACCTCTCCCTTGTCCGAAAAAGTGATGATCGGCTTCACGCGGGCGATCGTGCCGATATTCGCCACCGTACGGTTGATGCGTCCGCCGCGCGCCAGATATTCCAGTGTGTTCAGGCAGGCGATCAGACGCACACGGCTGCGGAAGGATGCCAGGCGGACTGCAATATCCTTGGCGCTGCGCCCCTCGTCGCGCAGGCGGCAGGCTTCAAAAACGACCATTTTTTCAGCCACTGAGGCCGCTGCGCAGGTGCAGTCGACGATATGCACCTCACCCTCCACCAGCGATTTGCCAAGAATTGCCGTCTGGCAGGTGCCTGACAGTGCTGATGAAATCAGAATGCAGACCACCTCGTCGCCAGCGTCAAGCGCTTCGCTGAAGGCTGATTCAAATGTTCCGGGGGCCGGCTGGGAGGTACGGATCTGTTCGCCAGCCTCCATGCGCTGCCACAGTGTCTCAGCGGGAATGGTCTTGTTGTCGATGATGGTGTCGTCTCCGCATTGCAGCGTCATCGGAATCAGCGTGATCCGATATCGCTCCAGCTCTTCCGGCGTAATGTCCGATGCAGAATCAGTCATAATCCGAACGCTCATGTGAACCCTCCGTCATCCTTGAAAATATAGCAATAATAGCATAACATGCTCTCGCCGTTTGTCAATGGACAATTTTGATGCATGTCTGTCGGACGATTTCACGTGAATAACAAAAACGGCTGAACCAGTCCGTTCAGCCGTGATTCATACCTGCGGAAAGATGCCCCAAGATGCCGATGCACTCCGTTTTTTCACCCGCTATGAAAGCAGGCTGGTGCCCTGCCGCTGCTTATCTGCCGTCCCCTGGCGTCACAAGGACGGGGGCATGACATCATCAACTTGGACCCGGGCTCCATTTTGTGAAATGTGGGGAAAACCGGAATGCTGTCATACATCCCAGGAGCATCTCCTTGAGACTATTATAGCAGGTCTTGCACAGATGTCAAGAAGCATTCTCGAATGAGCATAAGTTTTCCTTTGGATCGCTCATCAAGAAATCCGAGTGTCAGACGAACCGCAGAGTACCAGACGCTGCAAGCCGGGCTGACCGTTTTCCGGAATGACCACGACATTTCGCAGAACTGTGCCGCTGTCAAGACGTGATTTCTCCCATAACGTCGTGTTTTCAAGCCGCACATTTCGACCGATGTGTACGCCGCTGTTGAGGATCGTCCCCTTGCCCAGCACTGTTCCACGGCCGACGTGGGAACCGCGCCCGATGTAGCATCTGCCGGTAACACGCACGTGAGGCTCGATCCGACATCCAGGCGCGACAATTGCGTGCCCCATCCGCGTACCTTCGACCGGCAGACCGACACGACCTGCAAGCAGGTCCATTTGGGCTTGATGATAGGCGTCGCGGCTGCCAATATCACACCAGTATCCATACGCTTCCAATGCATTGATCTTTATGCCGAGATTCAATAGCTCAGGGATCAGGTCACACGCAAAATCGTAATGCTTCCCCTCGGGGATAAGATCCAGCAGTTCACGCTCTATGAAGTAGATGCCCGTATTGATCGTTCCGCCTTCGACGCCTGGCTGCTTTTCGCAAAAACCTGTCAGCAGACCATCGGCTGTCTGGCACACCCCATAAGCGGAGACGTCGCCTTTGATCCGTTTGACCACCATGGACATAGGGTTTCCTGCTGCAATGTGGGCCTGATAGAGTTCTGCAAGGTCGAAATCCGTCAGTCCATCGCCGCTCATGACCAGAAGAGTGCCGGTCATATCCTTTGCAGCAAGCCGGACGCCGCCTGCTGTTCCCATGGGTTCCTGCTCCCTGGAATAGCGAAGTCGGACGCCGTATGCGCTTCCGTCGCCCAGCGCGTCCATGATTTTGTCAGCCATCCATCGGACGGTGAGCGAAGCACGGCGAATGCCATGCCGCCGGAGCAGATGAAGTGTCATGCCAATAACAGGCTCGCCCAGCAAAGGCATCAACGGTTTTGGCCGCGCCTCAGTCAACGGCAAGAGACGTTTGCCCTCTCCGCCCGCCATGATGATCGCCTGTTCCAGCATAAAAAGCACCTCCGCTCGAATCGCATGTATCGCTATTCTATGCGGAGGCGGACGCCATTATGTTATTCATAGAGCGACGCGGCAGTCATATGCTCAAGCAAGCGCTGCAAACGCTGTTTCGGCTTTCCATCCCACGAACGGCCGACATGCAGCGTCCCGGAGTGAACCGTGCGCAGGAGGGATAGATGGGAAAAGCCTATTCTCGGCAGATGCGCTTCACGAATCAGACTGCGGCGTTCCCAGCCAAGCACCCAATAACGAAGCTCTGAAGGCCTTGCCCGCAGACTTGGCGTTGGCGCAAGTCGTGTAAACCGGCCTGTTTTTGCAGCACGCAGGCAGGCTGAGCATATCCCGCAGGGCTTCGCCCGTTGCCCAAATACCCTGGCCATTCCGACCGTCAGACATCGTCCGTTCAGACACCAATCCAGCACGCGCTGCTTTTCGGAAATATCCGCAAGGGCAGAGGATTTACGCTTGCGATCCTTACCCGCTTCAAAGACCGAACGGACCGAATGACGTCGCATCTGCTCCACGTCCAGCGGATCAAACAGGACAATGACACCGGAAGGCTGTCCGTCTCGTCCAGCGCGTCCTGATTGCTGGATCAGATCAATCATGTTATCTGCCAGCGTTTCGTGAATGACCAGCCGAATATCCGGTATATCGACGCCCATGCCAAAGGCGGATGTGGACGCCAGGACGCTCGTTTGGCCCAGTGCAAAACGATTCTGCGCGGCCATTCGATCCTCGCGGGTCATCCCTGCGTGATAATGCTCCGCGGAAATGCCCAGGCTGCGCAGCCATCCGGCGAGGCGTTCTGTCTCAGCTCTCCGGCGGCAAAAGATCAATACTTTTCCTGTCTCCTTACGGCAGGCGTTCAGAATGGCTTGCCTGTGATCCAGCGTGGTGACGACGCTGAACGTCAGGTTGGTACGAACCAACGGGAGCTGCACCTGCTTCGGTAACCGCATTCCCAGGTTGAAACAGATCTCCCGCTGCATGCGGATATCTGCTGTGGCTGTCATCGCACAGATCACAGGGCGATTTCGCAGCTGGCGGATAAACTGACTGATCTCGCTGTATGCAGGTCGAAATTCGCTTCCCCAACTCACGATGCAATGCGCCTCGTCCACTACAACAAGCCATGGCGGATGAATGCTGATGACGTCATAGAAGCGCCTGCTTTTCAGTCGTTCGGGCGAAACATAGATCAGCGGAGCTTTGCCCCCTGCGATTGCCGCAAGATTCTGCTGAAATTCATCCTCGGCCTGCTGGCTGTCCAAACAGACGGCTGGGATTCCTCTAACATTTAGATGCTGAACCTGATCGCGCATCAGTGCGATCAGCGGAGAAATGACCAGCGTCGGCTGACTTGCCATCACGGCAGGGAGCTGAAAACAAAGGGACTTACCGGCACCGGTTGGAAAAATGCACATCAAATCCCGGCCGGAGAGAAGCGCTCTGACCGCTTCCTCCTGACCGGGACGGAATGTGTCCATGCGAAACACATTTTTGAGCGCTGTCATATAGCGCTTTTTGTGGACAAAACGGTATCGCATCAGAAGCGCCGACCGCCGCCGCCATGCACCATGCCGCCGGACGACCGATGGACTGCGCTGCCGCCGCTGTGGCCGCCATGACCGCCGCTGCTGCCATTATTGCTGCTCTTGCGCATGCGGGAGACATGCTGACGCAGGAACAGCTCATCGCTGCGCGACAGCTGCACTGAGGTGTTCGCAGCCTTGTCGTAGCGGTACGTGCTGCCCTTGAGGCTGTATTTGGCTTTGGTGATCAAAATCATCAGCCCGGCAACGCCCAGTCCAGCCAACAGCGAGAGGACAAGCTCTGCACCTGTCAGCTTGTTGTAAAGACCGCTGAGTCGTTCGCCGGTCACTTCGTCATAACGGAAGGAACCTTCTTTGATGCCAGCCTTCATGTAGCGTTCAAGACGGCCAAGGACAGCCAGCGCACCGCCGACATAATCGCCGTCTGACATATGCTCATACGCCTCGTCCATCATGCTCTCGATCCGATCCTGATCCAGATACTCAATCATCACACCCGCGGTGCTGATGCAGCTGTAGCGGTTGAGTGCATCGATCATGAACAGGATACCGGCACTTTCCGGGCCATATCCGTACCCATTAACC
>R21__coassemble_1705_pt1 | contig 14228 bp, 9 predicted proteins | sample R21__metabat2_low_PE_059 | metagenome-assembled genome bin R21
GTTTTTTTGAGCCTTTGTAATCTCCATACCGTTCTTTCTGGTTTCTCGTGGGCACCTGGGGGCGCCCCCCCCTGGACCCTGCCTGGGGAACAAACGTCCCCCAGACCCCGGAAGGTTTCGCGCCGTGGGCGCGAGGAGGGGCGCTGCCCCTCCACCCTGCAAGGGCCGCAGTCCCTTGACCCGATCTGTGGCCGCAGCTTGGTTTAGATTCGCAAAAATGACTTGGTCAAGGACCCAATCCCTGACCAAGTCATTTTTGCGTGCGGGTTGCGCTCTGCCGCGGCACTGGAGTTTGTGTGCCACGTTTTGCGGGACGGGCATCATTTTTTTGTTTGTGGATCTGGTTGGCATGCAAGATGTAATGCACAGGTTCTTTCTTTGGGTACTGCATAAAACAATGCCTGCCCTGTTTTATGGGACAGGCATCGCTATTATTGGACTTCTACCATGTTTGGAACGGGGGCTTCGGCGGCGGCTGGCTCGTCCATCGCTTCGGGGAGCGGGAGCAGTTCACTGTCTGCCTTGCGATCCAGCGTCAGGGTCACATCGCCGCTGCGGATGTCGCGCACATACAGGCGCTGATCCCGGATGGAGGTCAGCTTGTGGGTGACGGTCATCTCATCGACCGTTTTGCCAGTCTCGATATTGTAGCCATCCAGGCGGTACAGCATCTCCTCGCCATCCACCGCACAGGTGCCATCGCCGCGAAGGATCAGCTCATTCACGCCGTCGGACCAGGCGCCAAGGATTCGCCATGGGGTGCGGTTCAGGCGCTCTGCAGCATCCTTGCGAGCTGCGCAGCGCTGCAAGTAAGGATAGGCCTGATCGGCCTTACCGGCATCCATCAGCGCCATGCCCGCCAGATAGCAGGCCTTTTCATACAACGCAGCCAAGTCCGCATAGCGCTCCGGCAGTGCGGCAAAATCCATTTCGGACAGCAGATAAGCCGCGCGGCCATAGCGGCCGTCCGCCGCAGCGCTGCGGGCTTCCTCCGCCTTCGGGCCATACACCGCGTCCACCACGGCAACTGCCTTCGCAGCGGCGTCCTGATAGTCGCCCGCCTGTTCAAACAGCGCAGCCGCCTCCATCACCTGACCGGCATCGGCGGCGTTTTCGGCCATGCGATAATACATGGCCTTTGTCTGCGTGGCTGAATCCGAGTAATCACCAAGGGCCTCGAACGCTGCGGCGGCGCCGTTCAGGTCGCCTGCTTCCGCCATGGCGGCAGCCTGCTGATAGTGCATTTGGCTGGCACGCTCTGCGGCGTTTTCCCAATCGCCCAGCGCTTCATAGGCAGCAGCCGCGCCGGTCAGGTCTCCCTTCGCAGCCAGCTCGTCGGCCTGACGCATGCGCATCTGCTTTGCCAGATCTGCCGCGCCTTGCTGCTCGCCCAAGGACTCATAAATGACGGCTGCACGCTCCAATTCGCCTGCTTCGGCCAGCTCGGCAGCCTGCTGCATATGCATTTCCACGGCAAGCTCCTGTGCGCCGGGATAATCGCCCAGCGCCTCATAGGCCGCCGCAGCACCGGTCAGATCCCCCTTTTGCGCCATGGCCGCAGCCTGCTGCATATGCATTTCCATGGCCATTTCTGTAGCGCCCATGGCCTCATAGATCGCCGCAGCGCCCGCCAGATCACCAGCCGACGCCCTCTCCCCTGCCCGGACGGTATCCAGTTCATCCGCCTGGGCCGACGCATCCTCATAATCGCCGAGTGTGCGGAACAAGGCCGACGCCTCGGCGGTCTTGCCCGCTTCCTTCAGCGCCAATGCCTGCGCATAATCGCAGGCCTTCACCATGTCGCGGGACTTCTCATACTTGCCCAGCGCCTCAAAGAGCGCACGGGCCGCCTCGTAATCATGCTCGTTCATGAGCTGCTGGGCCTGCGCATACTGAGCAGCCTTCAGGCGTTCCGCCGTCTGGCGATAATTCCCCAGCTGACTGTACATCTCAATCGCCTGCTGATATTCGCCGTTCTCAGCATACTGGGCCGCCAACGCATATCGGACCTGCTTGAGCTGCGCGGCACTGTCGCCGTATGCGCCCAATTCCGCATACATCGCCTCGGCCTCCACCAGCTTGCCTTCCTCCGCCAGCTGACCGGCCAGCTTGTACCTGGCCTTGTTCAGCTGCTTGGCACTGTCGCTGTAATCGAGGATCTGGGCAAAGCCGTCGATTGCCGCCTGATATTCGCCCTTATTGAGGTGATTGAGCGCCGGCTGATACACGCACTCCATGCGCAGCGCCGCCGCACCCTCATATTCCTCCGGCAGCTGGTCCAGCAGCGCAGACGCACGGATATACTCCGTGTCCTTCACCGCCTCCCGTGCCTGCTCGAAAATACAGGTCTGATAGCGGCTGTCCACATCCTCATAGCTGGGAATCTTGGCCAGCAGATCTGCCGCAGCATACCAATCGCCCTTTTCCATGGCCGCCACCGCAGGCGCATAGATGCAATTGGTCGCCTGATAGGCCGCGTCGCTGTAATCGCCGGCCAGCAGGTATTCATCGCCTGCCTCCAACGGCATGCCCTCCGCGCTGAGCGCCTGGGCCTTCAAATAGTGCGCCTGCTTCATCAGCTCCGCCGCGTCCGAATAGCCCTCAAGGGTCGCCAGCAGGTTCATCGCCTGCTCATAGTCGTCTGCCTTCAGCAGCGCCTGCGCCTCGCGGTAGTCGCATTCCTTCACCAGCTCGGCCGCATCCGCATAATCGCCCAGCGCTGCCAACGCCGTCCGGGCAGACTGATGATCGCCGTCATCCAGCATGCGCTTGGCCAGCAGATAGTCACATTCGCGCACGCGCTCCGCACAGTCCGCATAATCGCCCAGATCGGCATAAACGAACCGCGCATCCTCCGTACGCCCATCCGCCATGAGCAGTCCCGCACGCAGGTACTCGGCCTGCTGTGCCTTCGCCTGGCTGTCCTGATAATCTCCCAGCGCCGCGAACGCCTCGCGAGCCTGGACAAGCTGCTGCTCGTCACCCGCATCAAGGTGAGCCTGCGCGATCTGGTAGTGCGCCGCGTTCAGCAATTCTGCCGAATCGCGGTAGCCGTCCATTTCCGCAAACGCTGCGGCAGCCGTCTCGTACTGGCCGTTCTCCATCGCCTTCACTGCATCGCGGTAATGCAGATAGGGCACGACATGGAACACCACGCCGTAGGCCGCACCCACGCACACCACGAACGCCAGCAGTGCCGCCACGACGCGATGGCGCTGCTTCTTCCGCCGGATGAAATCCCGTTCCCGGCTCTCCTGGTGGCGGCTTGCCGCCTCACGGACCGCGCGGGCATCCTCCGCCATCTGTGCCTTCTGTGCCTGGACTGTCCTGACCACCTTTTCGCGGTTGTACTTTTCAAACACATCCGTGCTGCTCTGGCGGCAGCGGGCACAGCTTTCATCGCTGAGCGCATTCGCCCGACCGCAGACGCATACCCAGACATTGCTTTGCTTTTCCGGGTAGCCCACCGCAGTTTCGCCCGCCACATGGCGCAGGTCATGCAATTCACGACTGTTTGCCAGCGCGTTGGACCGGTATTCAGTCAGCGCGTTGCGGCCGCGCCGCCACACAACACCGTTGTCGTACCAGACCTTCTCAAAGACCACCTCCGCCGATTCAGACGCATTCCGCGCGTCCTCGGGCACAGGGACCGCCAGCTGACAGGTCTTGCCGGGCTGGCCGTTCAGATCATGGCCGCGCCATACTGTGCGCAGTTGCTCCTCGCCGGCTTTGTCCAGCAGGACCAGCGTCACCTCCACCGAGCTGACCGCCTGCTCCCCCAGGTTATACAGCGTCAGCACACAGGCAGAGCCCTCATAATCCTTGGCGTGAAGCTGCGTGCGCCACAGCTCCACCGGGCAGTTCAAGTCAATCTTCATTTGAGTCACCTCATCTGCCGTGCTCCGGCTTATTCCTCGACGTAGATCAGAATCTCTCTGGCCGTCACCTGCTCAAAGCGGACCATCAGCACCGCCGTGCGTCCGTCGTCCAGGGAAGCGGCATAGCGCAGCGTTGCCGAGCCGTCCGCGGCATAATCTGCCGCACCGTAGGGCGCCTGACCCACAGTGCCATAGAACACCTCGCTCAACCCGTTCAGTTCGCCGTCGCCATGGCGGAAGCGGGTCAGGACGCTTGTCAGCGAGTCGCCAAGACGCACCGCACGCGGACCCTCAAATGAATCCGTCAGCGCTTCAATCGTCATCAGGCGGCCATTCTGCCGGTCTGCGTCATAAACCATGGTCAGCTCGCAATCCGCAAACTGGACCATGCGGATATAGCCTTCGCCATCCTCCAGCCAAATATCCTCAAGGATAGTGCCCAGCGTGTCCGCCGCCTTTTCCGGCGTCAGCTCTGACAATTCGCAGCCTGCGAAGGTCAGATCCGCCGTTCCAAACATGGTCAGGTCGTCTCCGGTATAGGAGGAGAGCACCTGCGCATAATCAGTGCTGGCACTGACCGCCAGGAGCGCCGCGATCTGCTCGTCGATCTCGTCCGCCGTGCGCAGCTCATTCAGGCCGTACAGACGAATCGCGGCCACCAGGTCTTCCTCCACCGTGTACAGCACGCCGGCAGAGCGGAACCCAGCGTCCGTTTCGGCAAACACCATATGCTGAATGGTCTGAATACGCTGACCATCACGGCTCACCAGACCCGCACTGCCGTTCAGCGGCTCGTCGTCGCTCAAATACAGATACGCGACCGCCGCATCGCGCGTGCCGTACAGTTCCTCATTTTCTGAACCATACGCATCCACCGCATACGCCGCAGGCATGCCCACCTGAATCCCGCGAAGATCCTCCGCACCCATGTCGGTCAGCACCGCCGACGTCAGCGTGTCGCCGTCAAAATATAGCGTGCCGAAGCTGTAGACATACGCCGGCCCGTCCTCATCCTCAGACAGCTCCGGATCCTCCCCCTGCGCCAATTCGTACAGGGTCGCGCCCCAGTCGTCCAATTCCTCCAGCGTGAGCGGTCCACGCTGTATGCTCTCCGCCGCCGCGCTTCCGAAGATCATCATTGCCGCCAGCAGGCAGCCCATCCATTTCCGCATGCTCTGTTTTCCTTCCTTGCAGTCAAACCGCAACTTCATGACTTTATTCTATTCCATCATTTATTTTAACGCAAAATCCCCCGGCTGTACAGAACAAATTTGTCACATCCGTGTAAAAAGTGAAACACTTTTCTCCCGGCATCAAAAAACCGCGGTTTCCCGCGGCTTTGGTGATCAGGGGACCAGCGTGGCAAACCAGATGCAGTCGCCGACGTTGCGAACCTTCTTGGAGGACAGGGAGTTGATCTTCTTGTAGTTCATGCAGACGGTGGACGAGGAACCGCCATCCAGATTATACGCGTTCTCCACGCCCAGGCTGGCGCACAGTTCCGCCATTTCCAGCAGCGTCAGGCCAACGGAATCCTTGTTTTCCGGGCCCTCGGTCGCCACAATCATGTACTCAAGCGGCGCCGTCTGACACAGGGCAATGCGCTGCGTCTTACGATCCTTGCCGATATTCAAATGGACCTCCGAGTCGTCCGTCAGCTGCACGCCGTCCACCACCAGACCAGGACCGAAGGAATAGGCATGAACCGCATCGTCCTTCACGGCTTCCCAGGCCTCTGCGGTGGTCTGCTGAAGAATGTGGAAATCGCCGTTCTTGTCGATCACCAGCGTATCATAGGCGCTGTTGATCAGCTCCTTGTAGAGCTTGCCGTTGCGCATGACGATCTTCTTATAATTGTCAAAGCTGTAATAGTCGCCGTTGATGGCCAAAACCGCCTTGACCTTCTTCGCCATGCTGCTGACCGCCGTGGCCGCTTTGGCCGGGTAAGGTGCCGCAGACACCGCGCGCAGCTGGCTCGGGTCGACAATGTTCACCCGAACGACCATCACATAGGTGTCATAGGCGCGGATAGTCTCCACCGTGATGTCCAGCGAATCGTCGTGATAGCCGAGGTTATCGGGCATATAGCACTCTGCGTGGGGCGCAATGGGCGATACCGCCACATCCCAGGGCAGTGGCTCGAACTTCGGCGCATCCTTTTGCTCCGACTTGCCTTCCGCCATCGCGGAGGGGATCAAAAGCATCAACGCAGCCAGAATCGCAAGCAATCGCTTCATCAAATCAATCTCATCCTTTCGTGAACAAAAAGGGCCGACACGGCATTATACCATATCGGCCCTCTTTGTGCAACTGCGCATTTGTAACACTTACAGCACCAGGATCCCAAGATGCTCAAGCAGGATCTTGAGGCCCATCAATACCAGCACCACGCCGCCAAACAGCTCGGCCTTGGACTTGTACTTTGCGCCAAACACGTTGCCGACCTTCAGACCGGCGGCAGAAAGCACGAAGGTGGTCACGCCGATGAACAGCACCGCAGGCACGATATTGACCTCCAGCGCCGCAAACGCCACGCCGGTAGCCAACGCGTCGATGCTCGTCGCCACAGCCAGCGGGATCATCGTTTTCACGGAGAAGGAATCATTCAGCTCCTCATCTTCCTCGCCGAAGGATTCGCGGATCATATTGCCGCCGATGAGCGCCAGCAGAATGAACGCCACCCAGTGGTCGATCTGCTCGATCTGCGCGGCAAAGGACGTGCCCAGCAGATAGCCGATCAGCGGCATCAGTGCCTGGAAGCCGCCGAAATACAGACCCACGCACAGGGCGTGCTTGATCTGTGCTTTCTTCACCGACAATCCCTTGCAGATCGACACGGCAAAGGCGTCCATACTCAGGCCCACCGCAATCAGAAACAGTTCCATCAATGACATCGGTTATTCCTCCCTATGGGTGATGACAAAAAAACGAGACTTATCCCGATCCCTGTCATCAGAATCAGATAAGTCTCGTCGTTTCATACAAAGCCAGGAGCCACGCTCCATGATGTTGACTTCGTCACGCGTTGCCGCGCCGACTACTCCCTTACAGCCTCTATTGTAGCATGCACAAATCTGTTAGTCAAGGCTACATTGCGTCGGACAGCAGAATTGTTTCTGCGCTCCGCCCGTCAATCGTCTGCGCGCAGCTTGGCAAAAACCATGCGGCCCGCGCTGGTTTGCAGCACCGTCGTGACCCCTGCGTCGACATTCTCGCCCATATGGGCCCGACCACCGTCCACCACGACCATTGTGCCGTCATCCAGGTAGGCCACGCCCTGTCCAGGCTCCTTGCCCTCCTTGGTCAACACGACATTCAGCTCGTCGCCTGCTCGCAGCACGGGGCGCAGCGCCCCTGCCAGCTCGTTCAGGTTCATCGCCCGGATGCCGGTCACCTGCGCCGCCTTGTTCAGATTGTAATCGCCGGTCACGACCGTCGCATTCAGGCTGCGGGCCAGACGCAGCAGCTTCACGTCCACATCCTCGGTATCCGCATAGTTCGTATTGTCAATGCGGACGGGCTGCTTGAGCGTTTCCTGCATTTTTTGCAGCACATCCAGTCCCCGTCGGCCCCTGGCGCGGCGCTGGACGTCGGCCGAGTCCGCTACATGCCGAAGCTCCGACAGCACAAATTCAGGCACCACCAGCTCGCCCTCCACGAAACCGGCCCGGCACACCTCCAAAATCCGGCCGTCGATCAGCACCGACGTGTCAAGCACCTTGACCGGTGCGCCCGCATGCTCGTGCGCAAGCGGCTTGCCTGCCTTTTTCCTGAAGCGCTTGCCGCGCAATCCGTTCAGCTGCATCACAAACCGGACCAGATCCTTGCTCCGCCGCCTGGCGATCGTATAGCCGAGCAGGCCAAGGACAAGAAACAGGATCGCCGAGCTGGTGGTCGTAAAGATCGAATCACCCATGAATTGCAGGATCTGCGACAGGAGCGCGGCGATCACAAAGCCGACGATCAATCCCAGGATGGAGGACAGCAGCTGCCCCACCGGCATGGCGTCCACACGGTTCAATGTCAAGATATACAGTTCGTTCAATCCCTTGACGATGGGCTTGGCAAACACATAGCAGCCCACGCCGAACAAAATCGCCATGCCTGCATAGGCCGTCAGCACCACGCCGATGGGCACGTTTCGCAGCGGGGCTGTATAACGAAACAACTGCAAGCCGCCCATGGTCAGCGCAACGCCGACGCCTGCGCCCAGCAGGCCGATCAGCACGCGCATCAGCTGCTGGAATCCTCTTGATTTCATGATGATTCACTCCCGATTGTCTGCTGGCATGCCCGATCAGAACAGCACGCTCAGCGCCTGCATCACCGTGTCCACACCGATGAGCTTCATCCCCTCCGGGGACTTGATCCGTTTCATGTTTTCTTTTGGCAGGATGACCGTAGTGAAGCCCAGCCGCTGGCACTCGGCCACACGGCGGTCGCACTGTGCGATGGCTCGCACCTCGCCTGCCAGACCGACCTCACCCATCACGGCCACATCCTGGCCCACGCTCTGGTCCTGCAGCGACGACGCCACCGCTACGCACAGCGCCAGGTCCGCCGCCGGTTCGGACAGCTCCAGACCGCCCGCAATGTTGATATACACATCCTGATTGTAGGTCTTTTGGTTTGCGCGTTTTTCCAGCACGGCCAGCAGCATCGCCACGCGGCCGCCGTCCGCGCCGTTCACCGTGCGCCGTGGCGTACCGAAATAGCTCTGGGAGGCCAGTGCCTGCACGTCGCAAAGCAGCGGCCTCGAACCCTCCAGCCCGCAGAATACCACCGAGCCGCTGGCGCCCTTCGCGCGGTGACTCAGCAGCTGCTCGCTGGGGTTTTGCACCACCTGCATGCCGGATTCGGTCATCTGGAACACGCCCAGCTCATTGACCGAACCAAAGCGGTTCTTCACTGCGCGCAGCAGGCGATACTCCTGCTGACGGTCGCCCTCGAAGTACAGCACCACGTCCACCATATGCTCCAGCATGCGTGGACCGGCGATGGCGCCCTCCTTGGTCACGTGTCCGACCAGGAAAATGGCCGTGCCCGTCTCCTTGGCCATGCGCATGAGCAGGCTCGTACACTCGCGGATCTGGCTGACCGAACCGGGCGCCGAAGCCATTTCCGGACGATACATGGTCTGGATGGAGTCGATGATCATCACATCCGGCAGCAGCTCGCGCAGCTTTTCCTCCACATTGTCCAGGGCATTCTCGGCCAGCACGTAGAGATTCGGCACATTGATGCCCAGCCGCCTGGCGCGCAGCTTGATCTGCTTGGCCGATTCTTCGCCGCTCACATACAGCACACGCTTGCCGCCCTGGGCGAGATTGGCGCAGACCTGGATCAACAGCGTCGACTTGCCGATGCCGGGATCGCCGCCGATGAGCATCAGCCCGCCCTCGACAATGCCGCCGCCCAACACGCGGTCCAATTCGCTCACGCCGGTCGACGTGCGCAGGGTCACATCCTCCGGAATGTCGTTCAGGAGCATTGCCGCCGCGCCGGTGCCGGGGCGCTGCTTGACGGTTTTTGCCGCAGCCTTTTCCGACGGCACCGCCACCGTCTCCTCCATGGTATTCCAGGCACCGCAGCCCGGGCAGCGTCCCGCCCAGCGTGACGTCTCATAGCCGCAGGCCGTGCAGGCAAAGCATACCTTGTCCTTCGCCATCCCGCTCATTCCTTTCGGACATTTTATTGAAGCAATACCAAAACACGATACCACGCCCACCCCAGTCTGTCAAGAGCGGCAGCGCCTGTTCAAGCATATGCGCGATCTGCGGCATTCTTCCGCCGGAGCGCAAGCCGCGCTGCCGGGATCGCCCCACGCGAAAGATTTTTTCACCGTGTTGCACTTTTGTTACGCGCGGTGCTGTATAATCATCTTGTGAACTAAGAACACCGCATGATGCCCGCAGCCCGCGGGTAAGGAGGAAATATTATGAAACGAATGATGACCATGTTGTTGGCCGCGCTGCTTGCGGCATTATCTGTCGGCGCGATGGCTGAAGATCTGACCTACTGGGCTGACGGCGAGAGCCGGGCCGTGTTCCTTTCCTACGTTGCCACCGCCACCGATCTTGAAAGCCCGTCCTTCATTCCTGAGGAGGATCGCCTGGCAGTATTCGATCTGGACGGCACGCTCTGCGGTGAGCAGTATCCGATCTATTTCGAGTGGATGCTCTATGTACAGCGCGTGCTGGACGACCCGAACTATATCCCCACCGAGGAGCAGATCGATGTGGCAGAAGAAATCCTGATTGCCGCCCGTGATCAGAGCATTCCGTCCGGTCTGGAGGAGAAGCATTTCCGCTGCAATGCGGAGGCCTTTGCCGGCATGACGGTGGACGAGTTCCGCGCGTATGTCGTTGATTTTCTGGCGACAAACGCGGATCGCTTTGAAAACCTGACGCTTGGAGACGCCTGGTTCCGCACGACGGTGGAAGCGGCGCAGTATTTGCAGGCACATGGCTTCACCGTGTATGTATGCAGCGGCACAGATCGTGATGCAGACCGCGTGATGATTGCGGAGGTGCTTGGGATTCCGTATCGGCAGGTCATCGGCAGCGACTGCTACACCGTCGGCGCAGGCCAGGGCGACGCTGAGTATCTGGACTATCAGTACACGGCAAGCGACGTCCCGGTGCGTTCTGCCGCGCCCATCATCAAGAATGTAAAGAGCAGCAAGCCCATGCAGCTCATGCAGGAGCTGGGCCAGCGGCCTGTCATCGCCTTTGGCAACAGCACCGGCGATACCAGCATGTTCATGTTTACAACCTATCAGAACCAGTACACCGCCGCTGCGTTCTGCATCGTGCCGGACGACGCTGATCGCGAGGTCGCCTACCCCGTCAAAACGGAGAAGCTCACTGCGCTGTGCGAGGAAAACGGATGGCACGTGGTCTCCATGAAGGATGATTTCGTGACGATCTACGGCGACGACGTGACGCTGAACATGGAGAATACCTCCTGGCTGGATCGCATGTTTGAAAAACTGGACGAGCTCCGGATGGACGAGGCCGCCTGAGCAACCGTCGAGATACAGTGACCGGTATCCGTCCGCTCTGCCGTGCTTTCCAGGAAAGAAACCAAATATGTCAAAGGTCAAAAAGGGCTGTGATTGAATCCTTTCGATTCTTTCACAGCCCTTCACTATTATCCGAATGCAGCGCGCCCTCGCTTTTTGCCGGACATCTTAACGTGTCTATACCTACGCTTGACGTCACTCCTGTTCCTGCACCATTTTGTTTCAGCTGCGCCGCGATACCTTCGTCAAATTCACTTGACGAGGGTCAGACCGTTCGATATAATAAATGATAGGTTATAAACTGGCTGGCCTTTTCGCCGAAGCAGCTGTAGGAATAGGAAGCGATATACCGTGACAATCAACGTTGCCCTGGTGGAGGACGATGCGAATTACCGTGCCGAATTGGAGGGGTTTTTGGAGCGCTATGCCAAGGAAAGCGGGCACCGTTTTCATGTGAACGCTTTCGAGGACGGTGCGCAGATCGCTGAACCCTACAACGCGGGCTTCGACCTGATCCTCATGGACGTGGAGATGGCCGTCATGGACGGTATGACCGCCGCCGAAAAGATCCGCAAACAGGACGGCGAGGTGGTCATTATCTTCATCACCAACATGCCGCAGTACGTGATGAAGGGCTACACCGTGGATGCGCTCGACTATGTGCTGAAGCCGGTCAGCTACTTTGCCTTTACTCAGCGCATCAGCCGTGCGCTGGAGCGCATGACCCGCCGGACGCGGCATTATATCACCGTCCCGATCCACAGCGGTATCGTGAAACTGGACGTGAGCCAGATCACCTATGTGGAGATCATCAATCATTCTCTGATCTACCACACCCAAAAGGAAAGCTACGAGAGCAAGGGTTCTCTGACCGACGCCGCCGCCCGGCTGGAGCCAGAGCATTTCTTCCGCATCAGCAATTGCTACCTGGTCAATCTGGAGTATGTGGACAGCGTGCAGCAAAACGACGCGATCGTAGACGGCAAGGTGCTGGCGGTGAGCCGCGGCCGCAAAAAGCCGCTGCTTGACGCGCTGAACGATTACATGAATGAGGTGAGCAAGTGATCCCGGATATTGTGATGGACCTGTCTCATACGCCGGGTGTGAACTATGCCCTGTCCTACTGGCTCAGCTGCATGCTGTACATGGCAGTCATGCCCAGGCGCACGATGGCCCGGCCCATGCGCTGGGCCATCCAGTTCATCGGCGCCGCGATCCTCATTTCCTTTATGATGCTCACCGACGGTATTGACAAGCTCTTTTTTGTCCCCTGCATGCTCACAGACGTTGGCATCATGCTCTGGCTGCTGTACGCCTGCTGCGGCTGTCCGCTCCGGAAAACCGTGTATTTTACCTGCCGCGCCTTTATGCTGGGCGAATTCGCGGCCAACCTGGAGTGGCAGGTGTATTATTTCCTGTGCCAGAACAGCTTTGTGGAATACACGCCGGTGCAGTCCGTCATTTTCCTTGCCATCGTCTACTCAGTAGTGTTTGGCGTGATGTACCTGCTGGAGCGTTCTTATCGAAACGGCAATGATCTGATGACCATCTCCATTCGGGAAATGGTCATGATCGTCACGGTGACGCTGTCGGTTTATACGGTCAGCAATCTGAGCTACATCTACAACAACACGCCCTTTTCAGGCACCTCCGCCTCGGAGATCTTCATCATTCGCTCGCTGGTCGATCTGGGCGGCGTGGGTATCCTGTTTGCCCTCCACATGCAGCAGCACAACTTCGCCATCACCGTGGAGTATGATTACCTGCAAAAGCTGCTGGCCATGCAGTATGACAACTACCGCATCAGCGAGGAGAGCGTTCGGCTGGTCAATCAGAAGTATCACGACCTGAAGCATCAAATCGCCCTGCTGCGCAGCGAGATCAGCAGCGACAGCAAGCTGGCCTATCTGGATCAGATGGAGAAGGAGATCCGCAGCTATGAGGCGCAGAACAAGACCGGCAACGATGTGCTGGACACCGTGCTGACAGCCAAATCGCTTCAATGCCAGCGTGAGGGCATCGGCCTGACTGTGACAGCAGACGGAAGCGCGATCCACTTCATGCAGCCCATGGATATCAGCATCCTGTTCGGCAACGCGCTGGACAACGCCATCGAGAGCGTTGGTCAGCTTCCCGACCGCGAAAAGCGTCTGATCCACCTGACCATCAACCGGCAAAAGAGCTTTGTCCGCATCCACATGGAAAACTGCTATGCGGGCGAGCTGAAATTTGTGAACGGTATCCCTGTCACCAACAAGCAGGACAAGAATTTTCACGGTTTTGGCATCAAGAGCATCCGCAGCATCGTGGACAAATACGACGGCAGCATGACCATCCACGCCGAAAACGGTTGGTTTGAGCTGCGCATCCTGTTCACAGAAGCGGAGCAGCAGACGTCCCAGGAGGCCGCGTCTGCCCGCTGATGCCCCTTGCAAAGACTGTTTCACCCGATCTGTTCCTCACAGGCTGACCGGTGTGAAGCAGTCTTTTTTGCTTGCTGCAAGTCCTCACTCATCCGCCTGAATCCAGGCTTCATACCGCTGCCAGAAATAGCTGCGGCGGTAGGCGTCCAGCTGCGCTTGCGGCACGCGGATCACAAAGGATGCGCCATGCATCCAATCGTCGCCGACGCTGTAGTCCGATGGCTGACCTGTCAGCGTCACGCTGCGCAGCGCGTCGCAGCCGAGGAACATGTCGTCCGGGAGCAGACCGATATTCGGCTGGATGGTCACACTGCGCAGCGTGGTAAGTCCATGCAGCAGGCTGTCATCCATGCTGGTTACAGGCTGCCCGCCGTGCCTGGTGGGCAGGACCAACGTTTGGGCGTGCAGGCCCGTGTCCGTCAGGCCGGTCAAACGCCAGCCATTTTCCGTTTCTTCATATAGGAAACAATCCTCGTCGGCGTCATTGCCCGCATAAAACTGACGCGCGGCGGCAGGCTGCTCCGGCAATGCGTGATCGGTGGCGGTAACGTCGCGCAGGTACAGCTTCACATCCTCGATCAGCAGACGGGTAAACACCTCCGCGCCGGCGGCATTGAGGTGAAAATTGCTGTCATAGAACCAACCGCTGTCCAACACACAGCGACTCGGGTCGCCCAGAATGGGAAAGACCAATCGGGCCGCCAGCGAATCGTAGAAGGCGTCGATCGCCGCGGTGCTGTCATCGACCGCCAGCGCATTCATCGGTGGGAAATGATACACGACCTCCCCGCCGCGCTGACAAACATACGCTGCGAATCGGTTCATCTCATCTGCCATTTCCTCTGCGAGCAGCGAGGGCTCAAAGGAGATGCCGCGCGACGACATCCAACCGTCGCTCATGAT
>R21__coassemble_1706_pt1 | contig 14218 bp, 9 predicted proteins | sample R21__metabat2_low_PE_059 | metagenome-assembled genome bin R21
ATTTTTCTGTCAAGTTTTCAAATTGGGGCTTGACTTTTTATTTGTAGGCTTTCCGTCAAAGAATGATCCCCAGCAGCAGGAGCGTCGCCAGCACGATCCCACTGGTAAGGTACAGCAATTTGTTGGCCGAGGCAATGTCCTGCTTGTCGGCCTCGCGGTCGTTATCGCCGATCGTGGGCTTTTCCACCGGCTTACCGAAATACAGGTGCGTGCCGCCCAGCTGGATGTGCATCGCGCCGGCCGCCGCTGCCTCACTCCAGGCGCAGTTGGGGCTCAGATGATTCGCATGGTCACGCCGGACGATGCGCCAGGCATTCGCGCCGTCCAGTCCGGCAGGAAGTGCCGCCAGACACATCACGCACGCTGTCAGCCGCGCCGGAATGAAGTTCAGCACATCATCGAGCCTTGCGCTGCTCCAGCCAATGTCCCGGTATTTGTCATCCAGATATCCGACCATCGAGTCCAACGTGGACGCCGCCTTGAACCCCCAGAGCAGCACCGGTCCGCCCAGCGCAGCAAAGAGCATGGGAGAAATCACGCCGTCGGTCGTATTTTCCGCCACGGTTTCGATGGTCGCCTTGATGATTTCCCCCGTCGACAAGGAGCCGGTATCGCGTCCCACGATCCGGGCCACCTGCTTTCGTCCTGCCTCAACGCCCTGTTCCAGCGCTTTTGCCACGCTTCGGGCCTCGTCCGCCATGGATTTGACCGCCAGGCCCATCCAATCCAGCAGCGCCATCCCGGCAAGCAGCGGCCAGCGTCCCGCCAGCGACAAAACAAACAGGAGCAGTGCAGTACAGCCCATTGTCAGCAGCACCGTCGAGGCCGTCAGCAGCACGGCGCTCCGGCGCAGATTGCCGCCGCGTTTGCGCAGCCGCTTTTCCGCAAAGCTGATATATTTGCCGATGATGCAAACCGGATGATACAGCCATGCCGGATCGCCAAGGATCAGATCGAGAACAAACCCGACAGCCAGCGCCAGAAGATAATCCGGCATGATCACACCTCCCCGCGGATGATGCGGTACACCATGTCCATATCGACGCTGGACCGCACTACGTCCGCCAGCCGGTCAAACTCGCGCTCGCGGAACTGTTCAAGGGTCATCACAGGCCGATTGTCGCCGTCTTGACCGCGCAGCTCCTTCAGGCGGTTCACCAGCAGTCTCGGCAGCTGTCCGTCATCAAACAGACCGTGCAAATAGGTTCCCAGCACATTCTCCGTCCGATTGACCACGCCGTCGATATGACCGTCAATAGTCAGCCACGGCACCGCGTCGGAGCCAAATACGCTGTCACCGGCATGGATCTCATAGCCATCCAGCAGCGTGTCCTTTGCCGCAGCCAGCCAGCCTTCATCGGCGCAGATCGCGCCCACCGACTGGACCGTACGCTTCTCCGCATGGAACGTCACCTCCATGTCCAGAAGGCCCAGACCGTCGATCTCCCCCAGCGCAGATTCTGTGTGCAGCGGATCGCGCAGCTTTTTGCCCAGCATCTGATAACCACCGCAGATACCCAGCGTCAACCCGCCCTTCTCCGCATGGCGAAGGATCGCCCGATCCATCCGTCGGGCTTTGACCCAGGCCAGATCGTCGATGGTATTTTTTGTGCCCGGCAGAATGATCACATCCGCGCCGTCAAGCTCCTTTAGCGTAGACGCATAGCGAACACGAACGCCCTCATGGAGCGTCAGCGCCTGAAAATCGGTGAAATTGGAGATGTGCGGCAGACGCACCACCGCCACGTCGATATCGCCTGCGCCGGAAACGCGGCGGAACCGCTCCGTCACGCTGTCCTCATCCTCCAGCTCGATCTCCGTCCACGGCACCACGCCGATCACCGGAATATGAATGCGCTCCTCCAGCATCCGCAATCCCGGCTCCAACAGGCGGACGTCGCCGCGGAACTTGTTGATGATAATGCCCTTGACGCGAGCCCGTTCCTCGTCCGTCAGCAGCATCACTGTACCCAGCAGCGACGCGAACACGCCGCCCAGGTTGATGTCGCCCACCAGGATCACCGGCGCATCCGCCGCTTCGGCCATGGACATATTCACGATATCGCCTTCGCGCAGATTGATCTCCGCCGGGCTGCCTGCCCCCTCAATGACCACGCAATCGACCGTCGATTCGAGATCGTCGTAGATCTCCCGGATCATCTTGCGAAGCCTCGGCTTATGCGCATGGTATTCGACCGCCGACATGGTTCCGATGGGCTTGCCGCCCACGACCACTTGCGAGCGATGGTCGCTGGTCGGCTTGAGCAGCACGGGATTCATCCGAACGTCCGGTTCCTTCCCGGCCGCCTGCGCCTGCGTCACCTGTGCGCGGCCCATTTCAAGGCCGTCCCGCGTCACAAAGGAATTCAACGCCATATTCTGTGCCTTGAACGGCGCAACCGACAAGCCATCCTGCTTCAAGATACGCAGCAGTGCCGAGCACAGCACGCTCTTTCCCACCGACGACGCCGTTCCCTGGACCATCAATGACTTTCCACGCATGACGTTCTCCCCTTCCATTGCGCAATCGCCGCAAGCAATGTCCTGTTTTCTTCCTCTGTTTTCACCGCCAGACGCAGCACATTTCTTCCCAGGCCGAACGAATCGCACGTCCGCACCAGGATCTTCTTATCCCGCAGAAATGCAACCAGCGGTGCGGTGTCCAGCGCGAAATCGCAAAGCAGGAAATTGACGTTTGACGGATTCACGCGGATATTCAGTGCCTCAAGTCCTGATATCAGTTTCTCGCGTCGCTGCACATTGCGCTGCATGTCCTCGCGAATCTCCTCGAGATGCGCCGGAAGCGCTGCAGCCACCGCAGAAGCCAGCGTGTTCAGGCTCCAGGTCAGTGCCCGTCTCTCCAAACGGCGAATCCGCTCCGGCGCTGCGCAAATATAGCCAAGCCTGACGCCCGGTATGCACAGCGTCTTGGTGAGCGACCCGGTGACAGTCAGGCCCTCCGTCACGTCCCTGCGCACGCTCTTCGTTTCACAAAAGTCAATGAACGCCTCGTCGACCATCAATTCTGCGCCGCAATCTGCTGCGCGGCGGTAGATGTCAAGGACCGCATCGCGTTCCAGCGTCTCACCTGTCGGATTGTTCGGATTGCACAGGACACGCGTGTCGCCATGAACTGGCGTCCCTCCGAATACCACCTGTCTGCCATGCGCAGCTGCGCGCTCCGCATACTCGCCAAATGTTGGCGGCGTCAGCAACACACGGCCCGTCCCATCGCTCAGGACCAGATCAATCGCCGCCGCACCGCCCGCCGTCGGAAGGATGCATGTTTCAGGCACACCGGCATAGACGGCAAGCCCGCGCCGCGCTGCCCGCATTGCACGATCCGGGTAATACCGGGTATCGGTCAGCGCCTGCCGCATGGTTTCGAGCACCCATTCCGGCGTTCCCTCCGGACGCAGGTTTGCCGAAAAATCCAGCCACTGGCCCGGCTCTCCCTGATCCCAGACATTTCCGCCATGCCGCATGCGCGAACTCCCCTTTTTGCTCAAATCGCTACAAATTATAGCACACCGGTTTTCTTGCGTCAAATCTGGTCTGTGTTACAAAAACTCACTTTTATATTTGATATATACTATATATGATGTGCTCTATATTGTCTGTATGTTTGGTGTTTGATGTATGTATTGTAATATCTGTGTTTATCATGTGTTATTTCTGCATTGTATATTCTATATGTATCGTAAGCATTTCATTGGGTGGCACGTACCAAATCTCACCTTTACGCGTATGAAAAAGCCAGCTGCACAAAACGGCAGCTGGTTTTGCTCATTTGTTCGTATGCTCCTCGATCCACTCACTGATGATGGCATTGATCAACCCAGTCACCGTCATGCGACGCTTCCATGCCTCGTCGGCCAGCGTCTCCTTCCATTCCAGCGGCAGTTTCAGGCTAAACATGAACGACGGTGCACCTTTGCGTGCGTGTCGGCCATCAATCTTGGCCGGCTGTTCCTCGATTTTCGGTTCGGGCACCATAATGCGCTCCGTCTTTTTCACAGGCGCAGGCGTCGGCGCTGGTGCCGGTGCCGGACGATTGATACTGATGTTCGAGAAAAACGCGTCCGTACCCTGAATGTCTTGCGTAAAATCCTTCTTAGGCATCGTGATCAATCTCCTTTCATTCCTGTGCCAGATATTCGTCAATAAACGCGGCATAGTCAGCCGTCACATTTGCCTTGGCATGCGTGACAAAGATGCTGGAATGCTGGGCCTGTGCCTCCTTGACCGCGATGGCCTCACGGATCGTCTGCTTGTACAGCGTAATATGATACCGCTGGGCAATATCCTCGATGGTCGATGTGAACTGACGCGTCAAAACCGCACGCCCGGACTTGCGGCAAATCAGCAGCCCCGCCACCTTCAGTGAGTTGTTGCTGAACCGCTGCACCTTGCCGACGTTCTCAAACAGTTGGCCCATGCCTTGCAGACTGTAAATGTCCGCGCCCACCGGTACGATGATGTCATCAGCCGCCGTCAGCGCGTTGATGGTGATGATATTGATCGTCGGCGGACAGTCGATGATCACATGGTCGTATTGACCGGAAATCTTTGCGATCGCGTCGCGCAGCAAATACTCGCGGCCAATATCGGTGAACTGCCTGTCCGCGCCAACAAGGTTCCGGTTACTGGCCATAATGTCGCCCTGGTCGGTGTGCTGGATCAGTTCCGACTCATCGTCCCCGCAAAATGCGTTATAGACGCCCGGCAGGGAAGTGTCCGCACCCATGGTATCGCTGATGTTGCCTTGCGGGTCCGCGTCGATCACAAGCACGCGATATCCGCGCAGCATCATTCCGGTCACCAGTGCATGGGCGGTTGTTGTTTTTGCAACACCGCCTTTTTGATTAATGATTGCCGTTATTCTTGTCGTGGGCATATTTGCCTCCATTCATGACATTATGATGAATATTGCAAATAGATTATATCACATCTTCGTAATAATTACAATATGTAAAATGAATGTACTCTGCAATCCATTTATTTTGTTTATGACCTATTATGTGTCTATCGTATTCAGTATAGACATCGCATATATAATATGTGCGTTGTGCTATATACATTCTGAATATACCTCGCACATTATATGTCATCGATATATGTTGTGTACAGTATTTTTCTTTTATTTCCTCATATTTTCAGCTGAAGTATATATGGTATATGTTATGTATCACGTATGCTTTCTGTGTTAACTATCTTCATTATATCTGGTCTGTGTTTTATTTTCAGTATGTTGATTATGTATTCCGTATTATATATGTGCTTTGTTTATTATATATGTACCATGTTTGTTGTTTATCATATGCATTATATGTATAATATATGTATTCCTTATTCTGATTGCAGTGCTCCCTCACGGTTCAGGTGCCGAACATAACTATCTTCCTTGTTAGGCTCACTGATCTCAAACAGAATATCCGAATAGGACCGACCGTTCTTGATTGCAGTATAAGTTACTGCAATATCTGAATATTCATTGATATCAGCCAAAGCACGCTCGATTACATTCACGCGGAAATCCGGGTACCGCGGATAACTGTCGCAATCAAGCCTTTTACGCAGCTCATTAAGCGAGATATTCAGCCCGCCAAGGTTTTGATAACTTTTGAGGAGTTCATACAAGCGCAGGCCATACTTCGACTTCATTGGCAGCACATTTTCCAAACTATACTGCGTGTAGCGCTCCGACAGATTTGCCAGGTAGGGGAACATGTCCTCATGGAACTTGATCGAGAATGTTCCTTTTCCCTTATTGATCACCACGCGATTGAACCAGCGCACCAGCACTTCGGACGCGTCCGGCATTTCAAGCCAGATACTCTTATCGGCCATGTCCTTCAGTGCCGACTTGACGTCCTGATAATTTTTTCCGTTAGTCCAGTCAATATTGCAGGCCTTGCAGAACTGTTTGACGTCAAACTCATACGTCTCATCATTGCTGTCATGCGGCTTGATCTTGCTGACCAGATACATGGTCACCTTCAATTGCTGGGCATTCATCGCATAACGCGATTTCTGAATCAGATCGTTGGACTTAACCACATAATAGCTTTGTTGTTTCACAATGGTTTTATTTTCCTTGGCAGCAGCCATGAAATTATCACCTCACATTTCATATGATACGCTACTTTGATAGGATAGTCAATTGCTTTTCATTTTTTTGCCTTACGCAGGATACTTACTATCAATGGAGTATTTATCTATTTACATCTCTATTTAGGGTATTTATTATTTATGCGCGCGCGTTTTAATGAAGAAAATCTACGAAAAATGAGGTTTGGTAACAGAATTGTGAGGTTTAGTTCATGAATCTGTGAGGTTTGGTAACAGTAATGAATCACAAATTGCGAGTTTTAGTACGTGATTTGTGAGGTTTTGTACGCATTCTGTGAGGTTTAGTACGTTCCCACCTGTTATCAAATGTGAAGGAACGTGTGAAATTCTCGTGCCGGATTATCTGCAAACAGAAGGATTTGAGCAGGAGACGGGTGAAAATCTGCAAGCCATTTGGAATTGAAACGCGTAAAACCATGCAAAATGTGAGGAATAGTACGGAAACAAACGCCCGTGATTCCCGAAGGGTCATTAAAAAATCAATGGAAAAGTGAGTTATGGTAACATGAAATGTGAGGAAAGGTACGACAAACAGGAAGGCAGCACATCAAATGTGAGGAATAGTACGACACCTGGTGCCATGCGTAATCTCTATGCGCGGGAGGTTGTTGCGTTAAGCGTTCAAGCGTAATTGTGAGGTTTGGTACGACTGCTTGGTTGGCAAAAGGTGAGGAATGGTACGTGCTGCTGTGAGGGATAGTACGATTCTTTTCCGTCTCACGCTGCACGAAAAGTGAGGAATAGTACGTTCTTGCAACCTGCATGATAACCCGTGATAACAAGAAAAAAGACCGCTTGCGCGGTCAGAATATAGGCAGTCAACGGAAAACGAGGGAATTCACCAGTCATCACATTATATTAGTCCGAACCTCTTGTCCTTGATCCGTCTTTGCCAAGTTGTCTGTAAACTGTCAGAATCATTGTGATATAGCAGGCCAGTCCGCCAATTGCATTGGAAGCAGGCTCCGCCATAAACACGCCCATCGCGCCGAAGCCAAGATGCGGCAGGAGCAGCGTCAAAGGAACCACAATGACCACCTTTCGGAAGATCGAGAAGAACACCGCATGCTTTGCATCGCCAAGTGCCTGGAAAACCATCTGACCGCACATCTGGAACGACTGAAAAAAGAAGCCGAAGAAGTACATTTTCAGCGCCTCTGCGCCGACCTCAAGCATAGCGGCATCGGACGAGAAGATCGACACGAACAGGGCAGGAAATACCAACACAGCGATCCACATCAGGGTTGTATAGCCAAATGCCGAGAATGTGGCAAACCGGATGCCCTGCTTGACCCGCTCCGGCTTGTTTGCGCCATAGTTGAAGCCCAGCACAGGCTGTGCGCCGCTGGCGATTCCGTTGCAGGGGAGGCTCAGAATCTCACGCACAGAGTTGACAACTGTCATCACGCCCACATACAGGTCGCCGCCGTAGCTTTGGAGCGTTGAGTTGCACGCTGCCTGGACCAGTGAGTTGGTCGCCTTCATAATAAAGCCGACAATGCCCAGCGACAGGATCGCCCTGAGCAGCGGCAGCTTCACACGCATCTGCACCCGATTCAGCGGATACAGCGACTGTTTACCGGTCAGAAAACTGATCACCCAAACACATGACGCGACCTGGGCCAGCACAGTCGCCATCGCCGCTCCTTGGACGCCCATGTCAAGCCCGAAGATGAACAACGGGTCGAGCATCAGATTCAGCAGTGCACCGAGCATGGTGGTCATCATGCCGATCCTGGGAAAGCCCTGCGCGTTGATAAAGCCATTCATGCCGGTGGCCAGCATGGTGAAGGGCGTGCCCAGCAGATAGATCGACAAATAGCTGCTGGCATAGGCATACGATGCTTCGCTGGCGCCGAAAAGAAACAGGATGGGCTGCTTGAACAGATAGGCGGCCAGCATCAGCAGAACGCTGCATGTGCTCAGCAGAAAGAACACATTATTCAGGATGGTGCCGGCCCGTTCCTCCTGCCTGGCGCCGCGGGCAATGGCGAACAGCGGAGCGCCGCCTGAACCAAACAGGCTGGTAAAGGCGCCGATCAGCGATACGATCGGAAACACCAGGCCAACGCCGGTCAGCGCCATGCTTTCTGATGCAGGCAGATGACCGAGATAGATCCGGTCGACAATGTTATAGAGCAGCTGAACGATTTCTGCGATCGTGAGAGGGATCGCCTGGGACAGGATTCTGCGCCAGACTTTCCCTGTTGAAAAGTCGTTTTTCATTCCATCGCCTTACTTTGATGAAGATTGCGGTGCCAACCGGCGCCCGTCTTATTGTACAGCGCGGCTGACGGCAAATCAAGGCTGCCGGAAAAGAAAAGCCAGTCAAAAACAACGGCAGGGGAGGAGGAACGTTCAAAAGTGAGGTTTGGTACGTGCCTTCGCGGCAGGATTTCCCCCTGCGAATCAAGAAAATGTTTCTATCACAAAACATCGAAAAGGGAAGGAACACCATGCAGAAAATCGACCTGAGCGGGGAATGGTGTGTCAATATGACGGCATCCTCGTCAATAAATCCGCCGACTTGCTACCCGGAGACGATCCGGCTTCCCGGCACGACCTCCTTTGCAGGACTGGGCCCTGAAAATCCGGCGCGTGAAACGGGGTATTTGACGGATCTTCACCCCTTCGTCGGGCAGGCCTGGTATATGCGGCAGTTTGAAGCGGGGGAGTGGCAGGGAATGCAGGTGCTACTGACCCTGGAAAGGACCCGGTTGACGACGGTTTATCTGGATGGCCAGCAGATCGGGGAGGGGAAAAGCCTTACCATTCCTCACCGTTTCCTGCTGCCAGATCTCCAGCCTGGCGCACACACGCTCGAAATCTGTGTGGATAACGCCCATTATCCGACGGCTGGCGGTCATTTGACTTCGCCGGACACCCAGTCCAACTGGAATGGCATTACCGGCGAAATCTCGCTTCTGGTGGCCCGCAGCATCATTTACGGAATACGCGTCCGTCCTGACCCTGTGCAGCGCACACTGTATATCTGCGCTGACGTACATGGCCAAGCGGCAGGTGTGGTAACGGTCAGCGTGCCGGGCTGCGAGCAGCAATGCTGGTCATACCGTGACAACCGCATTGAGGGCGTCTATCCGCTTTCTGACGCCGTTCCGCTGTGGGATTCGTTTCACCCCAGCGTCCAGACACTGACGCTCTCCATCGGTGATGAGGCCTACGAGACGACCTTTGGTCTGCGTGCCATTCATACGTCGGGGCGGCGATTGCTCTGCAATGACCGGGAGATCTTCCTGCGCGGCAAGCACGACGCACTTCTTTTCCCGAAGACAGGCTATACGCCCACGTCCCTGGAGGAGTGGCTGCGGGTCCTTTCAACCGCGAAGGAATACGGCGTCAACCACTATCGCTTCCACACCTGCTGCCCGCCGGATGCAGCCTTTGCCGCCGCCGATCTGATGGGGATCTATATGGAGCCTGAGCTGCCCTTCTGGGGAACGGTGGCCGACAAAGGTGAGGAAAAGTACGATGAAAAAGAGCGCAGCTTCCTGATCGACGAGGGTTTTTCCATCCTGCGCGAGTACGGTCATCATCCGTCCTTCATCATGCTGTCCATGGGCAATGAGCTGTGGGGAAGCAAGGCTGCGCTGAATCGCATGCTTGCGGATTATCGCGCCTTTGATCCGGATAAGCTCTATGTCAGCGGCTCGAACAATTTTCAGTTCGTTCCCGAAGTCCTGGCTGAGGAGGATGTTTTTGTCGGCGTCCGCTTCAGCAGAGACCGGCTTATTCGCGGTTCCTATGCCATGTGCGACGCGCCGCAGGGGATCGTTCAGGTGAGCGAGCCCGAGTCCGTCGCCAACTATGATTCAATGATTGTACCATCAACGCTGTCTGCCGAACAGACCGGCGGCAAGGTCTTGATCCAGTATGGTACCGGCGTGAAGGAGGTCGACGCAGAGTCGGCCGACGCGCTGATCCCCGAGGTCCCCGTTATTTCCCATGAGGTGGGCCAATATTCGTTTTACCCTGATTTCTCAGAGATCGAGCGCTATACCGGTCCTTTGAAGCCGCGAAATTTTGAGGTGTTCCGGGAGCGCTTGATAGCCGCCGGGCTCTATGGCGCGCATGAGCGCAATTTCCGCGCCGCAGGCCGCTTGGCGATCGACTGCTATCGCCGCGAGATCGAGACCGCGCTGCGCAGCCGCGAGCTGTCCGGCTTCCAGTTGCTTGATATTCAGGATTATACGGGCCAGGGAACCGCGCTGGTTGGCGTCCTGAATGCCATGATGGAGAGCAAAGGCCTGATCACCCCAGAGGGTTGGCGTTCCTTCTGTGCGGATACGGTGGTGCTGGGGCTTTTTGAGCGATTCATCTTTACCAGCGGGGAAAATGTGAGGTTTGGTATCATGATTTCGGAGTGCGATCCAGACAAAAGTCATCATACCATCCGCTGCACCCTGATGGATGACCGGCAGGTGCTTCAGGAGATCGTCTGCAAGCCCGGGCCGCGGCAGGGGAGGCTGTACGATGCTGTTCAGGCGTCCTTTGCGCCGGTAAGCGTAGACCGTCCGACCAAGCTGACTGTGCGCCTGGAGCTTGAGGACGGCACCGCGAATGAATACCCGATCTGGCTGTTCGCGGAGATACAGGTGAAAATCACCCGCGAGGGGATCTTCACAGAGAATGACGCCCTTCGTTTTGTTCCGGATCTGGAGACTGCCCGGAAAACCGCCGGAAAGGTGATCGTGGTCCCGTCTGGTGAAGGCCGGCTCCCGGCGGAATATTGCTCCGATTTCTGGTGCTACCCCATGTTCCGCTCCATCTCGGAGTGGATGAAAAAGCCCCTGCCGGTGGGAACGCTGGGCCTGTGTATCGACGAGCACCACGCGCTCCTTGCGGGGTTCCCGGCGGAGGAATACACCACGCCGCCCTGGTATCGTCTGCTGAAGCATGCGCATTGTGAGCCGATCACACAGCCGGGCATTGTCGAGATGATCGACAACGTGGAGCGCTGCCAGCGGCTCGGCGTCCTCTATGTGCAGGAGGAGTATGTGCATCTCACATCCCGCCTGTGGGAGGAACCGGATGCGCCGGAGATCCGCGCCTTTGCGCAGTCCCTGCTGAATGGAATGCGATACATATAACAAATATCGCAAATATCATACATATCATATTTGCGTTTGCCAAGCAAAATGTGAGATTTAGTACGTGATTCTACCGATACAAAAGGACCACGCTCCGGCAGGTTCGCCGCCGCAGCGGTTCAGATGGAGGCACCAACATGAGAATGATCGATTTGTCCGGCGTATGGCAGTGCAGCATCCCCGGACAGGACAAGCCCATCACGATTCCGGGAACATTGGATGAAAGCGGTATCGGCAATCCAGACACCGGCGCCAATCAATGGCACCCAGATGCCGAAGCCAACGCATCTGTTGCCCATGCCGGCGTGATTGCCACACGCCTGACCCGGCGTGTGACCTATGAGGGTCCCGCTCGTCTGACCTGGCAATTGATCTGGGACGTCCCGGCAGACGCCCGCGTATTTTTTGAGGTGGAGCGTGCACGGTGCCTGTCTCTTGCGGTGAACGGAAAGCCGGTCCCACCTACGGTCCAGCCCACGATCAGTACGCCGCAGGTGTTCGAGGTCACGGGTCTGCTGACTGGTCAGGACGAATTGACCGTGACCAGCGACAACAGCTATCCTGGTCTCCCGCATGACGCCATTGTCTATTCCTCTGCGGCCACCGATGAAACGCAGACAAACTGGAACGGTTTGCTTGGCTTTGTTCGCCTGCGGATCGAGCGATCCTGCTTTATCCAGGCGGTTCGGGTCTATCCCCATGGCAGCCAGCTGGACGTCTGCACGGTGCTTTCCTGCGCGTCTGACTGGCAGGGTGATCTGATCGTTCGCAGCGCAGCCCTCGATACGCCTGCCTGCGTGGCCGTAGAAGCCCGTCCGGGCGTGCAGGAGGTATGGATGTGCAATCTGCCGCTCGCGGCCTCTGTGCGCCGCTGGGACGAAATGGAGGGCATTCTCTATGAACTGCAAGTGGAAGGGGAGAACCTGGACCCGGTCAGCATGTCGTTCGGCGTGCGTGATTTCGGGTCGGAGGCGGGCCATCTCACGCTGAATGGCCGCCGCATCTTCCTCCGCAGTGAGGCCAACTGTGCCGTGTTCCCGGAGACGGGTCATCCGCCCATGCGTGTTGACGAGTGGACCAAGGTGCTGAACACTTACCGGTCCTATGGCGTCAACTGCATGCGTTTTCACTCTCACACGCCGCCCGAGGCAGCCTTTGAGGCGGCCGACCGTCTGGGCATGCTCATGCAGCCGGAATTGTCCCATTGGAACCCCAAGACTGCTTTTGAGGACGACGCCAGCTTCGCGTATTATACCGCCGAGCTCCGTCAAATTCTTCTTCGCCTGGCAAATCATCCGTCCTTCGTGATGCTGACCTTCGGCAACGAGCTGGCCTGCGGTGAATTGGGTCATGAGCGGATGAACGCTATGCTGACGCTGGCGAAGGAGCTGGACGGTACGCGATTGTATGCGAATGCCTCCAATGCCCATTACGGCAATGCAGGCTGCGACATAGAGAGCGATTTCTATGCGTCCCAATCTTGGTTTGACCACAGCATCCGCGCCACCTCCTGCAACATGACCGGTTATCTCAACCAGCAGTATCCCAGCGCTGATGTGGACTATGAGCCCGGCATGGCTGCTATCCGCTCCGCATATGACAAGCCGGTATTTACTTTTGAGGTGGGTCAATATGAGGTGCTGCCTGATTTTGACGAATTGGAGGACTTCCGCGGTGTGACTCGCCCCGACAACCTGGCGTTGATCCGCGACCGCGTCCGCGAGCATGGCTTCGCAGAGGGCTGGAAGCGCCGCGTCGAGGCCACCGGCGAATTGTCCCTGCTCTGCTACCGCGAGGAAGCGGAGGCTGCGCTGCGTACCGGCAGTCTGTCCGGCATTTCGCTTCTGGGCCTGCAGGATTTCCCGGGGCAGGGGACGGCGCTGGTCGGTATGCTGAACAGTCATTTGCAGGCCAAGCCTTTCCCGTTCGCTCAGCCGGAACGATTCCACGCCTTCTTTGCCGGTCAGCTGCCGCTGGCGCTTCTGCCGCGCTATACCTATGAGGCAGGGGAGACGCTGACTGTCCCTGTGCGTTTTGCCAATTATGGTAAGACGGACCTGAACGGCGCACTGATCTATGAGCTGTCGGACGGCATGACTGCGGCGACCGGCTTCCTGCCGCCGGTCTGTGCGGCTCAAGGCGGCCTCACGGACCTGGGAACGATTCGCATCTCACTTGCTGGCTTCTCCACGCCCAAACGCCTTGAACTCCATCTGTGGTTCGGGGGCTGCGAGAATAGCTACCCCGTCTGGGTGTATCCGGCGACGAAGCCGATCTGCCCGGTGAATGTACATGAAGCCAGAACCTTGGATGACGCCGCGCTGTCTGTGCTGAACGCAGGCGGAACTGTCTATCTGTCGCCGGATTCCACCGCTGAAGCGCTTCCGACGTCCATCAAGGCGCAATTCTCCACGGATTTTTGGTCGGTGGGCACCTTCGGCGGCCAGACGGGCGCCATGGGTCAGCTGATTGACACTTCGCATCCAATTTTCACACAGTTCCCCACGGAGTTCCATACCAACTGGCAATGGTGGCCTATGGCGACGCAGCGCGCCATCGTTCTGCCAGAGAACATTCCTGCGATCGTTACCGAGCTTGATTGCTATGCATATCTACGCCCCATGGCGCAGCTCTTTGAGTGCCGTTGCGGCGGGGGCCGCCTGCTCGTCTCGTCCTTCGGTCTTCAGCATCTCCAGCAATACCCGGAAGCCCGTGCGCTGCAAGCGGCAATCTATGCCTATCTTGCTTCCGGCTCGTATGTTTCCACATCAGAACTCTCAGTTGATTTGATCCGCCGAATTGTGAGATAAGGTACGTCAAATGTGAGTTTTTGTACGATCTCAGCCCGTGACTCGCTTTGTGCGGCGTCACGGGCTTTTGAATTGTGAGCTTTAGTAAGGGTATGCTGCCGAAGATTGACAAATAACATATATATTACATATATAGTATATACAATGTGGCAAAATGACAGCGAAACA
>R21__coassemble_1708_pt1 | contig 14207 bp, 15 predicted proteins | sample R21__metabat2_low_PE_059 | metagenome-assembled genome bin R21
TTCTTGGTCCAGTCAAGACCCAGACGGATGATTTCCTTGTCATTGTTCTCCACAGAGAACACATACACATCCTCAGCCTCAGTGCACTGGGCAACGAGCATCATGCTGACCTTTGTGTCGTTCTGAACAGCCTCGATACCAAACACATTCGTGTCATCCAGGCAGGTATAGGCCAGAGTCATCTCCATCACATCGTCGTTCTCGCCAATGTTCAAGGTCAGGGTGGCACTGGACAGATCGCCCTCAGCGGTGATTTCCACCACGGCTTCGCAATTCTTCAGAACGTCCTTGTTGTTCTTGATTTCGACAAGCGCCTGATCCAGAAGATCAGCAATCTTGGCCGTGCCTTCAACGCTCTCGATGTAGGAGTCGATGGCCTCGACCAACGCAGTGTTGGCCTTCAGATCAGTGAATACAGCATCGTAGAGACCCACCACATCGTCGCCAGTCACATTGATGGTGATGCTCATGCTGCCATCCTCATTCTGCTCGACCACAGCCTTTTCGGCCTGGGCCATGAAGAAATTGATGGTATTGTCGAAGGTCAGAGACTCCAGCTCAACGCCGGAGAAGTCAGGCATGTTGATCTGGAAATCCAGAGGAGAAGCGGCATTCTGCTCGTACTCAGCCTTCAACTCGGCAGCCTGCTCCTCGGTGATGTAGCCATTGGCCACCATCTCGTCATAGTTCTTGAAGGCCATGAACTTGTTCGCAGCGGCGATGTCATCCATGCTCAGACGGATCACAGAGCCCTTGAGGATGTTGGATGTCACATAGCCGGCCATGTTTTCCACGTCAATCGCAATGTCAGCAGTCACAGCGTCCTGGCCGCCCAGCTGAATGGCGCCGCCGATCTGACCGTTCTGGACGTAGCCGCGTACACCGATGGCGTCGATAACGTCGTTGATCACCTGAGTGATTTCAGCCGTCAGGCCATCGATCTCAGGCAGCGTGCCATGGGTCAGGCTCATCTCATAGTTGACGGCCTTGCCGCTCTCAATCACAGACGCCACGGCCTCCTCCACACCGGAAGCCATGCTCATGGCAGGCATGATCGCCATCATGGCAACCAGCAGCAGCGCAAGAATCTTTTTCATTGATTTTTCCTCCTTGTTGGTTGTAAATGGTTGTACCACGATATTGATTATACATGATGTCTTTCATTTTGTCATCCCCTTTTGTCTGAAAGTTACATATTTTCGTTCAAAAACATCAAATCGTTTCGTCACAGCATCAGCGGCACACTATGAAGTTCTGATGAAGTTTTGCTGAACTACTTGCCTTCTGCGTCATTCTCTGATATAATCTGATGGAAGCAAAAGTCTGAAAGGAGACTACCCACATGGAACTGATCAATAAGCTCTTTGGTATCGCCGTGGCTGTTGCCGAGGGAACCGCTCCCGCTGGTGATGCTGCTGTTGAAGAAATGGGCGCCGCCGGCACCGTTGCCGCTCTGGTCACCAGCCTTCTGCCCATGGTTCTGATCTTTGTCGTTTTCTATTTCTTCCTGATCCGTCCTCAGCAGAAGAAGGACAAGCAGGTCAAGGAAATGCTGAACAACCTGAAGGCCGGCGACCGTGTTTGCACCATCGGCGGCATCTACGGCACCATCACCGGCATCAAGGATGACACCGTCACCCTGTCCGTCGGCACCCAGAACGTGACCATGGTTATCGCCCGCTGGGGTGTTCGCAGCGTGGAAGAGCTGACCATCGAGAACGACGCCGAGGCTCTGAACTAATCCTTTGCCCTTTGTCAAGCCTGCCCGCACGGCAGGCTTTTTTCTTGTCTCTGCACAGGAATTCCCGCTCCGCATAAGCTGATGGTGACCCCAAACGCCGCAGCTGGAGGTGGAATTCACCATGCGATATTCCTATTCACCCATGCGTCCGCCCGCGCCGCAGCGGCCCTGTCCGCCCAAGCCGGTCTGTCCGCCGAGTCCTTGCTGTCCTGATCCCTGCGTTCCGGAACCCATTTGCTGCAATCCCTGCGAGAGGCCGGTCTGTCCGCCCAGACCATGCCCGCCCAAGCCCTGTCCCTGCCGCAGTTATCTGCTGCCGCGCGTCATCGCTTCAGGCCGCGAATGGCGGCGGCGCTGTCAACTTTGCCTGACGGTTTCCGGTCTGCCGGAATGCGCCAAGCCGCCGTTTTCGCTCATCGCCGTATCAGCGCTTGATCCCGCCGACACCACATTTCAGCCTGCCCCCGTGCATACCCGCATGACGATGCATGTGGTCATCCCGCTGCTCTGTCAGGTTCGCGACCGCAACGGGTGTATCTTTACCGGCCAGGGCCTGCTGGAAACGGACGTCTGCATGCATCTCAGCGTCCCCTGTGATGAATGCTGGCGCAGCGCTATTCTGGTGCAGCCCTGCGTGCGGCTGGTTTCTATGCCTTGTGCCAGCGACGTCCCGCAGTTCGATACCTGTCTGGAGGTACTGATCGAGGCATATCTGATCCGCTGGGAGCCTTCTTCCCCCATGGGCCAGCCCGCCCCCGCCTGCCGAGAGCTGCCGCTCTATCCGCAAATGCCCTTCGACGCCTGCCGATAAAGACTTGACATCGCCCGCCTGATGCGGTATCCTCATGGTAGCGAGTACACAAGATCATAGGAGGTACCCCTCGATGCTGTTTATCGGAATCTGCGGCGCCAGCGGCAGCGGCAAGTCCACGCTGGCTGAATCCCTGAAGGAAGAACTGGGCGACCGCTGCTTTGTTTTGCAGCAGGACGCCTATTACCGTGATCATCCCCATCTTTCCTTCGAGGAACGCACCCTGCTGAACTATGACGAGCCGCAGATTTTCGACCATGATCTGCTGCTTGAGGACATCCGCACGCTGATGAGCGGTCAGCCCATCACCCGCAAAATGTACGACTATGCCCAGCATCGCCGCGCAGATGTGGATGAGCTCATTTATCCCCGCGACGTGATGATCCTGGAGGGCATTCACTGCTTCCATGACGAGCGCCTGCGCGACCTGATGTACCTCAAGGTCTACATGAAGGTCGAGCCCGACATCTGCCTGCTCCGCCGCATTCAGCGCGACATCAAGGAGCGCGGACGAGACATCGACGGCATTGCCAACCAATACCTGACCACCGTCAAGCCCATGTATGACAAGTACATCCGCAACTATGTGAGCTTTGCGGATGTGATCGTTGCGGGCGGGGGGCGGAACGCGCGCATTGTCGACATTCTGACCGGCTATGTCAAGGATGCTTTGGGCAATTGATGAAACGCAAAGAGCTGACGCAGACATTGTTTCTGCGCCAGCTCTTTTTCACCGTCATCAAGCCAGGATCCCCAGCCACTTCCATTCCGCACTCCATCGCGTCAGCGGCGCAGGACTGCCCGGCTGCATGCGGCCCGCCAACTTCTCCCCGATGGAATCTGCGGGCGTTGAGGTACACATTTGCACTGCTTCCTCCGGCACGACGCCAAAGCGATGGATGAGATTTTCCAGCGCACCGTGCATCGTCAGCACGGACCCTGCCAGCGTTCCATCCGCCAGACGTGCCTCCCCCGCTTTCACAAACACCGGCTGGCCGCCCAGCGCGTACTCGCCGTCCGGCATACCTGCGGCCTCCATCGCGTCGGTGATGGCAACCGCACGCTTCGCCCCCTTGGTTCGCGCCAGCAAACGTACGATGTCGCCATGCAGATGAATGCCGTCGCAGATCATCTCGCAATAAATGCGATCATCAACCATCGCCGCCCCAGGAACGCCCGGATTGCGGTGATGCAGCGCCGTCTGCGCGTTGAAGGTGTGCGTCACGTGATTCGCACCCCAGTCCGCCGCCTGATGGACCTGCTCCGCCGTGGCCGACGTGTGGCCGATGGAGATCACCACACCCTTGCCCGTCGCCTCGCGGATGAATGCCTCGCTGCCATTCCGTTCCGGCGCCATGGTCAAGATGCGCACAGCGTCCGTGTGTCCGCCTGTCAACGCCTCGAAGGCTGCCATTGATGGGTCCATGAAAAACTCCTGACGCTGAGCGCCAGCCTTGCTTGTCTGGAGGAACGGCGCCTCCATGTGGGCGCCAAGCACACGGCTGCCCACGATCTCCTGCCGCTCGACTACACGCGCAATGCCTGTCACTGCGTTTCGCGTGTCCTCCACCGACGCGCTCATCGTCGTCGGGCAGAAGGCGGAAACACCCTCCTTGAACAGCTCACGGCTCATGCCGCGCACCGCCTGTTCGCCGTCCATCGTGTCGTGACGGCGGAAGGCGTGGATATGCACATCCACAAAGCCCGGCAGCAGATAATCGCCGTGCAGGTCCAATTCTTCCTCGTAAAGACCCTTCATCAGACCATATCCCATCTCCTGGACCCGACCATTGTGTACGCGCACCTCCAGGTCGCGCACAAAGCCGCCGTCCACAAACACATTTGCATGCCGAATCAGCATTTTGCGACTTCCCCCGTTTCTATGATTCACGTTAGGACAAGCATACAACGCCCACGGCTGATTGTCAATGGGCACATTATGTGATATAATGACTCCACTTGCTCGTTCACACAACACCAAGGAGGATGATTATGATCCTTACTGACTGCCTGCATCCCGGCGATGTGATCGGGATCTGTTCGCCCAGCCATGTTGCCACAGCTGAATCCTATGCCCCGATGATCGCCACGCTGGAGGCGATGGGCTACCGTGTCCGCCTTGCCGACAATCTCTATCATGCCGCCTGGGGCTATGCTTCTTCCGCTGAGGATCGCGCTGCCGATTTCAATCAGTTGGTCCGCGACCCTGAAGTCAAGCTGATCGCCTTTGGCGGCGGCGAAGGTGCGGTGGATGTGCTGCCGCTGATCGATTTTGAGGCCGCTCGTGCAAACCCCAAACGCTATCTGAGCTATTCCGACGGCACCGATCTTCTCAACACGATCTGGAGCAAATGCGGCGTCGTCACCTTCTACGGCCAATGCCCGCATCATTCGTTGGATTTTGCCCCCGATGGTCAGGACTACAACTGCCGCCAGTTCCGACGCATGCTGGAAGCCCCGCTCCCGGACGCCCATGTCAGTGCCAAGCCCTGGCACCCGCTGGTCAGCGGCGTCTGCGAGGGAACGCTGTGCGGCGGTTATCTGGACAACTTCGTTTTCCTCAACTGCGCAGGCTATGTCACGCCGCCCAAGGATGAGCCGATCCTGCTGTTCATTGAGGACCACAAAATGTTCTTCGGCATCGAGCATGAGAGTGCGCTGCTCTCGCGCCTGGAGCAAAGTCCCATCATGCGGCAAGTCACCGGCCTGCTGTTTGGTCACTACGGTTATCCCACCGACGAGCAGCTGCTTGAGCGACTGACGCGCCTGGGACAGAAATGGCACATTCCCGTTGCCTATTGCGACGATTTCGGCCATGGTGACAGCCACGCGATCCTCCCCATCGGCGTCAAGGCGCGGATGGATGTGGATCATCAATCGCTGACCTATTTGAAATGAGGTTTTTGCCAATGAACATAACATTGGGCCGGGTCGGCGCAGGCGTCACAGGGCTTGGCGTTCTGGCTTTTGCCATCTCAATGGTGGTCGGACTGTTCATGGACACACTGTTCGCCAGCTGCTTTTCCAGCATCTTCATCGCGCTAGGGTTCGTGCAGTTCATGGCGGCGCTGAACGCCCAGCAGGAACGCAGCGCCTGCGGCGTGACCGCCATGGCCTTTTCGGCGATCTATGTGACCATCATCCTGCTGGTGTACTTCGCGCAATGTACCACTGTACGCATGAATCCGGCTTTGTCCGCTGAAACACTCTCGATCATCAGCTACGGTCAGCTTGGCAGCCTGTTCTTCAACTATGACCTGCTCGGTTATGGCATGATGGCCCTGTCGACCTTCTTCACCGGCCTGAACATGCACGCCGAAACGAAGCCTGACCGGGCGCTCAAAGCGCTGCTCACCGTCCACGGCATGTTCTTCCCCGGTTGTCTGCTGGTACCGATGTTTCCGGTCTTTGCTGCCGGTGGCAGCAGCGTGCCAGGCACCATTCTGCTGGAAATCTGGTGCCTGTACTTCCTGCCCATCTGCATCCTCGGTTATCGTCACTTCACGAAATAAGCAACGCAAAAAGGCGTATCCCTGGCAAAAGCTGCCTTGGGATACGCCTTTTTTGCATTCAAGATGGTTTGTACGAGCCTGCCGGCCAACGATCCACATTGGCAGCTCTGCCCGCTCCCGTCTTACTTGTCGTAGTTCACGACCAGGCTGAAATCGGGAGCCTTCAGGGAAGCGCCGCCGATCAGGCCGCCGTCGATCTCGGGCTGAGCCATCAGACCCTTGACGTTCTTGGGGTTCATGGAGCCGCCGTACTGGATGCGCACCTTGTCGGCGCACTCCTGACCATACTTGCGGGCGATGGCCTTGCGGATCACGCCGATGGTCTCGTTGGCCTGCTCATCGGTGGCGGTCAGGCCGGTGCCGATGGCCCAGACGGGCTCATAAGCGATGACCACATCGGCCACCTGCTCGGCAGTCAGGCCGTTCAGGGCCATGATGGTCTGATAGTCAACCAGGCCGTCGGTGGCACCGGCTTCGCGGACGTCCTTCATCTCGCCCACGCACACGATGGGGGTCAGGCCGGCAGCCACGGCAGCCAGGGTGCGCTGGTTGACGGTCTGGTCGGTCTCGCCGAAGTACTGACGACGCTCGCTGTGGCCGATGATGACGTACTCAACACCGCACTCCTTCAGCATCGCGGCAGACAGCTCGCCGGTGTAAGCGCCGGCAGCGGCGAAATGCACATTCTCAGCACCAACCTTGATGTTGGAGCCAGCCACTGCCTCGACCACGGTGGGGATGTCCACAGCGGGCACGCAGACCACGACGTCGCAAGTAGCGTCGGCCACCAGGGGCTTCAGCTCATTGACCAGAGCCTTGGCCTCGGAGGGGGTCTTGTTCATCTTCCAGTTGCCGGCAATAATCGCCTTACGCATGATGATTACCTCTCTTTATCATGTAATAATGAAAAGCGGCCCCGCGTCCACACGGGGATGAACGCGGGACCGCAATGTCAGCACTTTGGTTTGAGAATTACTTCTCGTCCAGGCAGGCAACGCCGGGCAGGATCTTGCCTTCCATGAACTCCAGGGAAGCGCCGCCGCCGGTGGAGATGTGGCTCATCTTGTCGGCCAGGCCCATCTGGGTCACAGCAGCCGCAGAGTCGCCGCCGCCGATGATGGTGATGGCGTCGCTGTCAGCCATGGCCTGAGCAACCGCCAGGGTGCCGGCAGCCAGGGTGGGATTCTCGAACACGCCCATGGGGCCGTTCCAGATGACGGTCTTGGCGGTCTTGACAGCCGCAGCATACAGCTCGCGGGTCTTGGGACCGATATCGCAGCCCATCATATCCTCGGGGATGTTGCCCTCGGCCACACAGGTCTCAACGGGCGCATCGATGGGATCGGGGAAGCTCTTGATGCAGACAGTGTCCACGGGCAGGAGCAGGTTGACGCCCTTTTCCTTGGCCTTGGCCATCATGTCGGTGCAGTAGTCGATCTTGGTCTCGTCCAGCAGAGAGGTGCCGATGGTCTGGCCCTTAGCCTTCAGGAAGGTGTAAGCCATGCCGCCGCCGATGATCAGGGTGTCGACCTTCTCCAGCAGGTTGTTGATAACATTCAGCTTGTCCTCGATCTTGGCGCCGCCCAGGACAGCCACGAAGGGACGATCAGCATTCTCCAGCGCCTTGCCGATGAAGTCCAGCTCCTTGCCGATCAGGTAGCCGGCAACATTGGGAGTGGTGAACTTGGTCACGCCCTCGGTGGAGCAGTGAGCACGGTGAGCAGAACCAAAAGCGTCGTTCACAAAGCAGTCGGCCAGAGAAGCCAGCTCCTTGGAGAAAGCCTCGTCGTTCTTGGTCTCGCCCTTCACAAAGCGGGTGTTCTGCAGCAGGACCACGTCGCCGTCCTTCATGGCGGCCACGGCAGCCTTGGCGTTCTCGCCCACGACGGTGTCGTCATTGGCGAACACAACTTCCTTGCCCAGCAGCTCGCTCAGACGAACAGCCACGGGAGCCAGGGAGAACTTCTCTTCCGGACCATTCTTCGGCTTGCCCAGATGGCTGCACAGGATGACCTTGCCGCCGTCGGCAATCAGCTTCTTGATGGTGGGCAGGGCGGCCACAATGCGGTTGTCATTGGTGATCTTGCCGTCCTTCATGGGAACGTTGAAATCGCAGCGGACAAGAACGCGCTTGCCGGCAACCTGGATGTCGTCGATAGTCTTCTTTGCCATGTTGCACACTCCTCGAAATCAATATTGTAGTTTCTCTATTGCAGATGCCCTTGCGGGCGAGCAATCGACTTTGTGAAAGCCCACGCTTCCACATTTACTATGATACCACAGACCGCCATTTCTTTCAAGGGTTTTCCACAAGATTGACAGCATTTTGACAGTTTTCACGGCATATAATCCGTTGGAGGCGATATTCATGATCACGATCGATCCCCTGCTGCTTCTTCCGCTTTTGGTCCCCTTGGCTTTTGTCTGGTATCTGAGCCGGACCTATGACCCGCAGCACCTGTCCGGACAGCTTGTCCGGTGCTGGACCGCGGGTGTTCTGGCGCTGGCCGTCTGGAACCTGCTGCCGCTCCCCCATTTGGGCGTCAATTCGCTCGCTGCGGTGACGGCGGGCAAGCTCGGTTTGCCTGGACTCGGCCTTTTGGCCGTCGTGTCGCTGCTTTAGACCTCGACGATCTCCACACCTGCCATCGCGTCCTCGATCAGGGCTTCCATATCCAGCTTGCTTTCGCCCTCCATGATCTTGTCCATCTTCGGCTTGGTGGCGGGATGCTTGGGCGTGAACACCGTGCAGCAATCCTCATAGGGCAGCGAGGAGGTCTCGAAGGTGCCGATCTTCTGGGCCACCTCGATGATCTCTACCTTGTCAAAGCCGATGACCGGACGGAACACGGGCATATCGACCACCATATCGGTGGTGCCCAGGGCCTCCATGGTCTGGCTGGCCACCTGGCCGATGCTCTCGCCGGTGATCAGCGCACCCGCGCCTTCCTGCTTGGCGCAGCGCTCGGCAATGCGCATCATGAAGCGGCGCATGATCAGCGTCGTGTATTCGTCGGGGCACTTCTCATGGATCTCCATCTGGATCTTGGTGAAGGGCACGACATACACCTTGATGCCGCAGCAGCTCTCGCTGAGGATGCGTGCCAGATCAAGCACCTTTTCCTTGGCGCGGTCGCTGGTGTAGGGATAGCTGTGGAAATGCACGGCGCTGATCTGCACGCCGCGCTTGGCGATCATCCAGCCGGCCACCGGGCTGTCGATACCGCCGGACAAAAGCAGCGTCGCCTTGCCATTGGTGCCCACTGGCATGCCGCCCACAGCCATCACCACGCGATGATACAGATACGCCTTGTCGCGGATCTCCACATTCAGCGTGTGTTCCGGATGGTGAATGTCCACAGACAGGTTCTTGTTGCTGACCAGCACGCGATGACCGATCTCGCCGTTGATAGCGGGCGAATCCAGCGGATAGCGCTTGTCGCTGCGGCGGGCGCTCACCTTGAATGTACCGCTCAGACCGGACATCATCTCGACCGCCTGGGCGCAGACGGCGTCAAAGTCGTCCTTCTCCATCTCGATGGCGGGGCACACGCTGTGCACGCCGAACACCTTGGTCACGCGGGCAATACATTCCTCCAGGTCCGTAAAATCGGACACGAAGATGCGGCCGTCGTGCAGCCACACATGGCCATGCACACCATACACCGCATGCTTGACCTTGCTCACCAGCGCATGCAGGAAATACGGGCGGTTCAGGCCCTTCAAAAAGATCTCGCCATAACGCACAAGCAGCAGCTCACGCACGGGTATCTCTCCTTATCTTCTGACGTATTTCGCCAGCAGTTCATAATGCTTCTTGATTCGTTCGACCGTGTAGTCGATCTGTTCTTCCGTGATGCCGGGGCACAGGCTGAAGCGCAGGGCGCAGTCGGCATGATTGGCCGGGATGCCCATGGCCGTCAGGATGCCGGACACCTTCTGCTTGTGACTGGCACAGGCAGAACCGGCGCTGACATAGATTCCGTCGCCCTCCAGGGCAAACAGCATCGTCTGGGAGCGCACCGGGAACAGGTCGATATTGACCACATGTGGGGCGCAGGCCGGATCATCCATCGCGGGACCGTTGATGACTGCGTCCGGGATCGCGGCGTGAACGCCTTCCCACAGGCGCTTCTTCATCGCCATCATCTGTGCCGCCGCGTCAGCAGGATAGGTGCGCACCGCCTCGCCCAGGCCGATAATGCCGGGCGTATTCTCGGTGCCGGAGCGATATTTGTCCTCCTGGCCGCCGCCGAACACAATGGGGTTGACCTTATGGCCCTTGCGGATGATCAGCGCACCCACGCCCTTGCAGGCATGGATCTTGTGACCGCTGAACGCGTAGCTCTGGATGCCGAGCTTATTGAAATCCATCGGCACGCGCAGAAAGCCCTGCACACCGTCCACGTGGATGGCACATTCCGGGCAATGCTGATTGCGCAGCCGCACGATCTCCTCCACCGGCTGGATGGCGCCCGTCTCGTTGTTGACCTGCATCACGCAGATCATGCGCACGTCCTCGCCCAGCATCTTTTCAAGGGCTTCAAGGTCCATCACGCCGTCGCGGCGAACCGGGATCACCTCGGCCTTGTGGCCCAGGCGCTCGATCTCCGGGATGCAATTCAGCACCGCCGGATGCTCCACCGAGAAGATCAGCACGCGGCCCGGCCTGCGCACCGTGCGCAGATGACCCAGGATGGCAATGTTGTCCGCCTCCGTGCCGCCGCCGGTGAACACCAGCCGCTGGCCCGATGCTCCGGCTGCCTTCAGGCAGGTTTCGCGGGCAGCGGTCATCAGCTTCTCCGCCTCCATCGAGGGGCGGTACAGCGCAGACGGATTGTGCCAATGGGTCTGCATGGCGTCCAGCATGGCAGCAACCACCGCGTCCGAGGGACGGGTGGTCGCGCTGTTATCGAGATATACTTCCATGCTTTACTCCTGATAGGCGCCGTGGGGCAGATACATTTTGATGTTCTGCACCAGCTCCTCGCTGGGCTCACACACGATGACGCTCTTGTTGTCATCCTTCTGGAAATAGAAGAAATACAGCTCCGCGCCACGATTCAGGAACCAGCGGCGCTGCTTCACGCCGGGCATCGTGATATAGCGCTGGAAGGCCGAGGACGTCACCTTGCCGAAGGCGTCCACATTGCGGACCTTCAGGCTGCCCAGGCTCTTGCGCTTCTGATTGTTGAACACCATGGCAAAGTCCAGATCGCCATTGGTGAAGGTGTACTCATACTCGGTGCGCAGACGGTCATGGAAGATGAACACCCACACCGCAACGCCCACGTTGAGCAGACCCAGCACCAGGTCGAACCACGGAACCCCGCCGCCGGACGTGATCACAGTCAGGCTGGCGGACAGCTCCATCAGGCCAAAAAGACCGGCCAGCACCAGCACGACCCAGGACACCATGTACATGACCTCATCCAGGCCGCGATTCTTCTTCGTGACAACCTCTTCCATGAAATGATCCATTTGCTTTCCCTCCATGAACTTATTTTTCTCGATGGACTTTCGTCCAATTCCTTACAGCAAAACCCAAAAAGCTGCGCAGAGAATGCCAACGATGGCGCCGCAAAGCACCTCGAAGGGCGAATGGCCGACCAGCTCCTTGAGCTCGACGTCGGAGATCGGCTTCCCATCCACCAGCATTTTTTGCAGGATATCGTTGATGACCTCGCCCTGACGGCCCGTTTCACGGCGCACACCGCAGGCGTCATACATCACGATGGCGGCAAAAGCGAAGCTCAGCGCAAACTCCGGCGTATTGAAGCCGTCGATCACGCCCAGGCTGATCATCAGTGCAACCACCATGGCCGTGTGGGAGGACGGCATGCCGCCTGCGCCGAAAAATCTGCGAAGATCCCATTTTTTCTCTAACATATAATAGAATGGGATCTTCAACGCCTGCGCCACAAACCAGCCGGTCAATGCGGCCAGCAAGGATGTGTTTGAAAACAGGCCTACAATATCGTGCATTCCACCGCCCCCTGTGCTTTGTATTTCATGGGATCACCTGCGGAAATCCCGTTGCTCCGCTTATTGTACCCGTTTGACCGTACTTCTCGCGAGGTCCGCAAAGAACGCGGCGTTTTCGCCAAAGACCGCCGCAGCCTCCGCAGCCTGACGGACCTCATCGGCGGCGTCTGCGCGGGTCTTGTCCAGGCCATGGACAGCAACCCAGGTCAGCTTGCCCTCGGCAGCATCCATGCCGGTATTTTTGCCCAAAACCGCTGCGTCGCCGACCACATCCAGCAGATCGTCGATCATCTGGAACGCCAGGCCCAGCTTTTGGCCGTACACAATTCCCTGTTCGACCTGCGCATCCGTCGCGCCCGACAGAATCATTCCGGCCTCCAGGGGCGCCGTCAGCAGATCCGCCGTCTTGTGCCGATGGATATAGGACACCTTGTCATGCGTGGGCTCCGTGCCCTCGCCGGTCACATCCATCACCTGACCTGCGATCATGCCTGTCACGCCGCTGCGCCGCGCGATGGCCTCGGCAGCACGAATGCCGCGCATGTCCTGCTCGCCGCAGGCGCTTCGGAGCATCAGCTCCATCGCCGCGTTCAGCAGACCGTCGCCCGCCAGGATCGCCATGCCTTCGCCAAACACCTTGTGATTGGTGGGCTTACCGCGTCGAAGATCATCATTGTCCATTGCCGGGAGATCGTCGTGGATCAGACTGTAGGTGTGGATCATCTCCAGCGCGCATGCGTAGGGCAGCGCCTTTTCCGCGCTGCCGCCCATGCCCTCGCAGGCCGCCAGCAGCAGCACCGGCCGCAGTCGCTTGCCGCCCGCCTGCAGCGAATAATCCATGGCCTGAAAGAGGATGTCCGGAATGGGATTGTCATCGGTCGCCAGCGAGCGAAGCTGAGCCGAAAGCGCCTGCTCCACCATCTGCTGGTATGCCTGATAGGTCCTCATTCGTCCACCTCCAGCGCTTCCTCCGATTCCTCGCCCGCGCTGCTGCGGCGAATAACCGTCAGCCGTTGGCTGGCGCTGGCCAGTTCCTTCTCCATCGACGCAAGCATCGCTACGCCTTCTTCGTAGCGCTTCATGGATTCCTCCAGCGACAATCCGCCTTCCTCCATGCGCCCGATCAGCTCCTCCACGGCGGCGAGCTGTTCCTCAAATGTCAGCTTCTTCTTGGCTGCCATGTTATTCCTCCCCTTCGCGACGAACCGCCACGGCGCCGTCGCTGAAGTGCAGTGTCATTATTTGCGGCGCGTCCTTCGCGCTGGATACCACACGGCTGCCGTCTGTCACCAACGCAAATCCGCGCTCCAGCACGCGCATCGGGCTCAACGCCTCCAGCCGCGTCCGATCCCGGCGCAAACGCTCCTCGTATCTGCGCAGCAGCGCGTCCATCGCATTGTCCAGCCGAATCGACGCCATCGCCACACGCGGCATCTCACTGTCCATCAAACGCTCCATCGCTGCGTCCAAACGCGCACGATCCAGCGACAACCGCCGCATGGTTTCCTGCATCTGTCGGTCGGGACGCACGCTTTCGAGCTGCTTCTGCACAGCAAGCAGGCGCAGCCGTGCCCGGTCGTAAGCCTGCTGGGCGTTCTGATCGAAGCGCCTGCGCATCATTCGCAGCGCCGCGATTACCTCGCTCCGGTCCGGGACCGCCATCTCCGCCGCGTTGGACGGCGTGGAAGCACGCACATCCGCCACAAAATCGGCAATCTTGAAATCAGTTTCATGGCCCACTGCCGAGATCACCGGCACTGGACAAGCTGCAATGGCCCTCGCCACGATTTCTTCATTAAAAGCCCACAGATCCTCCATCGACCCGCCGCCGCGTCCAACGATCAGTACATCTACCAGCGGCAGTCTGCCTGCTCGTTCGATCGCCTCGGCAATCTGCGCTGCCGCTCCGTCGCCCTGAACCGCCGTCGGCACCAGCACGATCGGGACACCCGGATCTCTGCGCCCCGCCACACGGCAAATGTCGTGCAGCACCGCGCCAGCCTCCGATGTCACCACCGCAATTTTGCGTGGACGCACCGGCAATACGCGCTTGCGCTCCTGATCAAAGAGGCCCTCACGCTGCAATTTCTCCTTCAGCAGTTCAAACTGCCGGTACAGCGAGCCCACGCCTTCGGGACGCATGCTGTCCGCCATAAAC
>R21__coassemble_1716_pt1 | contig 14153 bp, 17 predicted proteins | sample R21__metabat2_low_PE_059 | metagenome-assembled genome bin R21
CCAACACTGCCAGTGTTGTGCGCTACCAGCTGCGCTAATGCCCCGTCAACGAAAATGATTATAGCACGGTTTCTGAATTTTGTAAAGGGGTTTTGTAAAATTTTCTGATGAGAATAGGAAATGTCCTTGAGCAAGTCCATTCTGTGATCTATTGACAAACCCGCCAACGCACGATAAAATATACACACACACGCTTACAGTAATGCAAGCCTCTGCGAATTTTGATGAATTGGCAGAGGCTTTTTGCGCCTGGAGCTGCCGGAAGGAGAACAAATGAATACCTTGATCGAGGCGGAGGGTCTGACCAAGCATTACATACGCCGGGTGAAGCCGGAAAGCGGCGGTGTCAGTCGCCTTTGGCGTCGGGAGACACGCGTCGTGGAAGCGCTGACCGACGTCAGCTTTTCTGTGGAACGAAGTGAACTGGTCGGCCTCATCGGACCCAATGGCGCGGGAAAATCGACTACCGTCAAGCTGCTGACCGGTATTTTGACACCCTCGGCGGGCACTTGTACCGTCGACGGACGCACACCCTGGGTAAACCGTCGCGAGCATGTCCGCCACCTTGGCGCTGTGTTTGGTCAGCGCATGCAGCTGTGGTGGGATGTGCCGATCCGCGACTCCTATGAACTGCTGCGTGATGTGTATAGCCTGCCGCAGGCTGACTGGAAACGCCGTCTGGATGAATTGACCGATGCACTTGACCTGTCCGAGCTGATGGAGACGCCGCTCCGCCAACTATCGCTGGGCCAGCGAATGCGGGCAGAACTGTGCGGTTCGCTGCTGCACTCGCCGCAGCTGCTGTTTCTGGACGAACCCACGATCGGCCTGGACGCGGTGAGTAAATTGAAGCTGCGCGCCTTCCTTCGGGATGAAAATCAGCGCAGAGGAACCGCGATCATGCTGACTACCCATGATATGGAGGATATGCTGGCCTTGTGCAGCCGGGTGATGGTTCTCGGTCATGGCCGTCTGCTCTACGACGGTGCGCTGGACACGCTGCTTCAGCGCTACAACACTGAGCAGACCCTGCGCTGTACCTTTGCCTCCGAGCCCGACCTGTCTCTGTTGCCGCCTCAGGCTGCGCTCAGCCGAGACGGGGACGTCTTTGTCCTCTCCTACTCCCCTGCCCTTCTCCCCACCGCTCAACTGCTTCAGCAAGTCATGTCCGCCGGTACTCTGCGCGAATTGTCCATGAAGGAGCAAAACATTGACACGATGATTGCTCGGATGTATAAGGAGATGGCGCTATGAAAGAGAAAATGCGGCCTTATTGGTCGGCCTTCCGTCTCCGAGCGCTGCAGGAAACGCAGTACCGCGCCGCGGCGCTGGGCGGCCTTGTCACCAACACATTCTTTGGCCTGATCCTGATCTTTCTTTACCAGGCGCTCTATGCGGGGCAAACGCCCCAGGAGCTGCAAAATGTCATCACCTACGTCTGGCTCCAACAGGCATTTTTCCGCATCATGTATTCCAACGACAGCGAGCTGAATCAACAGATCCGTACCGGCTCCATCGCCTATGATCTGATCCGTCCGCTGGATCAGCAGCTCTGGTGGAGCTGCCGGAATCTGGCCTCGCGGCTGGTCAGCGGGTTGATGCGCATGGCGCCCATGTTTGCGATCCAGCTTTTGCTGCCTGCCGACTGCCGCATGGCACTGCCCGCCTCCCCCATCGCCTTTCTGCAATTTCTGTTCTCCATCAGCCTGGGCGTGTTGTGCCTGACGGAGATCGGCAGCATCTGCGACGCACTCAACATGATCACCCTGGACCCTCGCGGCATCAGCGGCATGCTGAACCTGGCGATGGCGGCGCTGTCCGGCAATGTGATCCCGCTGACGCTTTTCCCGGAGCGTTTTCAGGCCCTCATCCGTTATCAGCCCTTTGCTCAGGCGCTGGATGCCCCCATCCGCATGTACCTTGCACCGCAGGCAGCGGGCGAGTTCGCGTTGAATATCCTGGTGCAGCTGATGTGGCTTGTGCTGTTCACCGGCACAGCCCGCAGGCTGTGGAACAGTCATCTTCGCCGTCTTGTGGTCCAGGGAGGTTGACGCAATGAGATACATTCTTCATTCCATGCGCATACTGCTGCGCTCAGCAACGCAATATCGCGCCTCATTCCTCCTGCAAGTGCTCGGTCAGGTAGTCATGACCGCCGGCGACCTGATGGCAGTGCTGGTGCTGCTGGACCGCTTCACCCATATGGGACAATGGTCGCCCGCTGAGGTGCTGTTCTTCTTCGGCGTGATGCAGATTTCTTTTTCCGTCGTCGAGTGCGTGGGACGTGGGATCAGCACGTTCGCCTCCTATGTGGGCAGCGGCGAGTTCGACACCTTCCTGCTTCGCCCCAAACCGTTGTTTGTGCAGGTCCTCTGCGCCCGCCTGGACCCGCGCCGGGTCGGCACGACAATGCTTGGAATCGGTGCGCTGATCGTGTCCAGCAATGCTTTGAAGCTTGTCTGGACCGGCGAAAAAGCGCTGCTGCTTTTGCTCAGCCTGACTGGCAGCATTCTGCTCCTGATGGGCTTGTTCACCATCGAGGCAACCTTCAGCTTCTTTTCCGTCCGCTCCATCGAGATGGTCAATGTCCTCACCTACGGCGGTCGTCAGACCTGCCAGTATCCCGTCGACCTCTATCCCCGTCCGATCCGTCTGCTTTTCTCCTGGGTGGCCCCCTTCGCCCTGTGCATGCATGTGCCGGTCAGCGTGATCCTCGGTCGGCCAATGATGAACGCTGCGCCCTGGCTGGCTGCCCTCGCACCGCTGTCCGGAGCGGTCTTCTTCCTGATCGTCATTCGCCTATGGTACTGGGGCGTGCGGCATTATCGCTCGACAGGCTCTTGACACACGTCGGGGAATATTCCATAATAAAACGGCAGGTGACGATTCCCTGCCGCATTTTGATGTACACAAAGGAGTTTTTCCATGCCGAAGCTGCTTTTTATCGGGTCCACGGTAGCCGACGTCGTGGTCCGTATTCCGTTTCTCCCCCGCACCGGCCAGGATCTGCACGTTTCCAGTCAGAGTGTGTCCCTGGGTGGCTGCGCCTACAACGCCTTCCATGCCGCGCACCTGACCGGACTCTGTGACTGCACGCTGCTCTCCCCTGAGGGGACGGGCGTGTGGGGCGACTGGGTCCGCGCCGCGCTGGACGCTCGCGGCATCGCCACCGCAATTCCGCCTGTGGACGCGCCCAACGGCTGCTGCTATTGCATGGTGGAGGAAACGACCGGTGAGCGGACCTTTCTCTCGCATCACGGCGCAGAATACCGCTTCCGCCGCGAATGGATCGAGGCGGCTGATCCGACGCAGTACGACGGCGTGTACCTCTGCGGCCTGGAGGTAGAGGAAGTCACCGGCGGCGAGATCCTGGACGCCCTGGAAGCTCTGCCCCCGCCCAGGCTCTACTTCGCGCCGGGCCCGCGCATCAACCGACTGACGTCGGAGCAGCTGGGCCGCATTCACCGCCTGCACCCGGTCTACCACCTCAATGCCGAGGAAGCGCTCACCTTTACCGGCGCTGCCACCGTTGCGGACGCAGCCGCGATCATTCGCAGTCTTTCTCACAACGACGTCGTCATCACCCTGGGCGCAGAGGGCGCCTATGCGCTGTGCGACGATTTTGCAGGCACCGTCGCCGGTTTTCCTGCCGAGGTAGTGGACACGATCGGCGCTGGCGACGCCCACATCGGCGCCGTGATGGCTGCGCGGGCCGCCGGTTATGCCATGCCCGATGCCCTTCGCCTGGCCAACCGCATGTCCGCCGCCGTGGTCGGACATACCGGCGCCGAGCTGCCCCGATCCGTCTACGAAAGCAAAGTGAAGGAGGCTCTCTTATGAGCAGTACTCAGCATGTCCGCAAGTATCTTCGCGCCTTTGGCGCCGAGGACCGCGTGCAGGAATTTGACGTATCCAGCGCCACCGTGGAGCTTGCTGCCAGGGCGCTTGGCTGCGAACCCGGACGTATCGCCAAGACGCTGTCCTTCATGGCCGGCGATCAGCCCGTGTTCATCGTGGCAGCTGGCGACATCCGCATCGACAATCGCAAATTCAAGGATTTCTTCGGCGTGAAGGCGAAAATGATGACCGCCGAGCAGCTGGGAACGCTCTCAGGCCTTCATTTTGGCGGCGTGTGTCCCTTTGGGCTGCCGGAAATCATCCAGGTGTATCTCGATGAAAGTCTGAAGGCCTATGACATTGTGTACCCCGCCGCCGGGACCGAGAATAGTGCCGTCCGCGTGACGCCGGAGGAGCTCTTCGTATTCAGCCATGCGATCGGTTGGATCGATGTGGGCAAGCAGCCCGCACCGGAGGCCTGATGATGGAGCGTACAGTCCGCACCTCCGCCAAGGCGCTGATCATCCGCGACGGAAAGCTGGCTGTCGTCCGCATCGACGACCACGGCGACGTTTTCTACATCATGCCAGGCGGTGGTCAGCATGCCGGAGAATTGCTCCCCGACACCGTCGAGCGCGAGGTGGCCGAGGAGCTGGGGCTTCGTGTCAAAGTCTGCGGGCTGGTTTTTGTGATCGAGGGAGCGCAGGGCGAACGTCACCACCGCGTGGATCTGGTGTTCCGCTGCGACGTTCTTGGCGAGCTTGCTTCCCCAGACCTGCACCCGGACGTCAACCAGACCGGGATCGCCTGGCTGGACATCGCCGCACTGAATACTGCCCCGCTTTATCCCTCCCGCCTTCGACGCGCGATCATGAATCTCCACGCCGGGCGCCCCTGCCCCGTATACCTCGGAAATGAAAACATGGGCGATCCGGAAATCACGGATTGATTTCTTAAAATCCTCTCATGATTTTCTAATCGTTTCCACCTGGATTTGGCAGGCCGCATTTGCTACAATATGCTTGTCAACGAAAGGAGGACTGCACCATGATTCGTGCTTTGATTAATTTGATTCTTCTGCCCTTCCGCCTGTTTTTCGGCCTGGCCCACGGCATTGTCGCCCTGATTTTCGGTATTTTCTCCCTCGTCTGGGGAATCGTGAGCGGCATTGCGTCACGCGCGCTGTTCGGCCTTGTGATCGCCGCCGTGGCCCGCTTCTTCAGCCGCCGCCGCGCCTGGTAACACGGCAAACCAAACCGCAGTGCGTCTGCATTCAGCTTCGCCTGCGGTTTTTTTGCCGGGATTTTCGGATTTTTGCCTTTTCATTCGCCTGTATGCATGGTATAATAGGCGCAGATGTTTTCGAGTATCGCAAGAAAGGAGCCGATTTGATGGAACCATTGATCTCCAAATGGCACCGAGAACTGGAATTGTTCAGCTCGATCAAGCCCCTGCTGATTCTGGAAGGAAATGTCCTCGATCAATATCGCTATCCGGTACAGGGCAGCATCGCCGAGGATGAGCTGGTGCCGCTCGCCCGTTATCTGCACGGTTATTTTGCCGATCTGGGGTATGGAGAGATCGTCTTTTACTCCAATCTGGTCGGTTTTGTGAACCCCTTCGATCCGGCCATGCTGACGCGTTACGCCGCTCTTACGCAGGTTGAGGAGCAGAACGGCGCCATTCCCGCCGAGTTCAAGGGAAACAGCGCCGACACCGCCCCCAACATCATTCGCCGCGCCATGACCCAGCAGAAGAGCGCCACCGTGACCGTGCTGGAGCTGGCCAGCCACTATATCACCACGCCCGAGCGCATGGACCAGCACGACGTCAACAGCTTCAATCTGCTGATGCAGTCGGCGCTGTCCTCCGCCATGGTCCGCACGCCGATGGGCCGCCGTCAAAACCTGCTGATCCTGCTGGTCAACAAGCTCAACGACCTGCCTGCCTGGTTCTATCTGAACAATCCCGTGTGCAAGACCATTCTGCTGGAGGCCCCAGACCGCGAGGAGCGCAAGCGTCTGGTGAGCGGCAAGCAGTTCGCCACCTTCTTTGACAGCACGGTCTATCGCACCGATATGCCCTATTATCGCGAAAACCCGGAGGACCTGGACCGCCTTTGCGAGAAGTTTGTCGGTCTGACCGAGGGCTTGACCTTCACCGAGCTGGACGCCATGCGCCGCCTGTCCAAGCAGGAATGCACGCCCATCCGCGACCTGTGTACGGTCGTCGATCTGTACAAGTACGGCATCAAGGAGAATCCCTGGGCCACCCTGTCGATGGCCAGCCTCCGCACGGCAAAGCAGGACTTTGAGAAGCGCATCAAGGGTCAGGACGCCGCTCTGGAGCGCACGCTGGACGTGGTCAAGCGCGCCGTGACAGGCATGAACGGCCTGTCCTCGTCCTCCACCTCCAAGCCCAAGGGTGTGCTATTCTTCGCCGGTCCCACCGGCACCGGCAAGACCGAGACTGCCAAGGCCCTGGCCGAGAAGCTGTTCGGCGATGAATCTGCCTGCATCCGCTTTGACATGAGCGAGTATGGTCAGAGCCACAGCGACCAGAAGCTGATGGGCGCACCGCCCGGTTATGTGGGCTATGAGGCTGGCGGCCAGCTGACCAACGCGGTCAAGAAGAATCCCTTCGCCATCCTGCTGTTTGACGAGATCGAGAAGGCGCATCCGTCCATCCTGGACAAGTTCCTGCAAATCCTCGAAGATGGCCGCATGACCGACGGTCAGGGCAACACCGTCTATTTCTCCGAGACCATCATCATCTTCACCAGCAACCTGGGCATGTATGTGAAGGATGCCCTGGGCCAGCGCATGGCTAACGTGACGATGGACATGGATTATCCAGAGGTGGAGAGGCGCATCCGCGCTGCCATCGCCGACTTCTTCAAATTGGAGTTGGGCCGTCCGGAGATTCTGAACCGCATTGGCGAAAACATCGTCGTGTTTGACTTCATCCGCGAGGAGGCCGCCAAGGCCATCCTGTCCAGCCAGGTGAAGAAGATCGTCCGCCGCATGGAGGAGCAGAAGTCTATTCGCATTACTGTTTCCGACGACGCCTATGCCCAGCTGCTCGCAGCATCGACCGCCGATCTGTCCAACGGCGGCCGCGGCATCGGCAACCAGGTCGAAAGCCTGCTGATCAACCCGCTTTCCCGCTGGCTGTTTGACCATGAGGTGCTTTCCGATGCGTCCGTCACCATCGACAGCTTTGATGTGACGGCTCGCCCGCCGGCCCTGACCTGCCATGTTACGGAGGATGAGACCCATGGATGAGAAGAAACCGATCAATCCCCTGGACAATCTCCGCGGCGTGGTGGATGACCTCTGGGGCACGACCCTGCGCATGAACGCTGACAACGCCGCCCAGCTTGCCGAGCTGACCCGGGCGTTGGAGCATGACCCCGGTGTGGTCCTGCCCGGCGCCCCAAGCGACGCCCCCTCTTCCTTCCGGACTACGGTCGAGCCTGCGTCCAAGCCCGCCTTCCCGCCCTTTGAGACCCTGTGGAAGGTAGCCGACGAGACCGTCGACTGGACCGACGCCCTGGCCTACGATCATCCCTTGGACGGCCTGACCTCTGCCACGCTTTGGGCCTTCTTTCACGAGCACGCCGAGGCCGTACTGAGCGGCGAGCTGCCTGCCTATCTGGATGTGCTGCGCACCGCCAATCCCCTGGGCGACCTCAAGCCTTACGCCCGCTCCTTCAACGTGAAGGCCGTGAATGCCGACCGGCTGGCCGTGAGCTTCGAGGCACTTCCCGGCTACATGGAGAAGACCCCCACCGAGACCCGCCGCTATCTGTCCGGCGTGGCGCTGCGCTGTGCCCGCGATTTGATGGCGCTGCTGCCTGTGCGGGAGGTGCTGGTCGAGGCCCGCGCCGACGGCAAGGTTCTGCTGACGGTGCCCTTCACCCGCGCCGAGCTGCAAAAGGTCCGTTTCAGCTTTGTGGACCCGGAGGAGTTTGCCGTGAAGTGCGGCGGCCGGTTTGCTTGAGGAGTGACTGACATGAAGCGTTTTGCCGCCTTGCTTGCTGCATTGATGCTCTGCCTGTCCGGCGTTTGCGCCCTGGCAGAGGCTGAGTTCACCCCTGTGACAAACGCCGCCATCAGCATTGGCAGCGAGCTCCGCATGCTGGCCCGGAACGATGAGTACATCAGCTCCCTGGGCTTCAACATGTTGGAGGACACTCGCGAGCGCTTTACCGGCAGCGCAGCCGTGCCCGCACGCATCTATGTCTATGACGTTGACAAGTATGCCTATCTGGCTGCATCCGGCATGGACGCGACCGCCTTTACCCCCACCGTGCAGGAATTTCTGGCCAACCGTGCGATGCAGGCCATTCCCGCGCTGCTGAACGGCTCTGCGGGCGTGATGGCGCTGGCCGCCTCGTCCGTTTTCACATGGAATCAGACGATCCTGTGCGACGACCCGGCCCTGTGCCTGATTTATGTGCTGGAATACGAAGCCTACGCCGCGCCGGTCATCATTGTCGCCGTACCCGGTGAGGGCTATGTCAATCTGACCGGTACCTTCCTGGCCATGGACGACCCGCTTTCCGCACTCCCGACTCTGATCTCCGTCGAGCCCGAGATCATCGAACTGACCTGATTCACCCGAAAAGGAGGAGCTGCCCGCTCCTCCTTTCGCTGTACGACAAATACGGAGGTACCTATGCTGCTTCTTCGCCACGCGACCCCTGCCGACGTCCCCGCCATCGCCGCCGTTGAGGCTGCCTGTTTTCCTGCCGCTGAGGCTGCATCCGAGGCCAGCTTCGAGCGCCGCGTCGCCGCCTTTGGCAATCATTTCTATCTGCTTTTCCGCGACGGCGAACTGGTCAGCTTTGTCAACGGCTTCGTCACCGACCTGGAAACGCTGACCGATGAAATGTATGCCAATGCCGCCAGGCACAATGAGGCCGGACGCTGGCAGATGGTGTTCGGCGTGGACACGATCCCCGCTGCCCGCCGCAATGGCTACGCCGCCGCGCTGCTCCGCCAGATGATCGCCGAAGCCCGTATTCAGGGCCGCGCCGGGCTGGTGCTGACCTGCAAGGATCACATGGTCCACTACTACGCGAAGTTCGGCTTTGTGAGCGAAGGCTTGTCTGAATCCGACCATGGCGGCGCTGTCTGGTACCAGATGCGCCTGACCTTTTGATCAGGTGGTGAGCCGATGCTGACGTCTGTACGGCCCGAGGAGGCCGATATTCTTCTCGCCCATTACCAGTCCATGGTCGGTCTGCCCGGCTGCACCTGGAGCGAGGATTACCCCGCCGCCGAGGATGTAGCCAACGACATTGCCGCTGGCGCTGTCTATGCCCTGCGCGACGAGCAAGGTGCGATCATCGCCGCCGCATCCACAGAAACGGACGAAGTGGCCGACCTGCCCTTTGTCACGCGGCCTGACGCACATTCCATCGAGATCTCCCGTGTGATGGTGGTACGCAGCCATCAAGGGCACGGCCTGGCCCGGCAGGTGGTCGGCGAACTGATCGAACACTTGCGCAGCGAGGGCTATGAGGTCATCCGTCTGCTGGTCAGCCGCGGCAATCTGCCCGCTTGGCATACTTATATGCGCCTGGGTTTTCAGCCCATCGGCGAATGTGACCGATACGATGTACACTGGACGGCCTGTGAGCTGATCCTGCGATGACGCTCGCTGCGCCGCCTGCGGGTGGACACGCTAACGGAGACTGTCAGCGCATGATCGGTCTGATTCTCAATGACCTCGGCGCGGAAGCCCGCCTCCTGCATCTGAGCAGCGATGTTTCGCAGCGCGTTGAGGTACAAACGGCTGTCGCGCACCACCGCGATGGTTCGTCCGGTTCGCGGTCGAGACGCCGCGAGGGCCTGTGCGCTGGTCGCAAGCAATTCCACCTCACATATGGAGAGCCGCTCGTCTGCGGCCCGGTGCGCCACGCGCAGACATTGCTCTGCGTCAGGAATGCGCGTCAGCGCCTGCGCCGTGCGCTCGGACAGGTTTTCCTCCCGAATCACGCGGCACACCGCCTGATCGAGCGCCGTGAGCTTTAGCCGATTGCGGACGGCGGCCTCGCTGCACTGCATGCGAAGCGCAAGCGCCTCTCTTGTCATTCGGCACTCGCTCACCAGCTCGCGCATCACGTGCGCTGCATCCAGAAAATGCAGTTGTCCCGACTTCAAGCGTTCCACCCTGACCGCAACGTCCTCTGTTTCGTCCATCGGCAGGACCACTGCCTCGATCATTCGCATTCCCAGCATTCTGCATGCAAGAAACCGCCGGTTTCCAGAGACGATCGCATACCGATCCTCTGTCATCGACCGCACGGTGATGGCCTGGATCATCCCGTTTTTCCGGATCGACGCCGCCAGTTCCCCCAGCGACGCGCTTTCTTCCCTGCCGAATGCCCCTTCCCGCCTGGGTGTGATCTTCTCTATTGGAAGCCAAACGGTCTGTTGTGCCGGTTGATAGGTTTGCATGTTACTGTCCTTTCTTCCACTCTGCGCCATATTTGACTTCATTTACTGACCATACGCGCCTGCGGCTTTGGCGCCACAGCCCGCTTGCTCTTTTGTTTCTCTTGTTTCCCGGATCTATGTGTGACCGATGCTGCATGCATCGGTTTTTTCTCGCCACGATCGACCTGCCCGGAGGCGCCGCAACCCTCATGCTCAAGCAGCCACACGGAACCAACATCATAAGCGCACGCAAGCCGCGTCACAGAAAGGTTCAAGATGCAGAGACGTACCCTGCCGCACCCAAGGACCTCCATTGCGCTCCTTGTGCGAAGTCCTGAAGCAGCGTCTCTGGAACCCCTTTTTCTCCCATCAACGAAAAAAACCTGCTCCCCATACCCAAGAATCGTTCGTCACGATTCCCGTAGGAAGCAGGTGATTCGGGCTTTTTGTGCGATTAGCCCAAAGGATTTTTAGCGGGGGTGCCAGGTTTGCGCGGATACTGTCGAGCGGTTTTTGCGCGTTTATCGATGGGGAGGAGCAAATGATTCCAGTCGCGTCCAGGGATAACGCAGGGAATCAACTCACCTGCATGTCCGCCGACCAGGAACGCGGCTTTGCGTCCCTGCTCCAACTCCTCCATGACTGCTGGTCCCTTCCAGCACAGCGCCTTCCCGCCCACCCGGACAAAGGGCAGCAGGTACTCCGACAGCACGGATACGGATGCCACCGCACGGGCAACGGCCACGTCGAACTGTTCCCGCAGTTCGGGACGTCGCGCACCTTCTTCCGCCCTCGCGTGGACCAAAGTCACATTTGTCAATTTCAGTTCATCAATCACGGCCTGCAAAAAGTTCAGCCGCTTCTGCTGCGCATCCATCAGCACCACCTCAAGGTCAGGCCGTGCCAGCGCCAGCGGCAGACCAGGCAGACCCGCGCCGGTACCCACGTCGATCAGGCGACCCTTCTCAGGGATCAAACCAGGCACAGTCAGCGCCATCAGGCTGTCCATATAGTGCCGATCGACCATCTCGTCTTCCTCCAGCACCGCCGTCAGGTCGAGCCGCGTGTTCCAATCCATCAGCATCTCATGATAGTGGGTCAGCTGCGCCGCCAGGCGTTCTTCCGCCGGCAGCCCGCACTCCGCCAGCCGCTTCATCATCCGTTCCGTCGTCATGCTCTGCTCCTCTCACAGGTCCAAGCCGAGATACTTTTCAGCCCAATACTTGCACCAGGCCAGTGCCTCGCGGAAGTGATTCTTGAACCAATATACGCCGCCCAGCGTCTCGCTGGCAATGCCGCCCGCCGTCAGCCCCTGGTCCTCCGCGATGGCGATAGCTCTGGGCAGATGATAATCGCTCGTCACGATCAGGACCCGCTTCTGCCCTTTTTCGCCCAGCAGCTTCGCGGCTTCCTCAATATTCTCCCGCGTGTCCGTCGACCGATCGTCGCATAGAATGTCTGTCTCCGGCACGCCGCGGCCGATCAGATAGGTCCGCATCACTTGCCCCTCCGGCGCAGGCTCGTCCGCGCCCTGACCGCCGGTGACGACGATCGTGCATTTCTTCGCCTGCCACGCGTCGTAGGCGGCATCCAGACGCCATTGCAGCTGCACGTTCGGCGTACCGTCCTTCTTCACCTGGCAACCAAGCACGATGATCGCCTCATAATCCATGTCCTTTGCTGTCCTGACATGCGCTTCCTTCCAGCAAACCATACCCACCAGGCCCAGATAGGCAGCCACGCCCAATCCAATCAGAATCAGGATCAGCTTCACAATCAGTCGAACCTTTCCATTTGATTTTGTCATTGCTTGCTTCCTTTCGATTTGCGTCCGCCCACCACATGCGACTGGCCGTCCGGCGGAATGAGCGACGCATTTTGACCCTCTATAGCCAGGTCATAGGGCAAATCGCCATGCTGCGTCATGCTGTAGGTCTGGTCACCGGAGACGATCACATGGTCCAGCAGCGTGATCCCCAGCCCGGCCAGCAGCCGCATCAGCTTTCTCGTCGTCGACAGATCATCGTCCGACGGGATGCAGACGCCGCTGGGATGATTGTGGCATAAAATGACGCTGTGCGCGTTGTAATTCAGCGCCGTCTCCACCACCAGCCGCGGATAAGCCGCCACCTCGGTCAGCGTGCCCTCGGCAATCAGCCGCTGCCCCAGCAGATGGTTGTCCGCAGACAGGCACAGCGCATAAAAATGTTCCGTCCGCTGTCCTGCCAGCAGTGCCGCGCAATAGCCCTCTGCCTCCCGGCGATTGCTGATGCGCTTCCGTTCCTCGCACACGCAGGCCGAATACCGCCGGAACACGGGCAGCATCATCGAGATCAGCGTCGCGGATTCCTCGCCCATGCCCTTCACCGTCATCAGCTGCTCCGGGCTTGCCTCCAGCACGCCCTTGAGCGATCCGAACGCGTCCAGCAGCCCATGCGCTAAGGGATTCGTGTCCCCCTGCGCGCGGGTGTAGTACAGGAGCAGCTCCAGCACCTCATGTGGCGCAAAGCCCTCCAGACCATCCTTGCGGAAACGTTCGCGCATGCGCTGACGATGCCCCGAATGCATAGTTTTTGGCTTGTCCGCGGTCCTCGCGCCGCTCTTGCGGCGCCTTGCGGCGGGCTTGTCCGTTTCGTTCGCTTCCGGGATCAGCTGTTCCTCGTCCATCCGTGGCCGCCTCCGTTCCTCATCGCCGGGGCACGTCTTCGCCCAGCATCATGTCAAATACCTCGTTCACCTGATCGCCAAGCCTTCGCACCTCACCCAGAATCCGCTGGCGGCCCTTGGCAGTCAGATACCAGTCATCCCGTGCGCTGCCCGCATGAACCGCCGGACATACCAGCCATTCCGTCTCCGGGAACGCCGCCTGATAATACAGCAGCGCCCGCCGCGCATGGAAAGACTGGCAGCAGAGCATCCCCCGCCGAACCTCGATCCCGCATTCTTCGAGCGTTCGCCTGGAAAACTGCGCGTTTTCCCAGGTATAGGTGGCCCGATCCTCGCACAGGATCGCGTCGTCGGGCACGCCATTCTCCATCAGCACCGACCGCATCCACGCCCACTCGGACGGGTAGCCATGCACACCGTCCTCCGGCTCGCTGCCGATCGCGTGAAAACCCGACGGCAGCACATACGGCGCATACCCGGCCCGATACAGCTCCGCCGCCTTCAGCACATGGTCAACAAGCAGCGATCCCGGCACAAAGATCACGTCGCATTTTTGCGGCGCGTCCTCCACAAAGATGAAATCGTTTACCGCCTGAATAAACCGGTCCGCACAGTTATTTGCCATAGCGCCTCCATATTTCCAGACAGGTCATCCGGTCTGTATCGCCCATGGGCGTGAAGGACTGCGCATAGATTTCCCGAAGTTCAGCCTGCGTCAGCCGCTCCGGGTGATTGGAGAGCCGCTCTACGTTCACCGTGCTCATCAAATAATCCAGCATGGCCTCGTCCGGAGAAACACCCGGCGTCATGTCAATATCAAGCACCAGCCCGCGAACCAGCTTCGGCGCGTCTTCTTTCCGTTCAACGCCGAGAAGCTCCGCCAGTCCTGCCATGACCTCCGCCTGCGACGGTTCAGCCAGCAGGCGCTCCCACAGCGCAGGCAGCGTCGTGATACAGGCATGACCATGAGCCAGGCCAAGCTTTTTGGTGATCTGATAGCTCATGGCATGGGCGGCAGTCGTCGCCGTCGTGCGGATCGCGCGTCCGCTTTCCCAGGCCGCTTCCATCATCGCATCAGCCGCCGCCTCATCCCCGGCCAGATACTTCGTTATACTTTCCAGAACGCCGCGAATGGCCCTTGCGGCATGCACGCGGCTGTCCGCCGTCGCCTTCGCCGCCCAATAGGACTCGACACCCTGGCAC